>Ga0210057_1002901_pt1 | contig 24028 bp, 28 predicted proteins | sample CryGeyCG2114_010_2_FD_183968 | JGI IMG/M metagenome (GOLD analysis project Ga0210057, IMG submission 183968) | Groundwater microbial communities from aquifer - Crystal Geyser CG10_big_fil_rev_8/21/14_0.10 (SPAdes) (version 2) | ecosystem: Environmental > Aquatic > Deep subsurface > Groundwater ...
TAAAATAACATCAAGTGATTGGCAACAAAAGCTGAATGTGACAAAGGATATTAATGATGCTGCCGGGATCCTAATTTCAGGTCTTTTGAGAAAAAGATTGCAAGGGCCAGCTTAAGTACCCAGCATCTAATACTTTAGCAAAATGAAGCAGAGATAGTACCGACTCACTTTTCTGCTGGTGGGGTTGCACCGCGGGCACCCCGTAAGGGGCTTCCCCCACCCGCAAAGAAATGTTAGAGTCGATAAACGTTCATAAATTGGTACTTTCTCTGCTTCAGAACACTAAAGTATTACGTATTTTCGGTATCTTTATATACCTTTAATATTTCTCAAATAGCATGTTTACGCACAATAGAAAAGCACAAGCAGCAGGTGCTGCAGTTCTTCTTGCTATCATAGCTGGCCTATTGGTGATGTTTATCTTATTTATTCCACCAGCAGATCGTGCGGAATTACTTGGAGAGGGAGGTTCCACAACAGGTACTTCCTCTGGATCAACATCTGGTTCAACTTTGGGCACTTCAGCAGTTCCTGAAAAAACACTTTTGATTTCAAATCCAGGGAAATTAGATTACATCGCACAAAAAGAAATTGAACATCCACTTCCTATTACAAGCGTATTTACAAAAACAGAACCTAAATTAATTGGCGAAAAACCAACCGCATATGCAAAAAATGGTGCATTTACAGAAGAAACTTCTGACCTCACATTTTTTGTACCTGATTTAAAAAATACAAATAATCTTCTTCTTCACTTTAATATAAAAGCAGTAGAAGGGCGAATTCTTGTAAGTTTAAACGATGAATTAATTTATGAGAAAGATGGAAAAGTTGGAAACTTAGAACCAATTGTGTTGCCAAAAGCATTGATTAAACAAAGTAACAAATTATCTATTGGTGTATCTTCACCAGGTGCAGTATTCTGGAAAACAAATGAATTATCTATGGAAAGTGTAAAAATTTTAGCTGATGTTACAAATATTGAAGCACAAACAGCAAAAAACATTTTCTTAATTTCAAATGCAGAAAAACAAAATATGAAATCTGTTGTACTACGTTTCCAACCGCATTGTAATTTTGATACAGTTGGAAAATTACAGGTTACAATTAATGCAAAAGAAATCTATCATGGTATCCCCGATTGTGATTTACCTATGGTTCCAATTGAATTTGGGCCTGACGTTTTGAATGTAGGTGAAAACCAAGTTGTTCTTTCTACAGAAAAAGGAACCTACGAATTATCAAACTTCTTTATTCGTTCAGAATTATTAGACATAGAGTATCCTACTTATTATTTTGAAATTTCCGAAGAACAATACACTGCTGTTACTAAAGGAAATAGAAGAATTCGTTTAAGCATGGATTTTGTTGATGTTACTGCAACAAAACGTGGAAACATAATTTATAATGGTCACTTACGAAACTTTGATACAAAAGAAGTTTCATATGCGATTGATGTTTCTGATGATATTGTTCGTGGAAATAACGCATTGAAAATTAGTCCTAAAATGATGCTTGAAATTCGTGAATTAAAAGTTGAATTATTGAAATGATTATTTTTGAGAAATAGGTAATACTTTAGTGTTCTGAAGCAGAGAAAGCACCAATTTATGAACGTTTATCGACTCTAACATTTCTTTGCGGGTGGGGAAGCCCCTTACGGGGTGCCCGCAGTGCAATCCCATCAGCAGAAAAGTGAGTCGGTGCTATCTCTGCTTCATTTTGCTAAAGTATTACAGAAATAGGTAACATTTTTATACCTTAAACATTTAATCTACATTGAGGTATATAGATGGCTAAACCAGGAATTGGAGAACTTGCAGGTGCATTCGCAGCGAAAGCAGGTTCCGCAGGTTCAAAAGCAGTATCAGGTGCATCTAGTTTGGGAGGTGTAGCATCTTCAGCAGGTGGTGCAGTGAAAGGAGCTGTGTGGGGCGCAGGTGCAGCAGCAGGAAGTCAAGTTGTAAATGCAATTGCAGATCCTGGATTTATTTTATTTATCGCAGGTTTGGTTACATTTTTCTTTCGTGGATTTATTGATAACATCACATTAACAATTTTATTAGGAACAATTTTTATGTTTTATTCTTCCATTTTTATCTTTAAAGCAAGAGGGGTTGTATTAACCACTTTATTTTGGGTGTGGTATATTTTTTATGGTTCTACTTTGAATCCGGACATCTTGCTTTACGCAATGGCACCAGCATTATTTATTGGGATGGCTGTACATGGATTATATAGTAAACTTTCAAAGAAAGGAAGTTTTGCGGGTGGTTCTTCAGGAGAATTAATTGGTCTAATTCCTGTTTTATTCTTCTTTCTAGATTTAGGTTTAATTGCATTACTTCAAAAAACATTTTTCATTAACATAAATCCATTAGTTCAAAATTTAATTTTATTTACACCTTGGTGGGCAATTCTTGGAATCTTTGCAACGAAAAAAGAAAATTTTCTTATCACACTCTCAAAATTTGTTGCAATTATTTATATTCTTTCGGTCTTAACTTTTGGTGTAGTGCCAGATGCATTTAACACAGCTGGATCAGTATTACCAGGGCCTCAACAATTTGTGGATGCACAGAAACAAATTGAAGCCCAGTTACCCAAAGCAGAAAATCCTTCTTATTCCAACTTTGCATGTTTTTGGGAAGTTGGATTTGTTGGTGATGTGAAAGGATGTGTAAATAACCGTCAAAAATCTTCGGCATTAAGAAGTATTTGTACAAAAAAAGAATTCAAAGAAGGCACAAATGAATTCAACGATTGTATTAGGGAAGAACAAGAAAAACAAAAGAATCAAGCATATAGTGTTTCTGGTGACATAGATCCTAATATTGATAAGCCGACGAAAGCTACCTTTACCATTGATGAAAAATCCATTTCACAATTTTATACTCTAGGAGCATACTCCATTACTACTGATTTGAAGATTGATAATCCACGAAATCAACCATTAACCGTTGTGGTTAACTGTACTTTCAAAAGTAAAGGAAGTTACAAGGATGTTAAAGGAAAAATTCGCGGAATGGATATGGAAAAGAATGAAATTAAAGTAAATGGTGAATATGAAAATTCTTTTGATTGTGAACCTACTGTGAAATTTGAGGGTGAGCGTTACGATTTTGAAATTATTGCAACCTTAAAAGATTTAAATTCCAAAGCACGGTTAGAACGTGCATTTGTAGGTAATAAAACTATTAAAGAAATTGAAGAATTAAAGAAAACACAAATTACACAAAAAATTCGCGATGGGAAATCTAAGGCACCTGCAGATTTAGCAAGAATCAATTTTGATTTAGGTCATGTTAAAGAAGAAATTGTCATTGAAGATTCTCCCTATAAAAATATTTTATTAAGATCAAATATACAGAATATTGGATCTGGAAAAATTACTGCAATCAAAAGTTATAATATTGATTTAGAAGGTTTTAGTACAGATACAGATATGGATAGCATTAAACCAAATTGTAAGACTGGTCCTATTGAGAATCAATTCACTGCAAAACAATTGGAACAACGAACAATCGCACTTCCTGTATGTTCCATTACTCACATGCCTCCAGAATTAAAAGATCCTGAAGAATATCTTAAATTAAAATGGGTGCCAAAAACCTTTGTCGCCGAATTTACATATGATTATCAATTAACAGCTAAAAAATCTATAACCATAAAAGAATGAAAAAAATAATCTTAATTTTAATCATTGCACTCTTTCTTGTAGGTTGCGGATCTGGGTATGGACAAGAAGCCGTAAGTTATAATTTTAAACAAGGAATGGGGGAACTTAAAACCACATTTTTAAGTAATGCCCCTCCAGATAAACTTTATCCTGGATCTAATTTTAAAATGATTTTACAAGTTGAGAATCAGCAAGCATACGATGCTCTTAATGGGCAAATCACTTTGGTTGGATTAGATGGCACTTATTTTAAAGTGCAACCAAATTTTCGTGATTTCCAAGAATTGAAAGGACGTTCCCTTTTAATCCCTGGTGGCGATAAATTATATTTTGAATTTGATGGGAATGCATATGAATTATTTCAAAATTCTATTCAATACAACAATCCTTATTTTGTAGAAATCCATTATGATTCCTCTTTAGATTTTACAGATACCGTTTGTATTAATCCTAATCTTTATGATACCTATGATTCTGGATGTAAAAAAAAGGAACGTTCCTCGTATAGTGGACAGGGTGCACCATTAGCAGTGACAAATATGGAACAAATAGTATTTCCGTCCGGTACTGGTGCTAATGTTGAATTTCGCTTAGAACTTGCAAATAGAGGAAGAGGAAAAGTTGGATACATTAACCTTGGAAGTGGAAAATTAGGTGGAAAACTAATTACCTGTGAATTTAAAGGAAAATATTTAGTAGATAAAAGACGTGTAGAATTAAAAGAAAAGCAGCAACAAACAAAAGTTGTATGCAAAACATTCTTAAATGACCAACGTTCATATGAAACGCCGTTAAGTGTTGATTTCACCTATGATTATGGTATATCTGAACAACATCAATTAACAATGATTAGGTGATGATGTGAAGAAAATAATGGTATTGTTGATAGTTATACTAATGATGAGTCAAATTGTGTCAGCGAGTTCTTTATTCTTTGCACCATTTGATTCTAACATTTATACAAACAAACTAGTCTTCTCAATTACACCACAAATACCAAGGAGCAAATTTATTCCTCAATTTAATTTAAATTCGTTTGGTTTTATAAAATTATCAAATCCCGAGATAAGAAATCCCCTAAAAATAATTCCTATAATTAATCTTCCTTCAATTCCTTCAACTTCTTTAGTTCTTTCAAAATCTCACATTGAATCACAAGAAATTCCTTCTCAACCATCAGCTTCTCAATCAAAAGTGAAAGAACAACTAATACCCACTACACATCCTATTCGTATTAAAACTATTTCAATCACAGAAAAAGGATTCAAACCTCAAATTTTAAACGTCCATTTAGGCGAGAAGGTACAATGGATTAATGAAAGGTTGCATACAGGATCATTAGTTTATGGTGTAAGGGAATTAACAGGTATGCGTAGTCCTATGTTGGAAATGGGTGAAATTTTTATATGGACTTTTGAGAGAGAAGGGACTTTTGTCTACGTAGATTCCGTGGTTATTGGTAGAATGGGAAAAGTTATTGTGAGTTAGCTTCTCTTGCCTTTGCTTTCTCGATTGCAATTTCTAAATGTTCTACATCAAATCCAACAATGATTTCACCATCAATATCTGTAACTGGTGTTGCTAATTGATTTGATTTTTCTAACATGTCATCTCTAGCTGAAGGGCTTTCCTTTAAATCAAATTCTTGGAATGCTAATTTTTTATTTTTAAGCCATTCTTTTAACTTATCACACCAAGGGCAATGTACAATTGTATAGATGATTATTTCCATTTTTATACATATTATCGATAGTTTTATATATAGTTTTCTCCTTTTCTATCTTATGGTTTCAGATAGAGTCCTTGCAATCATCAATGTTTCACTTGCACTTATTGTAATTCTTTTATTCTTAAATTTATTTCATATTGGGATTCCTTCATTGGGAAAAGCCATATTTACAGAAATCCCCTCAAATGCAGTGTGTATTGTGAATGTAGGTGATGAGTTTACACAATGGGGCGATATTGATGAGTGCTGTCTAGAATCTCGCAAACAACTATCTTGCTCACGTGCAGATCCTCCATTTGATTTAGAAGTAAGTTATATTTGTTCTACTGAAAATAGTCCTGCGAGATATTGGTTAAACAATAATGCCTTCAATTACTGTCAACAACAACCATATTGGTAATTATGAAATACAAAAAAAAGAGGTGGACGAACACAGAACGTGTATTTGTAGTTCTACTTATTCTAACCTTAATATTAATAGTAATTAATGTTGCCCAATCTTTTGGATGGTTAATTCCAGAACAACCAACCCTAAGAATAATTGATAATACTATTGATTTAGATTCTCTTTCATTAGATCAGAAAATTGCACAAATGCTGATTGTGATTGGAGATCGGCGATTAATTGTACCATGGAAAAATATGCAAGTGGGAGGGATTCACATCTATGCTCTCCCAACAGAACATATTATTAATAACACAATCATTGATTTTCAATATGGGATGCCTATTCCACTTTTTGTAAGTGCAGATTTAGAGGGCTGTTTTAATCCTTTTGCAAAATTTAAAAATTTTACAACTAATGCAGAAGTAGATCGGATTGGCACTGCATTTGAAAAGGGATTCTTTGAAGGAGCGTATTTGAAACAACTAGGTATAAACTTAAATTTTGCTCCTGTTGTAGATTTAGATGATCAAATTTGGAAATGTCGTTCTTTCCCTGGAGATGAAAAGAAAATATCTGAATTGGCAGAATCCTATATTTTAGGATTACAAGCACAGGAAGTTACAGGCAACATAAAACATTACCCTGGAAAAACTCTTGTAGCGAAAGATCCCCATAAATTTGTTGTGTATGAAAATATTAGTGAGAAAGATATTTATCCTTATCATTATCTTCTTGAACGAGGAGATGTTAAGACAATTATGGTATCACATATTATCACGAATGGTGCTGTTGATTCCAAAGGCGTTCCGTCAGTTGTCTCACCAACACTTATTAAAGAAATTAAAGATAAATTCCCTTCAACAATTATTATCTCGGATGAAATTCATATGTTGGGTTTGAAGGATTTTTATACCTCTCTAGATGAAATGTATGTTGGCGTATTTAAAGCAGGGAACGATATTATATTAAATTTTGATAGGGATCCCAATGAAGTGTATCGTATGATTCAAGTAATTAAAGATGCAGTTATTCGAGGGGTTATTCAAGAAGAACAAATTGATGATTCTGTAGAAAGAATTCTTCAATTAAAAGGATTTAATGTTGTTAGGTGATTCTTCTTCTTCTTCTTCATTTTTTAAATCTGCGATGACCGGTTTCTGATCTATGTGGAATGTTAATTTATTATTATCAATTGTAAGGATGTCTCCCGGAGTGATATCTCGCCATTCTAATTCTTTAAAATCATCTAAAATTTCAGAAGAAACAAGCACTAAGTCATTTGTCTGTGCAATTTTCATTTGATAATATCTATGGAATTTATTCTCCTTTGTGCCGATATAAGATATATCTTTTGTTGCAAGAATAACATTAGTTCCACTACATTTATTGTATTTATCTAATGTTTCTCTAATGCTATCTACTGGGAGTTCTTCTTGCATTTTACTTAGGATAGCATAAAATAATTGTTCAGAATCCGTTTCACCTTTTAGAGTAAAACTGGGGCAAAATTCAATTTTGTTTTCTATATGTCCATTATGACAAAATATAAACTCTCCTAAATCTTCTCGTTTAATGTGAAATGGGTGGGTGTTATTAAAATGGGTATTACTTCCCATTTTTTTTCGGAGGTGAATAATTGCAAGATTTGTTTTTATATTTCGTAATCCTTCAACTTTTTGGTCGTGAAAAATAGCTTTCGTTGATTTTTCTATAATCCATGTTGTACCATCTAAATATGCAATGCCCCATCCATCGCTATGTATCCAACTCCCAGGTCCAAGATCCTCATTTAATTCATGTGTACTATTTTCATCTTTCGCCATTTTTATAGCAGAATCTAGAAGTAAACCCATTTGTACATTTCCCACGGCCATTAACATTCTACACATTTTTATGATTTATAATGATGTAATTTCCTAAAGTGTTCAATTGCTTTTTGTTGTCTTTCCCACACAAATTTATTTGCTTCTTGGATTGCTTCTAAGCTATACTCTTTTTTTGTGTTTGTGTGGTATTTATTAATTCTTAGATGCTCTAAAACTTGTGTGGACAAATTTTCTTGTGAATTTATCATTTTAAAAAGTGGGTTAAGATAGTGTCGTTCTTCTTCTGGTAGTCCCTCATGTGCAAATTTTAATAATTGGGTTAAATAATGATGTAATTCTTCTGATTGTAATCCTGTTTGTACCCCTTGACAAATTAATGTATTGGCTAAATATTCTTTTGTTGGAAGAACAATACGTCCATCTCCCTGTGAATTAAAATCATAATCTCCATCAATAGTGGCATATTCAACTTTAATTCCTTTGCAAGTTTGATTACATGCACCTAACATAAATCCTGTATTCCCTAGGTGGATATCTAATGTAGTTGAATCATCTTTCCTCGCTTCAAAAGTGCCCAGTTTTCCCACGTCCGGTCTATTTCTAATTGCGGGGTAGCCTGTGTTTGCAATTGTAAAATTTTGATCAAAAAGAATGGTATTACCAACAGATGCAAGATACGCATTTCGCCATGCAGTATATCTATTTTGATCTCTTACCTCTAACTCTTGAAGATCTTTAATATATGTCAATTCCTCAGGTATTTTTTTGAAATATCCTGTTTTTGGATTTGCAAATAAATTGTAACGAGAATCATTAAATCCATTTATTCTTTTATAATCAATAGGTGAATTCGATGTAAATGCAATACCGGGAACCATTGCCGCTAAAACATTAAATTGTTCTATGGCGTGATTTGGACATCTATCAATGTGATTATGGATTCCAGAAATTCTAATTAGGTGCTCTATGTCTCCAAAAATCGCCTTATATATTGGTGTTCTATGGGCTACTCTTTTTGAGATTGTCGCTAATCCTGCACCATTTTCTGATGCAGGGATTATTTTAATATCCTTTGTTTCTTCAGAAGAAGCAAACATTTTTCTTGCGGCACCGTCTGCTTCTAAAAATTGAAGGCATAAATGATCCAAGGATATAGATGGTTTCCAGTTCAGTTCAATTTGTGCTTGCGTTCCTTCTTTTACAAAATAAGGGTGACCATTTGGTTTGATATTTGCGGGGTTGTCTAACACTTGTGAAGATGCATCTATAATCATAAATTTGTCATTGTATAGACTAAATTCCTGTTCAGGTCCAATTTTTAATTTTTGTAACATTCAAATTTCCTCGACGAAATGCAATATGGATATCACATATTTATAAATATATTGGATTAAATTTGATTTTTTATTGTTTTAAATAAGGATTGAAGAGATTAATTCCTTTATTTCTGCTTAAGAACTAAATTATTTCATCTTATCTTTAAAAAGAAGGCTAAAATTAACCTAATCTTTCAAAAACAATCATCCTATGATCTCTATATTTCTTTGTTTCTAAAGAATCAAATGCTTCTTGTAATTCCTCTCTTGGAATAGAAAGTGCACCAAATGCAGGGTCAATCATTTGATATAGATTATCTTGAAATCCATGTAATACTACATAACTGGAATTATTTCGTTTTGAATTTCTAATTGGTTTTGTGTTCAATCGTAATAACATTAATTTCCCTTGGTTCAAATTATTTGTAATTTCATCAATGTTAAATTTCCGTTCCTGAATGTCGATATTTTCCCTTTCTGCCTTTTTAAGATGCATACTTGATGCGAAACTTGCATGTTCAATTTCATATTTTGTATATCTATAGAATCTGTAATCCGGAAATTTGTATTCTTTATTTTCTATAATTACTTGTGGATTTAAACCGCATTTCTTTGCATATATGGCTAACGCATAAATGGAAGACGCACGTGTAGGGAGGTTTACAGAAGCCCGCCAAATATCAAATTCTCTTAATTTAGAATGTGCAATTTTTGGATTTAGGTGAGATATAATTGTAAGTAGGGATGCAGCTGCTGTTGTAAATGATGTTGTTTGAAAGTATGGTTTCATTTTATGTTTAATTCTTGGGATAAATTATAAGTAGCACAGGCCCATATTGGACAATACAGTTAATGAGTTTATTCTTTTCTATTTTAAATTTTCCTAATTTTTCAAAATCATCATCGGGATCGGTGATTTCATAATTGTAGTCATCAAAACCAGAAATTACAATTACATGTCCATACTCTTTTCCTTTGATTTCGTCCTTTGTTCCTTTATATCTTCGTTTACTTGAATAAAATAAACAAGTGTTTACTATTGCAATCACAGGAATTTTTTTTAAGAGGTAATCTTCAATAAGTTTCATTGATATTGGTTTGAATTCTATTTCAGCATTTTTATGTTTCATAAAATCTACCAGACGTAGGGTTGTTATTTTTTTATATTCTGAGGCATAACCATTTAGAAAATCATCTTCAGTGGCTAATTCGAGAAATTCTAATTGCCTTTCCAAATTGGTGTGGATTTCTTCTCTGTTATAGTTCCACGTAGGATCAAAACGTTTTGTATCGTAAGAAATCATTTTCACATTAAATCCTTGATCTAATGCATATAATCCGATTGTTCCTTCGGCATACCCTTGTGTTTTAACTTCTTCTTCAGGAATTTTTAATTCAGGTATTAATTCATTTAATGTTTTTTGAAATCCATAATATTTTAAAACTTGAAGAAGTGCTGTTGGACCACAAGCTTTGTCAGTTTGTTTGATCCGTGGAATGTTTAAACTAATCATTTTTTATATCAATTTTTTTTAATTGGCACGCAAATTTCTATTGAAATTTTTAATATTCTAAAAATGTAATCTTTTTTATTTTATTTTATTTGTGTTTCAATTCTGTTGAAAACAAGGTAACACTGTCGCTTTGAGTCCTCTTTTGAATGAAGTTAAATTATCTTGTGAGGCTCTAAAATAAAATCCAGCAAACTTACCTAAAAAAATATAGGGATTAATATTATATATTAAATCTTCCGAAATCTGTCGGTGGTTTCTTTGGTCATACATATTTATTCTCATTGAAGGAAGATCGATTTTTTCTTGTACTACGAAATCTTTTCCTAAAGATTGTTTCATTCTAAAATCCCATTCATCCTGTGTTAAATCTGCACCTATAAATACACCCATACTAGAATAAGAGTTCGCTTCTTTAAGAACATATTCTGTTCTATTCCTTTGAACCTCTTTTAAAAATTCACTTTGTTCTCCTAAAAATTTTAAAGATTTTGTTTTGGGGATTACTTTTCTTACAATATCTAAACTTTCACTTAAATCATCGGGAAATCTATCCTGGAAGATTTCATCTGTTAACAAAACCATGATTTGTTTAGAACTTCCTTTTTTTGAACTTAAAGGGTTCACAACTGCTGTTTTACAATCATTTAATCTTCGTGCAAAATCATAACCATCCGGCATATGACTTGGCAAACTTTGAAGGACTATTCGTCTGTAAATTAAATCAATAGGCCTATTATCATTATAAGCTTCATTATTTCTAAACTCAATACTTTGTGGGGTAATGAGGTCACAATCATATCCTCTTTTTCTTGCTTCGTTGATAAATACATCTAGCTCTCCTTTAATTCTTTTGATATCTTCTTCCCATTCTATTAATGCAATTCTCGGTTTGTCTTTAATATCTGTTAATCCCTTTTGCTGTTTTTGTTGTTGATATGAAATCATGAGTGCTTCTAATGCGTTGTCAATTCTATGTTCCGTTTTGGCACCATTAATTGCATTAGGAAAATATGTTGCAAATATTTTTTCTAAATGGTAACTTTCTTCATTGCCTCCCGGGGAATCACAGTTTGTTTCTACCATTTTAATTCCTTTTTTAGAAAGAAAGATGTCCGATCGTGCTAGTACTACATTGTTTGGGTAATCTGGACAATCCAATAATAATTTATCAAGATTATCTTCATAACGTAAAATGTCACGAAATTGGTCGTAATTTTGAGTCACAAATTCTACTAATTGAAAATATGCCTTTGCAAAATAATTTATTTCATCAACCAATTTTTGATTATAAATAAATGGGTCAAGGGGAATTGCGGCAACTCTAGCACCTAAAGGGTCTAATACTGCATCATGTTCTCGAAAATAATTTTGAAGACTCATTTTATTTATATTGTCGACTTATGTCTGCCAATGTGCTTTCATAAATCTGTATTAATTGTTGGTATTTTGATTGAGGATTACCTTTCATTCCTGAAATTGTGTTTGCCATATTTCTTCTGTTGTAAATCGCATTTTCAACTTCACTAATTAAACCATTTTCTTCATCAGTTAATCCAATTTTACAAAAATCTACTACTTTTGTACAAAAGTTTGTTACTGCTTCTGAAGAGAATCCATATTGTGCAGCATCAACACTTAATGATTGGATCATTTCAAAAGAATCTTTAGGATTATTTGTGTTTAATAAATATTTTATTAACGAAGAATTATCTCTTGCATGGCCTGATTCAATTAAATGTAATCCCCCATAAATTAAAGTTGCAGCTTCCCAAAGTAATTTAATGTTAGGATTAGATCCCATACTTCTCAATTCTCCTGTTGAATAATCAAGATTTATCCTTACAGGTCCCCAAATAGAATTAAAGGGTGTTGAATGATCTTCGAAATTAGTCCCTTTTGTCTTACTGAATTCGACAAATCTTACATATTCAGTTTCTAATTCCCTCAAGTAACTATCATAAGACTGGTGAAATTTTTGTAAATCACCTTGGAATGGAAATTCTTCATGGACGATGTATCTGTAAGAATGCGTTCGCCAACTATCAAATGATTCGCCTCCGGAAGTTTTATAGGGAGAACATGCACTGATTGCAATTGCAAAAGGGTCTACTAATGTTAAAAAATTAATTTGTTCAATTTTGATATTATCATTTGGATTTAAATCGTAATGTGAATGGAATCCCATCACTTTTCCTGAAATCGTGAACCTATCTTCCCCTAATAATTTTTTCTTTGCATCATATCTCGGTGATTGTCGTATAATTGGAACAAAATTATAGTTAAGTGGCATTTCTATTGGTAATACTCGTAATCCACTTTCTCTTGCAATATCATTTACTCTAGAGAGTGTTCTTGCCATTTCATCCAATGTTTCTTTAGGTTCGCCTGGTTTAAAATTAATTTCTACTATGGATTTAGAACATTCTGTGACTACTTTTAATCCCTCATTTTGACAATTTTGAATTATTTCATCAGCACGATGGGATTCCTGATAATTTTCATCGAGTACAAGAAGTTCTAATTCTGGGCCAATCATAATTAGTTGGAGTAATCAGTTGTTTAAATACCTTTCTATTTTGTTATACCCCTTCTTTTTACCTCCTTTGCTTGTTTTGGGATAATTATCCCTTATTTCACAAGAAAATAATCTAATTTTTGCCCCCCAATGGGGATTATTTATTATCGTTTTTTTATTAATTTTAATTATTAATTAATTTTAATATTGTAGGGATATTGATTTTTTTATTTTTAACAATATAACTCAATTTTCCCCAAACCTTTATAAACAAACCATCCTCCTAAATGTAAATCAGGTATCTAAAATATTAATCCGGAAGGGAATCACATAAAATGGCAAAAAAAGATAAGAAAAATGTCAGTAGAATTAAGATAAAAAAGAAAATTTGGTTTAAAGTTATTGCACCAAAACTCTTCGGACAGAAAGAAATTGGAGAATCATATTTGACCGTTGCAGACAAAGGTCTTGGCAGAACATTAAGTGTAAATTTACGCGATTTAACTGGAAGTCCACGTGATCAAAATGCGCAAGTTGGTTTTGAAATTATAAAAGTCGATGGTGCATTATTACGAACAAAAACAACCGGTTACAACGTTAGTCCTTCTCATATTAAAAGAGTTGTACGTAAAAACACAAATAAATTAGATGATGTATTCACATTAAAAACAAAAGATGGGAAAGAAGTTATCATTAAAACGTTATGTGTTACATTAAACAAAATACAAAGATCAACAGGTTCTAGTTTACGATTAAAATTGCAAGAACTTCTCATAGTTGAATTAGCAAGAGCAGATTTTGATGCATTTATGGGAAATTTAGTTAGTGGAAAATTATTAAGTTCTCTAAAAAGAGTATTATCAAAAATCCATCCTTTGAAAGGTGTTACCATTAGGGTTGTACAATTAAAAAAGGAAAAAGGAAAAAAATCTGAAACAGAAGAAATAGTTCAAGCAGAAGCAAGTTTAGAAGAAACTACAGAATCAGAAGAAACTCTACCTGAGGAAGAAAAGAATGAAGTGGAATCTGAAGAAGTGGAAGAAAAAGAAGAGTAAAACCTTCTTTAAATCCGGCACTGTCTCAAAATCTAGTGGTTTTCTGTTTTTTTTCTAAATTTTCCGAACAAATCTAGATATTTTTTGAAAAACCACTAGAAGGTAAGACTGTGCCGAGTAAAACCTTCTTTAAATCCACAATCTTTTTATTCTTATTGTTTCTATTTTAGATAAATATGAAATTTTTAGTATTTACAGATTTGCACGAAGATAAAAAAGGTTTGAAAGAGTTAGCAAAACGTGCTTCTCAAGATGACATTGATTTTGTGGTTGCTACAGGAGATATTTCAAATTTTGGTCGTGGTCTTAGAAATGTTTTTGAAACGATGAATAAGACGGGAAAAAAGTTTTTTGCAATTCCCGGAAATCATGAAGAAGGTTCAGATGCAATGGAACTATTTGCAGGAGAATTTGAACATTGTTTTAATCTTCACAAAAGAGCTGTTAAGATTGAAGATTATATTTTTTTGGGTTATGGTGGTGGTGGTTTTGCATCTGAAGATGCGGAATTTAGGAAAATAGCTCGAGATTGGTATGGGAAGTACAATGGGAAAAAAATAGTGTTATTAACACACGGCCCCCCTTTTAATACCAAATTAGATAAATTAAAACAAGGCCATGTTGGCAATAAAGATTATAGAAAATTCATTGAACGTATTCACCCCAAATTAGCTATTTCCGGTCATTTACATGAAACTGTTGGGTTTGTAGATAAAATTGATTCTACAAAAGTAATTAATCCCGGATGGGATGGGATGGTTATTGAACTGAAGTAAGGTTTATATAATTCTATTTATTTATTCTTGGTATGGTATTAGGTGTTGTCATTAAATTTATTAAATTTCTGGTTGGTTCTTTACATAAAAATGCAGTTCTCCATCATAAAGAAGAATTGATTTCTAAGCGAGAACAAAGGAGTGTTTTGAATGAAGAAATTGATACACGAAAAGAAGCAAAAATAATACAAAAATTAGGCAAGAGTGATGATGAATTGCGCATCATTGAAGCACGCGTTAAACGCGAATCTGAAGAATTTGGGGCATTAATTCAAAAATCTCTTGATGACCAAAATCCAGAATTATTAGTAAATGCTTCTGCCGATTTAAAATTAATATTGAATGATTTTAATACTTTAGTAAAACAATGGACTTATAGTTATCATGAGATCAACGAAGGACTTAAAGAATTGGCTGAAGTTAAAAAAGTAGCATCAAAGATGCGTAAACAGATTCAGCAAGAAAATAAAATCATGACTCGTGATATTCGTCTTCTTAACAAATCAAAAAAACAAGGTGGCCTACTTGACCAAGAGAAAAAATTAGCAATTATCGTTCAGCACCAAAAAATTAATGCGGAAATTCTCACAGGGATCGGTGAGTCTGAAAAGCTTGTTGATTGGATAATTAACACGTGGAAAAATGAGCCAAAAAAAATAAATCAACTTTTGCAACTAGCTAAAAAAATAGATGAAACATTAAAACACAAATTTGAGAATTGGAAAGTAGTTCTTGATATCACCCATGAGATTCAAGCATTTATTGCAAGGACGAATGCTTATCTTAAAGAGTTAGATGTTTTTGTAGAGATGATGGAAAAAGAAGAAGTTCAAGCTGAAGCTTTAAACAAAACTCAATTTCACAGGTTTGCTGAAAAAGATAAACTCGATAAAATGTATGATCAACTTCTCATAAATGAAGAGATTGCAGAACAAAAAGGTGCAAAAGCACAGCCTAAAGCTGCATAAACACTTTACTTATTTTTATTGCAATTCCTTTATTCTGTGTATTAATTGCAACGGCTGACATTTGAGCTTCACCGACTGCAACTAATTCTCCTTTTAATGTAACGACTGCAACAATTTCCCCTTTTTTGAAATTCTCCAATTTACTAATACCAGGAACTGCAAGGTCTCTCCCATTTGTTAAACTTAGGATTGTATTATCAAAAATCCAACATTTTGGCAAATGGACGATTGCATTTTCAATTGGTTGCAGACAATATCGTAAATATTTGTCATTTTTTTCTTCGGTGTAATAATACATTGCATCGGTTAAATCATTTAATGTTACAAGATGATGTTCTTCTCTGAATGGGCCTGCCTGTGTTCGTCGTAATTCTGCCATATGTGCACCTACTTCTAGTGCTTTTCCTAGGTCATGGCATAATTTTCGAATGTACGTACCTGCTTGACATAACACGCGAAATAAGATATCTTGTCCTTCAATTTCAAGAACTTCAAATTCATAAATCTCTCGAGTACGTTCTTCTCGTTTAATTGCGGATTTAACAGGAGGAAGTTGTCTAATTTTTCCCTCAAACAAATGGATTGTTTCACGTAACTTTGTTTCTTCAACTGGTTTATGCAAATGCATCACACAGACATATTCCTTTGGTGCTGTCAATAAGAATTGAACAATACGCGTTGCTTTCCCAAATGCAATGGGTTGCACGCCTGTAACACCAGGATCTAATGTGCCTGAATGGCCAGCCTTATTGACATGTAATATTTTTTTTACAAAATCAGATGTTTGATGACTTGTAGGTCCTTTGGGTTTGTTAACATTAACAATGCCGTAATTTAGAAGTTCTTCTGTAGAACGTTCTTCTGGCGTTTTACCAAATTCTGGTTCTACTTCTTTTTTGATAAATATTTGGCGTTGTATCATAATATGTTTAGAAAAGGATTATATTAAAAAAGGTTTGTAAGAATTATGCAGATTTTTTAACAGAAGGCTCACTTTTACTTTCTGCTTTTGGTTCTTCTGTTGTAGCTTCTTCTTTCACATCAGCTTTCTTTTCTGCTTTTGGTGTTTCTTTTTTAGCTTTCTTTTTAGGAGTTGCTACAACTGTTTCACCAAATAATTCTGCATGCGCTACACCATTCTCATCTTTTGAAACTGTAACTTTAACGTGATGGGGAGGATTTTTAATACCATGTTTCCATACATGTTCATTAAGTTCTTTACTTAATTTAACATTTTTTGTTTTCATGTGTTTTGCTAAGAATTGTTGTAATGCTGTAACTGCTTTTTTTGTTTTTTTCCATCTCGCAACTTTCATAAATTCCTTTCGTAAAGGTACATTATATACACGTTCAATAATTTTTGGAGTTGTTTTTGCCATTATACTTTTGTACTTCCCCTACGCCAGCTTCTTTTAATTTCTGTATGCCTAGAAGGATGAACTCGTCTTCCTTTACCATAAATTTTGAAAACTGTCCAAAAAGGTGCCCATTTAGTTTGGTTTCCTTTTTTGATTAAACGTTTCTTTTTAGCAGGATGTTTGTTTGTAGCCATTTTATTGTTTTCGTGATTCTTTTAAGATTTGCATTGCAATTTTATCTAAGAATGATGTGCCTTTAGGTGTTAATACTCTTCCCTTGTGGACACCCTTTTCAGTTTGACGGATTAATTCAGATTTTTCTAATTGTTGTAATATTTTTCTAATAACAGAACCAGATGCAGGGTAAAACCGATCAGGTTTATGACCTCTATTCTTCTTTCCACCATATTTTGTACGTAATTTTTGTGTTCCAACTGGACCTAATTTTGCAATACTTCGTAGGATTGCAGCTGATCTATTATACCACCAGTCTTGAGAATCTGGTCTTCGGTCCTTATGATGTCCTGTTTTTACAAACTTTGCCCATTCTGTAGGTTCTACTAAAGTTTGTTTCTTTAATTCTTCAGCAGCTTTGTCTACAAGTTCATTAGGGTTTACAGCTAAAATCTGTGTCATATCAGCTTGAGAACGAGGTCTATTTATAAAGTTTACTATGCAAAGCTTAGAACGTTAGTTATTGTTGTTTCTGATATATACTAGTCCGTAAGTGAAATCTGTAACTTTTACGGACTAGTCTATATGAAACGTATTAATGAGTTACAAATTCCTGATGCGTTTCAGTATAGTTTATTGGATTTAGTTCTTAGATTTTGGGTGGGATTGAAAAAGACGTATTAAATATAAAATCATGAGCCAAAATCAGGATATATACTGAACGAAAAGTATTTTTGTGAACTTTTCGTTGGTATATACAAACGCTAAATGAATTAAGTTCCAAATTTCATTTAGCGTTGAGTATATTTTAATTTCTTTTGTGTATTGTTCATCAGATCTCAGTTTATATTTGTATGTCCTGACGGAAAAAGCGAAGATTTAAAAACCCCAAAAATTTACTTCTTCAAAGATGAATTTGAAAAAGAGTGGGATTGGTGTATTAGCAGGGCTAACAAGTTTGTTAGTAGCATGTACTTCTACCTCTACACCAGTTTCTGGGATTGATATTTGGAATAAAGTTTTATGGTTTGGTACTTTAGGATTTTTAGGATATTCAGTTGAAGGTCCAATGGTTGGTTTCATGCGTATTGCGGTATTCATTTTAGTATTTGCATTAATGTTTGAAGGTAGCCGATTCTTAGGATTCCTTGGGCGCAATTCACGAATTGTGATCACATTAATTTTATCCTTAATTTCGGTGATATTCATTCCTGGAAATGTTTTAGCAGGAATTGGTGCAGCATATGGAACATTAGTTGCCTTTATATTATTAGGATCTGTAATTGTTGGAATCGGTGCATTATATATTAACATTCCCATAACAAGTTTAGGTTATAGATTATTACGATTAGCAGTATTAGTAGTATTATTATTCATATTAATTTCAGTAAAACAACATGCAAGTGGATTATTAGCATTAGTTCCAATGACAATAAACTTCCCATAAAATAAAAAATAAAATAAAAAATAGAGATAAAAAATGCCAATACAAGCAATGACACAATTAGCGGAAACAATTTTAGATGTAATAGATTGGGGTATCGCAATTGTTACAATCCTTATTCTTTGGGAACTTTTCATGACCTTTTCTGGTAAAAAAGACACCACCTTTGATTTTGAGAAAAATAAATTGATGACGTGGGGTACATTTAACAAAGAAGGAAAACGTCTTGATAGAACTAAAATGGTTAATGAATACCTTGCAGAAGAAAAAGAAGAAAAATTATTGGAAGGAACTGTAGGTTACGTAGATTCTGTTGTAGTAACATTAGAATCTTGGGATGTTAATAAAGAAATTCCTGATCATAATGGTTTAGTAAAATTACGTGGACAAGTAAAAAATGCAGGTTCTGAAATGCATGCTGCAGAAAGATATTTTAGAACATTAAAAAGAGATACATGGAGAAATGATGCAAAATTAAATCATGTTCTTGACGACTTAGAGAAATTCAATAAAGGAGATGTTGAAGAAATTCGTGCTCTTGAAAATACCATAATGAAATTACATGAAGAAACTGCAGTTGAAGTTAAAAAGTCTGAAGCCGTTCTTCAAACACTTTTAAAAACAGGGGATTGGACAGCACTTTCAAAATTAAAACAAACTAATTTTACGGCCGGCGGTAAATTTAAGATTAATCCGGCCGGTGGAAAATCTTCTCCTACAAGATTCAATCAAACTCATGTGACAAATTTAATTAAAGGATTTAAAAATGATGCATTTCTGTTAAAAACAGCTTTTGCAAAACAAACTGCAGTTAAAAAAGAAATGCAAGGTTTACTTGCAAAAACACGTGAATATTACAAATAATTTTTTATTTATTTTTTTAATATCATTCTGTAATTAAATTTTGATTTCTTACTGGGTTCATACCCACAGCTTGCTGTGATTATCAATAAAACCCAGTAAGGACTAAAAATCTCAACTAATTTAATACCCCGTAGCTCTGCTGCGATTGGGATTTTTTATTGTTTCTGTTGGGTACATACCCCGCAGCTTGCTGCGACTTCAATACCCAAAAAGAAACACCAAAAACTCAATTATTTCATACCCCACAGCTTGCTGTGATTGGGTTTTTGATTAATTCTTAAGAAAGATTAAATTTCTTATTTTATTGAATCAATCTTTATATCTCCCTTTTCTCTCCTTTCAATTTCCCAAAAACTTATAAACTCTCATTTCTTTCTTTCCTCTATGCAAAAGAGATGGTTGATGTTATTCAGTTCGTTTATTCTCTCTATTCCTTATGTACACGCAGATATCATGCAGACGTTAAACAATGTATGGTGGTCAGTTCTTAGAAACGTAGGGAACTTAGGATTACTAGGTGTGAGCGACGGCAATGCGGTTGTGGCATTAACAAGAATCTTAATTGGCCTTTTAGTCTTTACAATTATTTTTGGTGTTCTTTCAGCATTTGGTGGTACCGGAGGATCAACACAACCAGCTGGTGGAAATGCACTAAACTTTTTATCACGATCACAATCAATGACAGTTGGTGCAATTATCGCAATTATTACAGCAATTTTCTTACCTGCACAAGTATTATTAGCTATAGGATCAGGATTTGGAACATTTGTTGGTCTTGCTTTAATTGGGGGGTCAGTAATTGGGTTTTTATATTTATTAATTACAATAAGAGCAGATAGTCCTGAAGATGAACGTGCATATTTTTTTGTAAAGTTTATTGCATGTGCAATTCTTTTATGGGTTCTAAATGCTATGAAATATCATGTAACGGGGGTGCTTAACTAATGCCATCAACAGTATTACCTGCAGTAGCCGAATTCCTTGACTGGTCAATCTTAGTAGTATTCGTCCTTATGGTGTATTATGGTGTTAAAACCCTTTTATATCAATCTCAGGAAGAAATTAATGAAGAGGGGAAATCTAGAAGTGCCGCGATTAAAAACATCAAAGGAATGGTCTCTAAAAGCACACGAAAGAAGAAAGTGAATTATCCTAAAAAATTACTTGTTGATTCAATTCATGAAGCAGAAGATTTATTAGAATTATGTGGCAAAGAGGCTAGTTCCTCAAATTTACATAAAATTAAAGAACGCCTTTCCGATTTAAAATCGCATCTTCATCATCTTGTGCGCGATTTACGTAGAATGGATCGTGAAGAAGAAGGCCATTATGCAAATATTGCAAAAGAAATGACCAATGATGCGGCTGTTGCATATAATTTAGCTAATGGAATAGAAGTACCTAAGAAACATGATGATTCAAATTATGATACCAAAATAAATGATATTAAAACTAAATTAGAAGGTAATTCTGGGATTATCTATGTTTTAGGAAGCATTTTCAATGATCTCAATAAATTCATAGAAACATATGAAGACGAGATGGAAAGTTATGCTTCTCAGCTTAGAGCTAGAAGACCTTAATTTAATTCTTATCAATGATCATAACTTATAAATATTAAAAAAAAGATTTAATTGAGAACTACTTTCTGACCAAGAGCTTGTCCAGGTAAACCAGATTCTGCGAAAATTACACGTACATTTCCATTATGTCCATGAATTGCAGAAATTTTTCCTTTGATTTCTTTTCCAGCAGGAGAGGTCCATGTTACTGTTTTACCAATAGATTTCTCAGCTTCTTCGGCTGTATCAGCGACTTTAAGAATCATCTGATGTGAATTGACATGATGTCGTCCTTGTCTAAAATGCATAACTATTGCTTCCATAATAAACTTGGAAACGCAACCCATTTATAAATATTGTTGTTAAATTATATAAACTATCACATATTCCTCAAAATATGAAACATTCCTATAAAGTAACTTTTATTCTTCTATTTACCTTTTTATTGGCACAATTTGTAGGTTTAGCAGTAGTTTACAATTACATTGACTTTGGTCAATCTACAGAAGGGCATACAGTTTTCAAAGATCTTCCATTTGGCGAACGTCCAGATATTGAACCTCAAACTTCATTTATCCCTCTTTTAATCGCAATTTTTATCGGAACAGGTTTTCTTCTCCTGCTCATTAAATTCAATTTAACATGGATTCGGAAAGCATGGTTCTTCACAGCAGTCCTTGCTTCCTTATTTATTTCATTTAATGCATTCATTCCCTTACTCATTGCATTATTATGTGCATTAATTTTCACATCATGGAAACTCTGGAAACCAGGTTTCTTAATTCAAACAGGGACAGAATTATTTATTTATGGTGGATTAGCAGCAATTATTGTTCCTTTATTAAATTTATTTTCTGTGAGCCTTTTAATGGTTCTTATCGCAATCTATGATGCATATGCAGTATGGAAATCTAAACATATGATCACACTTGCAAAATCGCAAGCAAAAGCAAAAGTGTTTGCAGGTCTTCTAATTCCTTATAGAGAAACACGACAACCACGAAAAATTGATTTCAGAAAAATCACGTCGTTCAGAGTTAAAAATCTTCTTCAAAGAATACATAAAGTAAAAAAGAAACTAGATAAACATCCACAAAAAATCCGTACAGCAATGTTAGGGGGTGGAGATATAGGTTTCCCTTTAATCTTTGCAGGTGTCTTAATGAAAGAAATGGGATTATGGCAATCTTTAATCATTCCCTTCTTTGCAGCAGCGGGATTATCTTACTTACTTTTTTATTCTGATGAGAAAAAGTTCTATCCTGCAATGCCATTTATTGGCGCAGCATGTTTTATGGGGTTGGGCGTTGTGTATTTGATTCAGTATTTTTTTTGATGTTAAGGGTGATATGTTTCCCAGATAAGATCATCCAAATTATGAGACTCGAAGACTTCATAAACTTTAAATTTTCTATTTTTAAGATTTATTTTAATTAAATCCTCATCATAACCATGAAAACGTGCATTATAAATTATTCCCTCTATATGGACATAAATTTCAAGGCAAGCTGGTATAAAATAGCTCTCAGAAGTAAATTTGGACAAGCAAGAATAGGCAATTTGATCTCCTTCTTCTAAAGATATTTTTGCAAATTTTCTATGGTCATAAATCTTCATTTTCTTTTTTAAGAATATCCTTTAATAGGGCTTTTATATTTCCCATAACTTCCAGGTGAGATCATCAATCCATCTTGTGCTGCAATGGTTTGTACACCTGTAATACGCTGAATTTCACGAGCTTCATTTAATGGATCTGCTTTTAACATTTCTAATCCAAAATGTGTGATGATCGCTAAACGGGGCCTTACATGTGATATAATTTTAATTGCAGATGAGGTATCAAGATTCTTACCTTCAGCTTTGTTTCCTGGATAAGGAACATTAAGAATTAAAATATCGGAACCAGATAATTGTTGTACTAATTCATCACAATATGCTGTGTCCCCTGTGTAACTTAATGTAAATTTTGGAAAGAAAAATTTGAATCCGATTGCAGTTTCATCTGTATGGTCTACAGAAAGTGCATCAATTTCAATTAATTCAATTCCTATCTTATGATTTTTTTCTAAAGGAATTATTTTTTCAAGAAGACCTTGATGATAATATGTTAATATAGGATGACTTTCGCCATAATGTTGTAACACTGATTTACTTCCCAATACAACCCCTCTATGTTCTATGCCACCATGAGTCATCGCATCAACAACGACGTTTAAATCACTACAATGGTTAATGTGGGAATGGCTCACAAGAACTGCAGTCGTGTGATGGACATTAATGCCATATTCCTTGGCCTTTACTAATGCACCTGGGCCGGGATCTAAATGAAATTGAAGATCCTCCATTCGCATGATGATTCCACCTGATGCACGCAATTGTTTACTTACAACAGCCGTACTTCCCGCAGTGCCTAAGAATACTAATTGTACCATATTTTCCCTCTTCATAATTGTACGAAATTAGATTAATAAAGATTTGTAGTGTAGAATAGTGAGTTTCTGTAAAATTTGTATTTTTTAGCACTATACTGAAATTCCTTAATTACCGAATGGAATTTCATATATAATTCGCTTAAACGAAGTTAATATTGTTTGCTTTTAATGGAAACTCATTATATACTGAAACGCATTAGGAATTTGTAATTCATTAATACGTTTCATATAGACTAGTCCGTAAAAGTTACAGATTTCACTTACGGACTAGTATATTTCATAAATCTTCTTCCAATCTAGATAGTCTTTCATAACCTTTATAAGTCCGATTTGGCCTGAAATAAATACTTAATAGGGGGTCTATCAAAATGAACAATAGCAATATTCAACCAGTTTTTATTTTTCCTGAAGATACAAAACGTACAACA
>Ga0210057_1002903_pt1 | contig 24024 bp, 37 predicted proteins | sample CryGeyCG2114_010_2_FD_183968 | JGI IMG/M metagenome (GOLD analysis project Ga0210057, IMG submission 183968) | Groundwater microbial communities from aquifer - Crystal Geyser CG10_big_fil_rev_8/21/14_0.10 (SPAdes) (version 2) | ecosystem: Environmental > Aquatic > Deep subsurface > Groundwater ...
GCTTCTTGTTAGATTTATTAACCATTACTCCGCAATTATACACAAAAAAATACGAATTAAAAGAAAATGATATGATATCCGTATGGTTACCTATATCCACAACAAAAAAGCCAGTCTTAACTATGAAATCTTGGAAAAATTCGAAGCCGGCATTTCCCTCTTGGGTTTTGAGGTTAAATCGGTCAAAGAAAAGAAGGGGTCTCTAGAAGGATCTCACATTACCATTCGGGGTTCTGAAGCTTTTGTTATTAATATGCACATTCCACCATACCAACCATCCAACACACCTAAAGACTATGATGAGTACCGATTAAGGAAACTTCTCTTAACCAAAAAGGAAATCCAAGATCTTAGCGAGAAAGAAGCTCAAAGAGGTTTGACAATAGTGCCTATTTCGGTGTATAATAAAGGTCGCAAAATCAAGGTTCAAGTGGCCGTGGTGCGTGGCAAGAAAAAACAAGACAAAAGACAAACCATTCAGAAGCGAGATACCGACCGTGACATCGAACGTTCTTTGAAATATCAATAATTGGTGGTCATTCCCACAGAGTACTGAAAATCTTCAGTCCCCCGTGGGGACGATCGGCCTAGACAAATATATCCACTGTTTTTTGTGCGGAGGAGAGCTTCTTGGGAACTCTTTAAACTTCCAAGAATTCTAAGTGCAAACTTAGTACAAAGAGCGAAGTCAGCAGTTTCACCTTATTTTAAGGCGAACGACTTTGCTTTCGCTTACGCGCAAGCCTAAGCGGCGCACAGGTAGTGAGGTGTTCGAGTAACTATCTCGTGTGTTATTACACGAACTAAATACGAGAGGTGTCTTGATCTCATATTGAAAATAATTGAGAATCGGTTTTAGAGACTTTTGTTTATTTTTGATCTTTAAAACTTAAAACCTAAAATAACCTACCCTTTGTAGACTCAAAAAACATGATTATTTGCACGGCGGTTCGATTCCGCCCGTCTCCACCAAATTTGATTCGCAAAATAAATTCTCAGCAAGGGTTTGTACTCGCTACTTTTGTGGGTATCTTTCAAGATAAGCCCGAGTAAGTATCTCAAGAGCTTCTCTCTCAACCTGACCTTCTCCAAAATACCGAAGTGCTATAATAAGATTTTTGTGATGCCAAGTTATAGAGCCACCAGCAGCATCAAATATTTCTCCCAAAAAAATTACAGTGTTTAAATTGCTCTCCTCTCGATTCAGAAAATATTCATATTCTTCTTTCGTGATATCTCGTTCCAGCGATACAAAAAGTCTAATGAAAACTTCGTTGCCATTTGAGTCCTTATAGCCTACCATTGGAGAAATACAATCAGGAACAATTTCTTTCAATGAATCACAATTAAAAGGTTGCCTCCACGTTTTTACCAAACCCTCAATTGGATCTAAACATATGTATCATAATTAATAGTAGGATTACTAGTTTTTGAAACCATGTGGCTTCCTGTCTCTTTTGTAGCACTAGCAGGACTATTAACTTCAGGTTGAACGGTTTGCTGTATTTGTTTTACAGAAACCACATTCTCTCCCAAATCATTCCCGCTTTCTTCTTGTTCAGTTTTTATATAACTAGGAACTCTCGCATCATCTTTTGCAAAATACAGATAACCCCCTCCAATAATAAGAATAGCAAAAACAACAGCTATCGTTACTTTTACAAGACTAAATCCTTTTTTCACTAAATACATCGTAGTCCAATTACTATCACGAAGCAATAGTTTATGAACATCAAACTCAGGCTTTGATTATTCATCGGTCTCGAAACATCAAATATTCACCCCTTAAAGTAGCTTCAACATTTCGAAATTATGTCCACCAAATCAATTAGACTATCTCGGGCTTATCTTGAAAAATACCCACAAAAGTAGCGAGTATAGATACCCACGGCTAAAGCCGTGGTGTTCTGTCTTCGACCGAATAAACCCTTGCCGAGAATTTATTTTTTGTTTGGTAGTAAAATACTAACCTTGACCCAAGCTACCAGAGTGATATAAATAGACTAGAAACAAGCACCCGTTAACAAAATAAAGGAGTCTATGATGGCAGTAAATGCCTTGGATCTAAACCAAGAGATTGCCAGATTGAATCAGGAAGTCGACACCGCCAGGACGGACAGGTTCGACAGAATGTGGGACATTCTGACCAAGGCTCTGCGTTCCGGCATACCGGTGCGTATTGTCTGTCAGGATCAGGTAGAAACCAGAGTCTGGGACATGATTGCCCAAAGCAAAACATTACCGGGCGACCCTTGCCTCGTCAGAACAGTCCAACCGGCTGATGAAGTTCACCGAAGTCACTTACGTTTATACTTAAGCGATCTCGTAGTCCCCCATCTCAATTCATATCAATAATATTCAAGACCCGAATACACCAACCAATATTCGGGTCTTTTTTGTACCAAGGAAATCTCGGACGCTAACCTAGGGAAGAGATCATTGAATTATACAAAAGCCTACTTCTTCTCTGTAAGTGAGCTAATCTTCTTTTCTAGCATCGTAATTTTCACCTCAAGTTTTTGTGTTCGTGTCACTAGAGCTTTTTCAAGTTGGTTTGTGTATTGGGCTAATTTATTGGCAATGGACATGATCTCGCTTATATCCTCCATGGCAATCATAATAATTGGTGGGAACAACTCAGAAGTGGTTATATCTTTCGAGTGAATGTGACGTGCATTCAGGATAATTGTCCGGCTTCCAATTGATGGAAAGTTATGCTCAACCTCAAAACCTTTAAAGAAAGTATTTTTTGGCAGAATATCCTCAAGTAGTTTTCGAAGTTCAGGGATGTCCCACTGACCGTTTCCGAGTTTATAGATAATCTTACCCTCAGTATCTTTTTGTTTAACCTGAAAAAGATTATAAAAAGCTTCATTTGCGGCTAATACTCTTAAATTCTTGTCTAGCATAATAACTGGCTCACGGAGCACATCCACGACAGGTTATGGATTGCTAACACAACCATTCTCGCACCGCTTTGGCGTTTATCCAATGTATGTCTGTTATGTGTACCCTATATACCCGACGGGTTCTCGTGAAGATTGACAAAATCAACTAGTATGATACCATTGAGGGTAGCGTTGTTCTGAACACCCTTTTCCAAGGAAGGACTGGCTATTATGTATACGATCCTATTTAAAGAAGAAAGTCTGGAGATCGAATCCAAGCGGTTCGTGGCTTGGGTCAAGGAAGATCCCGACGGGATCGTCGGCCACGGGCCGTCTCCCAACCAGGCCGTGGAGGATCTCCTCCGAGAATTGGGGTACCTGGCAGGGCTGTCCAACCGCCGGCAGGATTACATCGTCGAGCCGGCCCCCGAGGAAGTGGCCACCTAACTACCCGACCCCGCGCAACAACTGTTGCCGGGGTCACTTTTTTTATTAAAATTTGACGAGTATGTTAAACTTATAAACATATGAAAAAAGTAACAATATATTCGACACCAACGTGTCACTTCTGCCATATGGCAAAAGACTTTTTAAAAGAAAATAACGTAGAATACACAGATTACAATGTGGCGACAGATGCCGAAAAAAGACAAGAAATGGTTGAGAAGAGTGGCCAGATGGGTGTGCCGGTCATTATGATTGACGACCAATTAATGGTTGGTTTCGATGAGAACAGCCTGAAGAGTGCTTTGGAATTATAATATGCAAACTATTCTAATCATTGGACGCATTTTGTTTGGCGGCTTCTTCTTGTTTAATGGTCTGAATCACTTCAAAAACCTTAATTCTCTAAAACAATACGCCGCTTCCAAGAAAGTCCCCGCACCTAAGTTAGCAACTATGCTGACTGGCTTATTACTCTTAATCGGTGGCTTGGGAGTTATGTTTAACTTTTATGTAACTATTTCTCTATGGTTTTTAGTAATATTCCTAATTCCAATGTCGTTAATTATGCATGCTTTCTGGAAAGAAACTGACCCGAATGCAAGAATGCTGGAGATGAACAATTTTTTGAAAAACATGGCTCTAGCTGGAGCAGCCTTGATGCTTCTAGCGACCTAATCGTTTTTTTATCTTCTGCACAAGAAAATCTGGAATATCCAAGCCAGTAGCTGACTCTAGGCCGTACACTTGCGGTCCTTTGTTTATTTCAAAGAAAAGAATACCTTTGTCTGTTCTGACAAAATCAACTCCGCCAAAATCGACTTCTAGAATCTGACAAGCTTTTTTTGATAGCCGTATTTCTTCGGCAGAAAGTTCAGCTTCTTTTAGATTACCTCCTTTAGAAGCATTGTTATAAAAACCATCCTGCGAAGATCGTTCGATTGCACCCAGCAACTGACCGTCAAAAAAGAGGGCTCTGATATCGTAAGTATTTGGAATAAACTCCTGGATAATCATTAACTCTTGATCAATCTGGCCAATTTGTTTTTCCAAATCACTCAGGTTCTGAATCTTCCAAACATTTTGTCCCTTGCTACCATTGGTTTTTAAAACACAAGGAAAAGTTGTTTCTTTTAAAATGAAATCTCGATTTTTCTTAAACGACTGCGTACTGAAAATTAAAGTTTTCGGAATCGGCATCTTTTCTAAAGAAAGCCTGACCATTTGAGTAATTTTTTCATCGCCCATGGTGTGTTCTAGATTAGAAACGTCATTGTACGGCACACCATAATGTTCCAATATATAGGTCAGAAGTGAGCTCAAGTGCGTGTATCTTCCCTTAACTCTAATAAAAGCATAATCAAAACTCTCAATTGGAATCTCTTCACCAAGATGGACGTATTTGAGACTCTCTGAACCAGCAACAATCACAGAGTTGTGGTGAGTTCGAATCGAAACACATTCGAGTTTATTTCGCTCACAAGATTCTTTAAACCTTTTAGCAAATTCCCTAACTCCACCATTTACAAAAAGAATTTTTTTCATGACTTTTTTCTAGCCATAGTCTTAATCTCAATCATCTTCTCCATTCGTCTAATATCAGCTAACAGTTTTGGTCTGTCTTCGTTGAAAAGTGTCACATTAAAAACGCTTTTGCCGCCATTGGAAGCCGAGTAAGTCCGATCCCCTACTTTTTTGTTGACGACGACGCTGATAAAAGAACTGAGTTCTTTTATTTTCTTTACACCTTTCAGGGTTGTAATAATTCCTGGGTTCTTAGAAAAAATCTTAAAAACGGACGTGTAGCCTAAAATTTTTCGAGGAATTTTTGGCTTTCTTGGAATCCGAATTAAAATATCATTAGCGGTGTGATTAATCCCATATGAAAGTTCGTACATGGTGTGCCGGAAGCCGCCAATTCGGGGCCCAACTTCAATAACCTTCCAGCCATCTTCCGTGCGCATTAATTCAACATGGGCCGTGGTACTTCGGAGACCCAGAGCGTGAATAGCTTTTTCAGTTACCGATCGTGCCTCTTCGATACTACTCGTCTTTAGACGAGTCGGGGTCATTTGTTGATAGCCAAAAAAATCATCGAAACCAGCTTCTTTGCCCGTCTTAACTGAAACCATTGGACAGAAATAAGTGGTTCCCTTGGAACTAACATAAGCATCAATAGAATACATGCTACCTTCCATGAACTGCTCAACTAAAACTTTCGGTTGCTCATTTCCCTTAAACTGTTTAGACAAAATATTAACTTTCCGAAAAACATTTTTAAGCACCTTCTCTAATTCTTCGTGATGATAGGCAATGGTTACTAAGAGACTCGAAGCCAAACCGGTTGGCTTAACAATCAGAGGAAAGCCAATTTTCTCTTCAACTCGGTTAATGGTTTTATGGGTAGCATCTTCTACCAACATATACTTGGGAGTAATCTTTGGGTCAAAAGCATTGAATCTCCGACGCATTTCTAGCTTGTCAATTGACCAAGCAATGGAAGAAGGGAGTGGAGTTTTAACGTATGGGATATGCGGAATGATTTTCTTGAACTTTGGCATATTTGATTCTGAACGACAGGTAGCCACCAGAATATTACCTCGATATGGCGCTAAAGCCTTAGACATCGACAGATCGGAATCAAAGTTTACAAATAAAACCTCATCAAAAAGTTTATACGTTTCTTTATCACTCTCAGATACCGCCTCTTTATCAGTTACCAAGAAAAACCGAAGTTTTTCATCCCATAGTTCTTGAAACTCGATAGTACTCTTAGCTGCTGCTTTGGGTGGCGTCGCAACCATCAACACGATATCTTTCTTCATATATTGATTAAATAAAGGATATCCATATATGCTCACATACCATCTGGAAGTGTCAAGCACTTTGATGTATACTGTGGACAGAACCTCGCACGGGAATCTCTCCCGTGTCTCTCTCCCCTCAGGATGGAAACCGGCATCCATCCTGAGGCTTTTATATTGCCAAAATATCTCCAAAATGCTATATTTCTAGACTACTTATCTAATAAGTAATAAAAAGAGTTGAGTACACAAATACGTATAAATAACCAGATCCGAGCTACGGAACTTCGTGTTATTGGCCAGGAGGGTGAAAACTTAGGCCTGATCTCCAAAGAAGAGGCCTTGGAAAAGGCCAAAGAGGCAGAACTTGACCTAATCGAAATTTCTCCTAACGCCAAGCCACCGGTTGCAAAAATAATGGACTATGGTAAATTTTTGTACGACCAGAAGAAGAAGGCCAAGGTTGCCAAAGCCCATGCTCATACCGTGGAAGTCAAGAGCGTGCAGGTCAAATTAGCCACTGGAGCGCATGATTTGGCTCTAAAAGCCAAAAGGGCTAGTAAGTGGTTAGAAGGAGGTGATCGGGTTAAATTGGAGTTATTCCTACGAGGACGTGAGAAGTATATGGACCAGGAATTTCTGAAGGAAAGACTTCAGCGGATCGTTAATTTAATAACTATCGATTTCCAGATCGCAGACCCAATGAAGAAAGTGCCGAAAGGATACGCCATGATAATTGAAAGAAAGAGATGAAAACAAACAAATCATATTCAAAAAGAATAAAGAAAACTAAAACCGGTAAGCTAATTTCTAGAAAGGCTGGTGGTAATCATTTTAATGCCAAAGAAAGTCGAACCAAACAAACTCAAAGAAATGGCAAACATGCCATGATGTTGTCGATGAGTAATAAGACTAAGAGTCGTTTTATCCCAAATTAAATAAACTAATATGGTCCGTGTAAAAAAAGGAGTTAATGCCAACAAAAATAGACGTAATACCTTAAGGAGAACTAAGGGTTATCGTTTTGGGCGATCAACTAAAGAGAGGCAGGCTAATGAAGCAATTGTGCATGCTGACTCATATCGATTTGTTCATCGACGAACTAAAAAACGAGATATGCGGGCTTTGTGGAATAACAAAATTGGAGCAGCGCTTCGCGAGACTGATTTCTCATACAGTAGATTCATGGGCGCTCTAAAGAAAGCTAATATTACTATCGATCGAAAAGTATTAGCAATTCTAGCTGAGGAAAAACCAGCTACATTTAAGAAGGTTGTTGAGAAAGTCTCATAAGAAAACACCCCTTAAACTGGGGTGTTTTCTTTTCGATAACCTTGGGACATAAATAAGCCGGCAACGGATCCTCCGAGAATATCGAAGAATAAATCACTGAAGGTATCGAGCCAAACGTCTTGTCCAGCCACAAAAGTAAGCCCGGCCGTGTATTCGAAAACCTCCCACAGAATACCGATACCCAGAGAGAAGGTTAGGCTGATTAAAACAATATTTTTTAGACTAAATTCGTTCTGATGTGTAAAAAATGCCATAACCCAAAAACCGAGGAGTGCGATCCAAACACCGCCCAAGAAATGCATCAGGACATCAAACCAAACAATGTCCCAGTATAGGAATAGATTGATTGCCAAAAGGTGTAAAATACCGATTACTAGACCCAAAAGGCCAATCATAAGAGCCAACTTCAATCTTTTCATCTACAAATAATACTTTAAAATAAAACACCCGCAAAGGCGGGGGTCTTAATTGGGCGCTCGAAACATTTTACCCTAGAAAAGTCTAAGGTGGGTTCCCTCAATTTCCTACCAAGGCAGAAAATAATATCGAGATCCCTAATGTTTGATTTAATCTAGATAATATCTCGAGCTACCCAACTTTAATTATACCCCCAGGAGTAGACAATTCAAGTAAAAAGTGTTGCTACAAAAATTATTTGCTAAGATGTCAAAAAAGGTGACTGGCGATGAACTAAAATAGTCTTATTCCAAGATACCATCCAGATTAACATCGTACAGAATCTGTTCTTGTACCAAGCGATAATCGTTTAAATCATTATTTGTAAACCAATGGGCGATTTCAACCACAGCTTCTTCGACTGAACCAGAAGCATGAACTAAATTTCGAACCGCTCGGCCATCAGTATCACCAACTTTGTATGAATCAAAAACAAAATCTCCCCGAATTGTTCCAACATCTGAAGTTCGTGGCTCAGTGCCACCAGTTAACTTCCGAACTATTTCAACCGAGTGAATTCCCTGCCAAACCATAGCCACCACTGGCCCACTGGTCATGTATTTCTTTAAAACATCCAAAACCCGCTCACCGGCTTCTATTGGATCATCTACCGGTGGTTTCTCGCCCTTCTTTTGATAAGCTTCGATTGATTTCTCACCAACTTTTCTCTTCCATTCTGGATCTAGAGTATAGTGTTTTTCAATTTGCTCCGCTTTTGGGGTAACCATCTTGATACCAACCAATTTCAAACCGCTTCTTTCATAGCGTTTGATAATTTCTCCAATTAAAGTCCTTTGGACTCCATCTGGTTTAATAATTACTAAAGTTCTTTCTTTCTTTGGGTGCTCATTCATATAAGTATCTATTATAATTTAGTTAGAACCTCTAATCCAGCCTCAGTCACTAGTACCGTATGTTCAAAGTGGGCACTCAAGAGTCCGTTTTTGGTTCGAACGGTGTATCCATCTTTTTCAAAGACAACATTACCACTCCCTAGACACAACATAGGCTCGACAGCCAAAACCATTTTGGGGACTAACTCTGGACCATCTCCCTTTTCTCCCCAATTGGGTACATACGGTTCTTCATGGACCGCATAGCCAACGCCATGGCCAGCTAGATCATCGGCCAGATAGTACCCCTTATTATCCGCATATCGCTCGATAGCCGAGCCAATATCACCAATGTGTCTTCCATGTTTAATAACCCTCAGACCCTCTGATAGAGCCTCTCTAGTGGCTTGTATTAGCCGACTAGCCTCTTTTGAGACTTTGCCCACCGGGACGGTAATCGCCGCGTCGGTAATCATCCCTTGGTGTTTGAGACCGAGATCTAAGGTGACAATATCTCCTTCTTTTAGAATAACCACATTCCGGTTTGGAATACCGTGGACGATCACATCGTTGACCGAAACACAGAGAGTCGCCGGAAACGGTTCTTTAGCGCTCTCCGGACGATACCCAAGAAAAGCGGCTTCGTCACCATATTCCTTGAGTAGAAGCACAGCCTGATTATCTAGCTCAACAGAAGACATACCCGGCTCTACCAGACTAGCTAATTTCTTTAGTATTTCAGCATGATGCCGACCTCCTTCTCGGAGCTTCTCAATATCGGTAGCTGTTTTTAAGCGAATCATTAACCCTTTATAGCATCAATAATGTCTTGATGCACCTTTTCAATAGTCTGCTCCCCGTTGATATCCAAAAAATTGTATTTGTTGTTTTTTCTAAAAATTTCTACCACTGGAGCTACGTGTTTCTCAAACCAGGCAAGTCTTTCATCGATTTCTTTCTTCTCATCATCACTTCTGCCCCGAGCCAAGAGTCTCTCTCTGGCCCAGCCTTCAGATACATTTATATACACAACATATCGATCTTTAATATCATAGAAATCTAAAGCACCGTCTAAGACGGGGGCTTCCTCTACTCGACGAGAAATACCGTCAAAGACCAGATTTTCTTTAGCAGTGAATTTATCTATAAAAATAGAGGTCCACATCCAAATCGGTAGAAACTCTGGCAGAAGTTTGCCAGTACTAAGAAACTCCCCAACTCTTTTACTGGTAAAGTTATCTTGCTCCATAAACTTCCGGAACTCTGCTCCAGTTTGAATGTATAAACTATCAGCTTCAGGATTCTTTTCTTTAAGATAATCGAGTAACAATTGAGCCTGTGTTCCTTTACCACATCCTGATCTGCCGAAAAAAATAAATGCCTTAGGGTTCATGTTTATTATATAAATAACTTAAAAAGTGCCCGTAGCACCTTTTAATTTTAACACAGATTATTTAGTACTCCCTAGCTGTTGTTTGAGCGTCAATTCTCTTAACCATATCAATAACGACAGCCACCACAATGAGCAGACCGGTGCCACCAATAGCCAAAGAGCTAACTCCCGTTAAGCCCTGCATGATGATCGGAAGAACAGCGATAAAACCCAGGAAAATGGCACCAACCATAGTAACTCTGGTTAGAATCTTTCCAATGTATTCTGAAGTTGAAGCTCCAGGTCTAACACCCGGGACAAAGGCTCCGGATCTTTGAAGGTTCTTAGAAATCTGTTCCGGATCAAAGGTCACCGCTGTGTAGAAGTAGGTGAATAGAAATACTAAAACAAAGTACATAATTCCGTAAACCCATAGATTGTTCAAAACATTCTGACTAAAGTTAGCTAGGAAATTTTGGAAGCCAAGACCACCAATACCGCTAGAAGAAAGGAAATTTACAATAAGCTGTGGGAATAACAAGAGAGAAAGAGCAAAGATGATTGGCATCACCCCGGCCTGGTTGATTCGAAGCGGTAGATAGGTAGAACCACCTCCATAGACCTTTTGTCCACGAACTCTCTTAGCATAAGTAACAGGAATTGGTCTTTCGGCTTCGTTAATAAGAACGACCCCGAAAATAATGACAAAGGCCACGATTAAGAAAGCTAGGTAGGTTGGAATCTGTGAAGGGTCGTAAGTAAAAATAAGCTGTGAGATCGCACTTGGCAGACTGGCGACAATACCAGCAAAGATGATAACGGAAACACCGTTACCAACTCCGAATTCGGTCATTAGTTCTCCGATCCACATAACTAAGATAGAGCCAGCTGTAATAACAATCACATTGGTTAAAATACCAACAGTACTAAGATTACCAATAATTCCTTGCCTCTGAAGCAGGATCAAAAAGCTGAAAGATTGAACCAGGGCCAATGGCACCGTTAGAAGTCTCGAATACATCATAAACCTCATCCGACCAGCCTCACCATCTTCTTGGTACATTTCCTTTATTTTAGGAAAGACAATCGTCAAAAGCTGCATGATGATTGAAGCCGTAATGAATGGACCAACTCCCAGCATCACAATAGAAAGATTAGATAAGCCACCACCAGAGAAAACATTTAGAAGACCGAAGAATTGGTTACCGGTAAGAAAAGCTTCTAGCTGAGCAAGATCAACTCCTGGAACCGGGATAGTAGCCAGGACTCGGAAAATAGCTAGCGCCCCTAAAACAAACAAAATCCTCTTTCGAAGAGCTTGATCTCTAAACAAGATAGTTATTTTGTGTAGTAATGCTTCCATGTCTTACTATTTTACCTTACCACCAGCTTTTTGGATCTTTTCTTTGGCACTTTCAGAAACTCGACAGCCAACAATTATGAACTTCTTGGTGACATCCCCCCGCCCTAAAATCTTAACAACTGGGAAAAATTTTCCATTCTTAAGAATTAAACCATTTTGCTGTAAAGTCTTCGGACTAACAACCAGACCTTTAGAAAAATCTTTCTCTAGAGTCCCCAAGTTAACAATCGCGACCTTGCTTGCAATTGATTTGTTAGAGTTTACTCCGCGTCCACGCAGTTTAGGTAATCTTTTAATTTCATCTCGAACTTGCGGTCTGATCCCATGTCCGCCATGCTGCTTCTGCCCTTTGTGACCACGTCCAGAAGTCTTGCCGTGAGCTCCGCCTCGGCCAACACGCTTTCGATTTTGACTCTTAGTTCTGGGTTTTAGTGAATTAATTTGCATAAGCCTATGATCTCTTCTTAGTTGTACCTGGTAATCCTGATAGAGCTCCAATCGTCGCTCGAGCATTGTTGAGTTTGTTCTTGCTTCGAGAAAATAGTTTTGCTCCAACTTCTTTAAGACCGGCTAATTCCAAAACGGTTCGAACAGAACTTCCGGCCACAACTCCTTTACCGGGGGCTGGTATTAGAGTCACAATTGAACCAGCATACTTATAACTAACTTCATATGGAATTGAGGATGTCTTACCAAGCTTCAGAATAATCATGTTTTTCTTAGCATGTCGGAGAGCTTTCTCAATTGCCAGAGCTGTATCTCCCGCCTTGCCAAGACCAACACCAACAGACCCTTTTTTGTCTCCAGCCACTAACGCTACTGAGAATGAGAATCGACGTCCGCCTTTAACCACACGAGTTACTCGCCTAATACTAATCATCTTATTATCAAACTCTGGTCGAACTCGAGTATTTCGTCGGCCACCTCTTCTACGATTATTTCGGTTCCGCTCTCGGGGAGCTGGTTTTGATTCTACTTTTTTAATTGTTTTGTTTTCGGTAGTCATAATATTAAAACTTAAGTCCGGCCTTTCGAGCCCCTTCAGCTAGTGATTTAATCTGTCCGGCGAAAATGTAGCCACCTCGGTCAAAGACAACTTCCGTTATCTTCTTAGCCTTGGCATCCTTGGCTAACTCAGCACCCAAAATGGTCGCTTTTTCAGTTGGCGTACCTTTAGTCATCTTAGCAGTAGTACCAGCAACTAAAGTTACATTTTTCTCATCATTAATCAGTTGCGCTGAGAGATATCGATTAGATCGAAAAATCGCTAAACGTGGGCGTTTTGCAGTACCCGAAACCTTAGCTCGGATACGAGCTTTTCTTCGGATTCTTTTTTCTTTTTTAATGTTAGTAGTCATCTTAATTAAATAGCTTTCTTGCCCTGCTTACGTCTAACAACCTCATCAATATACCGAATACCCTTGCCTTTGTATGGTTCTGGCTTTTTCTTTGCTCGAAGAGATGCCGCAAATTCTCCAACTTGCTCCTTATCAATTCCAGAGACAGTTATTTCGTTCTTCTCTGTTGTAACCTTTAGACCTTCTGGAATCACGATCTTAACTGGGTGTGAAAAGCCCAGAGCTAAGTTTAGAGAACTTCCCTGAACCTCAGCTCGAAATCCAACCCCTTCAACAACCAATTTCTTCTCATATGGTTTGTTTACTCCTTCAATCATGTTTATGAGATGAGAAGCGTATGTTCCCACTAAAGCTTTAGCCAAAAGAGTCTCTTTAGCAGTTGCCACTTGCACTTGTCCATCTTTGATCTCAATTGAGACTTCATCTTTGAAAGTTTTTTGGAGAGAACCGAGTGGTCCCTTAACAGTCAAAAGGCCGTCTACGAAAGCTACTTCAGTATTTGGGGGGATAATAATAGGTTTTTTTGCAAGTCGTGACATATTACCAAGCTTTAAGAATTAACTCTCCGCCAACATTTTCCTTTTTGGCCTCCTGATCAGTCAAAATACCTTTAGGAGTGGTTAGAATCGAAATACCAGCCCCACCCTTTACAACTACCAAGTCTTTAGCCCCGGCATACTTTCGAGCTGAAAACTTAGAAATTCTTTCCATACCGGTAATTCGTGGTCGCTCATTTACATACAAAAGATCAACTTTTAGAATCTTAGCAATGCCTTTGCCTTTTTTTTCAATTGCTTTAACATACCCCTCCTTAACCAAAACAGTCAGAATGGCTTCTTTTAGTTTTGAATACGGCAAAGTTAACGATTCCTTATGAACCGCCGCGGCATTTCGTATTCTCGTGATCATGTCTCCAATTGGATCTGTCATATTACTCTAAGCAGTATCGCTATTTGCGACTTACCAAGATGCTTTCTTTACACCTGGGATCTTACCTTCATTAGCTAATTTTCTAAATTCAATTCGATTGATACCAAAATCTCTCATATATCCACGTGAACGACCACTTAGAAAACAGCGATTCTTAAGCCGACTTGGTGAAGAATTGAGAGGAAGCTCTTGTAGACCAGCAGAATCACCAGCTGCCTTTAATTCCGCACGCTTTACAGCGTACTTGGCAACCATTTTTTGTCTCTTTAGGTCTCGAGCTATACTTGATTTCTTGGCCATACAATTAAAAACGCATCCGATGTGCGTAGGCACTATACTACACAATTGACTCTGTAGAGTCAAGATAAAGAAACTCTGTGTTTATAGGTATTTATAAGACAAAATAATGACTTTTTGCCGTAATTTCCAAGAATTCCCATGACTAAGTAGACCGAGGTATGATTGGACAGTTTCTTTCTTAGTCCTATTTATTCTTATATTCCTAAACACCCTCTTCTTTGTGCTTGTCCGTAAGACCCGATGATGTGGAAAATGGACCCAACCTAAAAAATCAATACCGGAGGAAACAGTTTTTAAAGAAACCTTATCTAGATGAAGATATAATTTTAATTGAATATCCAGAAAATGACTAATCCTTGGTAATATTTCTATAAGTACTTTTCTATCAGGATGCATTATTACAAAGTCATCAGCGTAACGTATGTAATGTTTTTGTCTAAGTTGATGTTTTACAAATTGATCAAATTCGTTCATATACACATTTACTAAAAGTTGTGAGGTTAAATTACCTAGCGGTAACCCCTTACCAAAACCTGTACTTTGGAAGCTTTCCATCACTTCTTTGATAAGCCAGAGAATATCAGGATCACCAATATGTCTTTTTACTATTCCAATCAATATCCGCTGATCAATTGATGCGAAGAACTTTCGGATATCACATTTTAAAACCCAACACATCCGACTATTATTTTTTGAAGACTGTCGCATAAACTTATTAAATCTATCAAGAGCTTTGTGTATCCCTTTGAAATATCGACAAGAGTACGAATCGTAAATAAAACTCTTGTCAAAATGTTGATACAAAACACGATAGATGGCATGGTGCAGGAGACGATCACGGACGATTGCTTTATGGATACTCCTCGGTTTTGGATCATTTATCGAAAATGCCTGATATGGACCATGCCGATATATTTTGGTTCGTAAATCATAATGAAGTCTAAAAATATTTTCCGAGAGGTTAAGCGCAAATTCAGCAACATCCTTCTTTGATTTTTTACCACGAACAAATTCTTCCCAGGCATAACATAAGTTTTCGATGGATATGATATCTTTGTAGTAATGATTCGTAATAGTAAGAACTACATTACCACCCCCCGAGAATTACCACAGGTAATTCTCAAATCGAAAGATACATATCGTTTTTGGCTAACTATCTATCGTGATTTCCCGAAGGTTGAACGGTACGGAATTGGAAATAAAATTGAACAAACTTTTCTTGACGTACTCGAATATATGCTTTGCCTAAGTTATCTTCCACCTGAACACAAAATACCGATGTTGAATAAGACAATCACAAAACTCGATATTATTAAGTTCTTTGCACAACTCGCATGGGAAATAAAAATTATTTCAACAGATACATATTCTGACCTGATCAGAAAACTTGAGGAAATCGGGCGACAGCTTGGTGGTTGGAAGAAAAGCTTACAGGCAAAAACTCCCCGGCATTAAGTCGAGGAGAAAAACAATAGTTTCGAGAAAACACATGGTTGCCATCATTCCACCTGTTCGGGTTCTCGACGGAGTTCGCATTGATGTTCCAACCGTTGTCGTTCCAGTTCACGTTGACCGCGCAAAGCACACCAGCGTTATCGTACACAAGACCATCTGTATCACCGCCAGCCAAACCATGACCAGCTGAATTTTATCCGGGACCTCGAAGTCCACTAATCTCATGTACCAATTCTTGTTATTTTTTTGAAGAGACTTTCCCCACCCTCACGCAAGGTGTACCCAGCGTGATTCTCGAGAAAAATATCTTAAGACCATGACACGAAAGCCATGACCATCGTGTAACACATGATTTCAAAAGACAGTATACCAACTTTAATTTAAATACAAAAAGACCCCCGGCTTGCCGAAGCAAACAGAGGGTCAAAGTGTCCGAGGGACAAAGGTCACCACAAGACCCAGAGTCCCAAAGGACTAAGAATTGCGAGAAAACACATGGCTGCCAACAAGCCACCCGTACGGGTACTCGACGGAGTTCGCATCGATGTCCCAACCGCGGTCGTTCCAGTACACGTAGACCGCGCACAGCACACCAGCGACATCCTTGATGTAGAAGATGTTGGCGTAGCCGTTGTTCAAGAGGACACCAGCTTGACCCTTTCCTTGTGCTTTCATCAAGGAGAACATCTCCGACAGGGTGGTTTCGACATTGGCCTCGCCACCGAGTTCAGTGATGATGGGTCCGTCTGCCGAGGATTGCTTCAGTCTGTGGTACCAAAGCTCCTGTTCAGTCAGCGGTTCTTCGACTTTATCCAAGAACTGGGTCTTGAAATTTTCACCAAGACCGCTAATCTTGACGGGGGCATCCTTGTTCGTGTTGATCACAAACTTCTCACTGGCCACGAACTTCAGGGTGGTGGCAGGCACGGTGACCAGACCAACGAACTCGAGGATCTGACTGAGCTTGGCATGGGCCACTTTGATGGCCGATACCACAACCGCAATCACAGCTTTGGTCTGTTGGATGCCCCATTGAGCTTCCTCATTGCTCAAACCTTCGAACTCCGACTGGTGCTCGACGAGAGCTGCTACAAACTTAGCTTTCTGTTGTTCAGTCATGACTTTTCCTTTCTTGGTTGACTGTTTTTACAGAACACTGTTAGCTTGGCCACATTGGTTTCGCTACAGCAGAGAAAGGCTCTTTTTGAGCCACACTCTGCCGTAGCGAATCTCGCAATTTAAAAGAACCTTAACTGTGTTAGGTATAGAATATTAGAGATATTTTGTCAAGAAAGAAAGCTCCTGGTTACGAGGATTTGGTAGCCATCCAGACCACCTTTGGGGCAAAAATAGTCTGCGGGTCTTCTGCCTAAGCAAATAAGATGCCTAACCAAAAGCCCACCCTCTTGGGGTAGGTTTTTCTTATCCCTCAACCTTCGTAAATGGGAACCCCATTTGAGAAAGCAGTTCCTTGGCTACCACCTTATCTTTAGCCGTGGTCACAATTGTAATAGACATTCCGAAGATATCTCGAACGTCTTCATCCGAAGTCTCTGGGAAAATTGTGTGTTCTTTAACTCCTAGGGTATAGTTACCCATCTCATCAATACCGGCCTCTCGGATTCCACGAAAGTCTTTGGTTCGGGGTAATGCAATATGAATTAACTTATCCAAAAAGTCATTCATTCTGGTGCCTCGGAGCGTTACTTGATAGCCAATCGGTTCTCCTTCTCGGAGCTTGAAAGTGGCAATAGATTTCTTGGCTTTGTTAACTACTGGTTTCTGACCGGTAATCTTAGTAATTCGATCTTCAATCAACTTAATCTTATTCTTATCAGTAGTCGAGCCAGTTCCGGTAGAAACAACCACCTTCTGGATCTTGGGTGTTTGCATAACATTAGAAAGACCGAGTTTATCTTTCAGTTCTTTAAAAGTATTCTTCTTTTTGGTGTCGATAGTTTCCATCTTATTTTTTCTTAGCTGAAGTTACCAACTTAACATTCGAAACATGAATCGGCATAGTGACATCAATGATTCCCCCCTGTTGTCCTTGCTGTTTTGGCTTCTGGTGAACTTTTCGAAAATTAACACCATCAACAACCACCTTGTCCTTCTTTGGAAAAGCTTTAACGATTTTGCCGGTCTTTCCTTTATCCTTGCCGGCAATCACTATGACATTGTCTCCTTTTTTGACGTGCATATTATAAAATTTCAGGGGCTCTGGAAGCGATCGTCTGGTATCCAAATTCGGCAATCTCTCGTGGGATTGGACCGAAAATACGACCGGCAATCGGTTCCTTGCCTTTCTTTTCGACTAAAACAACCGCATTCTCATCAAAGCGAATGTATGAACCATCTTTGCGTCTAATCGGTTTGGTTTGACGAACAACAACCGCATGATGAATATCCTTTTTCTTAACAATCTTTCGGGGTTCAGCTTTTTGAATTGAAACTACCACCAATTCACCAACTTCTGCAAATCTTTTTTTAGAAGATCCGAGCACCTTGAAAACCCGAGCAATTTTAGCTCCGGAATTATCAGCGACTTTAACGATTGATTGTGGTTGAATCATATTAAATTACTTTAAAGTGTTTATCTTTTGACATCGGTCGCGTCTTTTCAATCTCAACTTTGTCTCCAATTTTCTTGGTATTGCCGGCATCATGGGCTTTGTATTTCTTTCGCAGATTTAAATACTTTCCATATTTTGGATGTTTAGCATATCGAGAAACCTCGACAACCACCGTGTCTTTCATTTTGTCAGAGATCACAATACCTTGCAGAGTCTTATGCTTTTTTAATTGTTTATCTTCCATTTAATTCAGTTAGGATTCGAGCTACATCTTTTTTCAAAGATCGGCCTTGCTTAACATCTTTTAATTTACTACCAGCGATGTTAAATCGAAACTCTCGAACGGCCTTTCGTTTTTCTAAAAGGTCTTTTTTTAACTCGTTATTATTTTTTTTAGCTAACAGAGACATATTACTTATTTTAGACTAACGTGCAACAATCTTACACTTAACCGGCATTTTGGTTCCAGCCTTTCTGAGACCCTCTCGGGCCATTTCTTCTGAGACTCCATCGATCTCAAAAAGAACTCGACCCGGTCTAACCTGGGCGACATAGCCCTGCAAATCTCCTTTACCCTTCCCAAGCTTCACTTGGGCTGGCTTTTTGGTAAAAGGCATGTCGGCAAAAATCCGAATCCAAACTTTGCCGGTCTTGCCAGCGGCTCTAGATAGAACCTTCCTGGAAGCTTCAATCTGGTTAGTGGTAACTCGTCCTGGTTCGATAGCCTTTAAGCCAAAAGACCCAAATGAGACATTGGTACCACGAGTAGCCACTCCAACTCTTTTTGGATTTCGACGAAGTGTCTGCCACTTTCGATGTTTTACTTTTTTAGGAAAGAGAGCCATATTTTATTTCTGATCAAAAACTTCACCTTTGTAAATCCAAACCTTTACGCCTAGCCAGTCGTACGGCAAACGAGCTTCGGTATGAGCATATTCAACATCTGCTCGGAAAGTCTGAAGTGGTACTTGGCCCTTTAAAAGCTTTTCTCGACGTGCCATATCCGCACCGTTCAATCTTCCGGAGAGTTCCAGTTTGACCCCTTTTACATCACGATTGGCCATAACCTTATCAATTGTTTGCTTCATTACTCGTCTAAATGGCATACGCTTCTCCAAAGATTCCGCAACCATTTGAGCGACGATAGCTGCATTGGACTCTGGTGAGCGAATACTTTCGATATCAATTTTGACATCTTCTGGAGCTTCCAGATTGTTTTTCTTCATGAAAGCCAAAGTATCAGTCTTTAGTTTGTTGCTACCCTCGCCTGAACGCCCGATGATCATACCTGGTCGAGAAGTTGAGATAATGATTCGCAAAACCTTCTCGCTACGCTCCATATCAATAGAAGCTACGTAGTTTCCGCGAAGTTTTTCTTCCAAGAATCTTCGAAGAAGTAGGTCACCTTTGAGGTATTTTTGATATTTACCACGACCCGCAAACCATCGAGACTTCCAGTCTCGAATAATTCCTAATCTATGTGAATATGGATGAACTACATGTGTCATATTATTTTGCGGAAAGCACTAAACTGATATGGCTGGTTCTTTTTCGAATCGGATTAGCATTACCTCGAGCTCGAGCTCTTCGGCGATATAAGATGCTACCACCATCAACGGTAATTTTGCTAACAACCAAGCCTTCTTCCTTAATTCCCTTATCTTTAGCATTCGCTAAAGCAGAGTTAACCAGCTTTTCAATTGGTCCCGCGGCTCGTTTGTCAGCAAAACGCAAAATTTCCAGAGCTTCACTAACTTTCTTACCACGAATAGCGTCGACCACCAATCGAACTTTTCGAGGTGACTGTCGATACATACTTAGTTTGGCAATAGCTGTTTCCATAATTATTCCGCAGCAACTTTAGCCGATTTGGCAGCTGCGATTTCGGCTTCTTTAGCCTTAACTTCCAATTCTTTTTGCATTTTTCCTCCGTGTCGGTGGAATTTACGAGTGGCTGAGAATTCACCCAACCGGTGTCCAACCATGTCTTCAGTTACAAAAACCTCAAGATGTTCACGACCGTTGTGTACACCGAAGGTAAAACCAACCATTTCTGGTGAAATCTGGCTGTCTCTGGCCCAAGTCTTAACAACCCCAGCTTGCTGTGGATTTTTACCTTCTATTTTCTTTAGAAGCCTTTCGTATACATATGGACCCTTTTTAAGTGATCGTGTCATAAAAATAAAAGCGCACTCTAATGCGTAGGCACCATACTATATAAAAGGAAAGAGAGAGTCAAGAGGGCCTCCTGGTAATCTTATAAATATACGGGACTCTGGCTGGAATAAGTTTGTCAAAAAGAAAATCATCTTGATAATATCAGGATTTAGAAAAAGCCCCAATCCTTTCGGAAATGGAGCTTTGAATGTAAGTAGCTACTTACATTTCGTATCTTGAAACGAACCAATCGGCTGTTCACCCCGAGCAATCCGGTCTTTCCTAACCCAAGTGGGCCGAACCCACTCAGTCTTGAGTGCCTCAGGATCGTCCCCGAAACCTTTCCGCCGACGCCAGAAACCTCTACGAAAATGTGGGCTAATCTCACGCCCCGTGGCCTCATTAGAAGACCCAGCCGGACGCTGGAAAGCCTCTGAAACTGATAGTTCGAAAAGTTCTATCCTCTTTACAACTGAATCGCCTCTATCCGAGGATCGGGATTGAACTTTATGTCGTTTCTCCGAATCACCCTTACGGGCAGATTGAAGGTACAAATTTAGACCAAAACACAGCCGAAAAAGAAGTGCTCTGGCTTCTGCCTCTTCACTTTCATCATTAAGAATTTCGTTATACGGGACATCATCCGGACAAAAGAGATCGAAACCAGTATAGTTTGTGTCCCTCGATCTCTCAACAAGCTGACTCAGAATCTTTTTACTGATTCTGCCTCCAGTCTGCAGGGGCTTCTTTATCCTAGCCCTTTCCAAAGGTGTCAGCCCCTGATAGGTGTCATATCCGGGAGAGTAAGAGCGGATACTTATAGCCCGATCTCCCTCCTCCATTTGATAGCTGGCAAAGACAAAGAAATCATGTTCCGTTTGAAACTTTGCCAGACACTTAATCGGCTCATCGAGAACGACCACAAAGGCCGGGGCTACAAACTTGACCTGCGTCGGTAGAAAATCGGGCAGATCCGTCTCAAGTAGCATATTAGCTAAACTTGGAGAGACCCGGAAAGCTCTCCTGGAACCAAAAACCCAATCGGCCAGATCAGTGGCAACATCATAGGCATTTTTCCAGAAATTGATACCATCCAGTGATTGTTGGATAGAGAGTTTCCACAGGAGACTACAAAGACCGTCCACACGCTCATTCTTTTGGAGGGCTCTTCTCAGAAAAAAAGCCGACGGCAAAACATTTCCCATTTCTCCGGCTGTAATTTTGATAGCCCAATAGTGATCCTCGTAGGCTTGAAGAATTTTCTCTAGACGCTCGATCTTCCGAGTTGCCATAACAAGCCCCTTTCAGTTTGGTTGATTTCAATCTTTAAAAAACAATCTACTCGGACTTTAACGAGTAGATTGTTTTTTGTCAATATATACGGGATCTTCATTACAATCTTTCTCGTGTTACTATTTAAGAAATATGAAATCTGGCTTTCCATTTAAAAAACTCCTAGTCCTGACCATAATCAGTACTTTCTTATTATCAACTGGACAAGTCTGGGCAGCTAACTACTACGACCCAATTAGTGATGTGAACGTAAGTGGCTGGACTGCAAACAGTGGCACACCACACTACCAGCAGGTTGACGATGCTACACGCCAACCGAACGACCCGGGAACGGCAGATTACATTGGTCACGACTGGGCTGACAGTGATCCCGAAGAGTTAGGGTTTGTCGCTTCATCGGCGCAAGGGATCTCCGAAATCACAGTCTGGCAGAATATCGCAATGGAACCAGACGGCTTCGGAGATACCATGGATGTCAAGCTGAAGATCGGCGGTTCGTACACGTCGGCACAAACTATTTCGGACCAAGCCCGTGGGTGGGTCAGCAAAACGTTCAATGCCACAAGTGACGCGGGGTTATTTCCGATCAGCGCTGGGACAGCAATCAATGTGTGGTGGGACGGTGTCGGGGCTGGACCAGGAACCGGCACCATCATTTACGCCGCTTATGCCGAATACACAGTCAGTGATTCTACCGCCCCAACCCTCTCTAGCCCGGGTTCCTCAAATGTTGCTGGTACCACAGCAGACGGTTCTGTCACTACAGATGAAGCCGATGGCACCTTGTATGCTGTTGTGACCACCAGCATAACGGCTCCAACGAAAGCCCAAGTCAAAGCTGGACAGGATGATGGAGGTGGAGCCGCCGTCTTTAGTGATTCGCAAGCCATTAGCAGTACCGGTGCCAAAACCTTTAGTGCCACAGGTCTAACGGAACAAACTACATACTATTGGCACTTTATGCATGAGGATGCGGCTACCAATCAATCAACCGTTTCCAGCAGTGCTTCCTTTGTGACTTTGGATGCGACAGCTCCAACTCTTTCGACCGCAACTCTAGCAACAAATGGTCAGACCTTGACACTTGTTTTTGATGAGAACGTTAACCTCGGCGCAGGTGATGCTGATTCAGACTGGGCAGTTGGAGCCACAAACGGAGCAACTACTCTAACCTATTCAAGTGGTGACGGGACAGATACTTTTGTATACACGACCAGTCGAGTCATAGGTGTGAGCGAAATCGTCACCCTTGATTACACCCAACCAACTGATGGCCTTGAGGATGACTCCGGCAATGATTTGGTAACTTTCAGTGGAACCTCGGTAACTAACAATTCAACCCAAGACATTACCGCCCCAACCCTCTCTAGCCCGGGTTCCTCAAATGTTGCGGGTACCACGGCAGACGGTTCTGTCACTACCGATGAAGACAACGGTACTCTCTACGCGGTGGTCACTACCAGTATCACGGCTCCAACCGAGGCCGAAGTCAAAGCTGGACAGGATGATGGAGGTGGAGCCGCCGTCTTTAGTGATTCGCAAGCCATTAGCAGTACCGGTGCCAAAACCTTTAGTGCCACCGGACTTTCAGGAAGCACCAACTATTACTGGCATTTCATGCATGAGGACGTGGCCACTAATCAGTCCGCAGTTTCAAGCAGTAGTTTATTCACGACTCTAGAAACAACAGCTCCCACGGTTTCCAGTCTGTCACCTGCAGACAATGCCACAGATATAGCCGCGACAACTGATCTAACGATTGTTTTTAGTGAAGCCGTTGATGCCGAATCAGGAAATGTCATCATCAAGAAAAAAGATGATGATTCCATTGTTGAAACTATTCCGGTAACTGACGGGCGAGTCAGCGGATCAGGAACAGATACTATCGTAATTAATCCAGATTCTGTTTTTGATAATTCCATCGAATATTATGTCTTGATTGATGCTACCGCTTTTGATGATGCGGTCTCTAACAGCTACGCTGGCATTTCAGATACAACGGCTTGGAGTTTTCTGATAATTCCGAGTTCTGGAGGTAGCAGTGGAAGTTCTGCCACCCCCAGCTCTCCACCGACAGAACCGGCTCCAGTTGTTCCCCCAACCATAGAACCAATTATTCCGATTATCCCCGAACCAGTGACACCAGAGCCGGCCGAGGAAGCACCGCCAGAAGCAGATCCACCAACTGAAGACTTTGTGGATAACGAACCAAGTAATCCGAAGCCATCAAATCCCAACTCTAATTCCGGAGAAAGCGAGTCCGGTATCAGAGAAAGAGTTGCTGACATAACTTCTCCAGTTACAGGAGCTCTGAAAAATATATATGAGGATCCAGTTGGTAAAATCACCACCAAAACAGTTTCAACTGTTGGTGTCGCTACCGGTGTTCTGTCAGTTGCCACCTCGGCTTTCGCTAACCCATTTAGTATGGGTGAATTAGTCACCGTTCCCCTAAGACTCTGGTCACTTCTCCTGTCTTTCTTGGGTCTACGCAAAAAATATCGT
>Ga0210057_1002904_pt1 | contig 24013 bp, 18 predicted proteins | sample CryGeyCG2114_010_2_FD_183968 | JGI IMG/M metagenome (GOLD analysis project Ga0210057, IMG submission 183968) | Groundwater microbial communities from aquifer - Crystal Geyser CG10_big_fil_rev_8/21/14_0.10 (SPAdes) (version 2) | ecosystem: Environmental > Aquatic > Deep subsurface > Groundwater ...
ATGGATTCAAAAATCAACGCTTTAATTAAAAAAGAAATTATCAGGCAGAAAGAAGGTCTAGTTTTAATCCCTTCAGAAAACTACGCTTCACAGGAGGTCCTAAGGGCTATGGGGACTCCTCTAAGCAATAAATATTCCGAAGGTTACCCTAAAAAAAGATATTACGGCGGCAATGAATTTATTGATGAGATTGAAACTATCGCCATTGAGCGAGCAAAAAAATTATTCAAAGCAGAACACGCCAATGTTCAGCCTCATTCGGGCTCCCAGGCCAATGCCGCAGTTTACCTGGCCCTGCTTAATTATGGAGATAAAATTTTGGGGATTGATTTATTGGCCGGAGGGCATTTAACTCACGGTTCAAAAGTTAATTTTTCCGGAAAATTATATAATTTTGCCCATTATGGAGTTAATTCAAAAACAGAAAAAATTGATTTAAAAGAAGTGGAAAAAATCGCCTTAAAATTCAGGCCAAAATTAATCATCGTTAGCACGACCACTTATTCAAGAACCCTTGATTTCAAAAAATTCCGCCACATTGCCGATAAAGTTAAAGCCTATTTAATGGCAGACATTGCTCATATTGCGGGTTTGGTGGCGACGGGTCTTCATCCTCATCCTTTTCCCTGGTGCGATGTGGTAACCACTACCACTCATAAAACCTTGAGGGGTCCTCGGGGCGGTTTAATTTTATCAAAAATAAAAGATAGATTGGATAAGGAGGGAAAGTATAATTTAGCCGAGAAAATTGACAGAGCGGTTTTCCCCGGAACACAAGGAGGACCTTTAGACCACGTGATTGCCGCCAAAGCTATTTGCTTTTCAGAGGCGATGAAACCATTTTTTAGAAAATATCAAAAGCAGATTCTCGTCAATGCCAAAGCCATGGCCAATGAGTTTTCAAAGCAGAAAATCAGGGTGGTCAGCGGAGGAACGGATAATCATTTAATGGTCATAGATATTTCTCCTTTCGGCGTTGGATCCAAGAAAATTCAGGATGAATTAGATAAAGTCGGCATTTACGTTAATCGTAACACCATACCCTTTGATAAAAGGCCGCCGTATAATCCTTCCGGCGTCAGATTGGGTTCGCCGGCCATAACTACTCGAGGGTTTAAAGAAGAAGAATGCCGTCAGGTTGTAAGATTAATCGCGAAACTTATTACAAACATTAACAACCCGATAATTAAAAATCAGATTAAAAAAGAAACAAAGAAGTTGCTCAAAAAATTCCCCATTTATGAAGATTTTAAATGGTAAAACTAAAAATAAATGACTAATTATTCGCCTACGATCGGCTTAGAAATACATATTGAACTTAAAACCAAAACCAAAATGTTTTGCGGCTGCCTTAATGACGCGGATGAAAAGCACCCTAATATTAATGTCTGTCCGATTTGTCTGGCCCATCCCGGAGTTCTGCCAGTCATCAACAAAAAAGCGGTTGAGTCAGTTTTAAAACTGGGCTTGGCTTTGAATTCCAAAATTCCCGAGATTTCAAAATTTGACCGAAAAAATTATTTTTATCCGGATTTGCCCAAGGGCTATCAAATCAGTCAATATGATAAACCATTGGTTGTCGGCGGCAAATTAAACGGCGTCAAAATTACAAGAATTCATTTAGAAGAAGATACCGGCCGTTTAACACATAGTCATCGTCAAAAGTCATCGTACAGCTTGGTTGATTTTAACCGGGCTGGCATTCCTTTGATGGAATTAGTCACTGAACCAGACATTAAAAGCGGCGAGGAGGCGGTTAAATTTGCCAAAGAACTTCAGTTGATTTTGCGTTATTTGGAAATTTCCGATGCGGATATGGAAAAAGGACAGATGCGAGTAGAAGTGAATATTTCGCTTCGCGAAAACACGGATAAACACGGATTAGAAAACGGATTAACACGGATGGGCACGAAAGTTGAAATAAAAAATCTTAATTCCTTTCGGGCAGTTGAGGAATCCATAGATTATGAAATAAAAAGGCAACCTGAAATTTTAGATAAAGGCGAAGAAATAAAACAGGAAACGCGCGGTTGGGACGATATAAAAAAACGGACTGTTTCCCAACGACTCAAAGAAGAATCGCACGATTACCGCTATTTTCCCGAACCGGATTTGCCGCCTTTAGATTTGACAAAATTTAATCTTGAAGAGTTAAAAGTTTCCATTCCGGAATTGCCGGCTCAAAAACGAGCCCGATTTATTAAAGAATATGGCCTTTTGGCAAATCAGACAGAAATTCTCATTGAAGACAGGGGACTGGCTCAATATTTTGAAGAATCAGCTTCGGAATTACGAACAAAATTACCGATTCCTGATTACCAATTACTTTTTAACTATTTTTCCAGCGACACGAGGGGTTTGATGAATGAACAAAAAATCACTGTCAGGGAATTAAACATTACTCCGGAAAATTTTGCTGATTTAATTGTTTTACTCAGCAAGGGCGAAATTTCCAGCCGCTCGGCGAAAGACATTTTAAAAGAAATGTTTTTAACCGGCCTTGACCCGCGTCAGATTATTCGAGATAATGGATTAACAAAGCTTTCAGATAATGCTATAATAGAACAAATAGTTGGGGAAACAATAAAAGAAAACCCCAAAGCAGTTGAAGATTATAAAAAAGGCAAAGAAAACGCCTTGCAATTTTTAATCGGTCAGGCAATGGCAAAATCAAAAGGTCGCGGCAACCCCGAGATTTTTAGGAAATTATTTAAAGATAAATTTTAAAATGACTCCCGAAAAAGAACCAACTATCCAAAAAATTGAAGTAGTCACCGAAACTACAGAAGAAGAAAGAAGATTAAAAGACAAAAAAGCAACGGTTGGTCAATTGAAATTTTATGAGCAAGAGATTGCTGAAATAAGAAGTAGTATGGAAGAAGCAAGGCATAAAGGATTAAGCACTAAAGATTTAGAGAAAAGATTGGAAGACCTTAAAGAATTAAAAGAGAAGACAAAAGAGGAATTAGGTTAATATAAATTCTTTGTCTTTTTTGAACCAAGTCATCTGGCGTTTAACATATTGCCAACTTTCTTTTAATATTGAATCAATCATTTCTTTTTTATTGTTGCTACAATTTTAAGCCAGGCCTTGACAAAAATAAAATAAAATAATACAATAAATTATTGCTATTTTAAAAAATAAGAAAGGAGGTGAAAAACATGGAGAGGGTGATCAAAAACCTTTTGGAGAGAAAGGGGGAATGAAATGTTAATGTTTGGGAGATGGACGAGAAGTATCGATAATAAGTGGCGGCTGAGTTTACCGGCCGCCCTTGGAAGGGAAATTGACAACTTCGTTCTCATTTATGAGAATGAAGAGGGTTGTATTCGTATTGAAAAACCGCCCCTCAAAGTAGATGAGGTGGCGGATCCAACCTCTATTTTTATAATAGAGGTGGAAAAGGGAGGGCACAACGGCAGGAGAATTTTAATTCCCCGATCCTTGCGTGGGTCAACCTCTTTTTATTATGGAAGGAAGGTTACCTTAGTAGGGAAAAGAGACTATTTAGAGCTTTGGCCCAGACCATGAGAAGAGGTGATCACACAATTAAAAAAGAGCGGGGGAGAGCATTTTGCTCGTTCGCACCTCGCTCTTGTTATTTGCTCATTTGCAGAAATTGTTTTATCAATTTTTCAGCTTCGCCGTAATCTTTTATCCAATGAATTCTTTTGTCCTTTTTAAACCCGCCTAAGTTTTGCTCCACAAAATTTTGGCGGGTAAACCAGGTCATTTGTCTTTTGGCATAATTTTGAAGTTCCTTTAAGGAGTTTTCAACCATTTCTTTATAGTTTAATTTTTTTTGCAAATATTGAGCTACTACTCGATAATGAATTCCAAAATCTTCAATTCTTTTCCAGGAAAGCCCAATTTTTTTTAAGTTTTTAACTTCTTTAATCAAGCCCTGTTTTAACCATTTGAAAAATCTTCTTTTAATTAAGAAGATTAGCTCCTTTTTTCCCTTTTTAATTCCGATTATCAAGACAGGGTGGGGAAGAGGATTTTTCTTTAAAAGAGGAATTGGTTTTTTTGTTTTGGTAATAATTTCGATTGCCCGGATTAATCTTCTGGGATTTTTCTTTTCTATTTTTTTTGCTCTTTTGGGATCAAGTTTTTTTAAAATTTGATAGAGCTCTTCAGTTGATTTTTTTTCTAATTTTTTTCTCAATTTCCAATCGGGTCGAACTTCTGGAATGACTATTCCATCAACAATTGCCTGAATATAAAAACCCGTCCCTCCACATAAAATGGGAATTTTACCTTTTTTTAAGATTTTTTTAATTGCCGCCAAAGCAAATTTTCTATATTGAACTACGGTAAAACGCTGTCTAGGAGAAACGATATCTAAAAGGTAATGTTGTATTCCTTGATGGAAATAATCTTTTTTATTTTTGATTTTTGATTTATCGCGTGGGACTTTGCCTGTTCCAATATCCATTCCTTTGTAGACCTGTCTTGAGTCAGCCGAAATAATTTCGCCATTAAACTTTTTGGCGATTTTCACTGCCAATTCCGATTTCCCGCTTGCCGTCGGCCCGAGAATAACGATGATTTTAGGTTTAAATAGTTTTATTTTCAATCTCTTTTTTGAGTTTTTCAATTAGTTTTTCTATTTTAATTTCACCCTCTTGGCCGCGGCGGTAGTGCCGGACATTGACGGTTTTATTTTTTAGTTCTTTGTCGCCGACAATCAGAATATAAGGAATTTTCTGGATTTCCGCTTCGCGGATGCGCTTGGAAACAGTTAAATTTTCATCGCTGATTGAAGCCCGAATATTATTTTCTAATAATTGCGAATAGATTTCTTTCGCATATTGGCGATGGCCTGAGCCGACGTTTATGATTTCTAATTGGACAGGGGACAGCCATAAAGGTAAAGCGCCGCTAAAATGTTCTAAAAGCACGCCGACAAAGCGTTCAATTGAACCCAAGAGAGCCCGATGAATCATAATCGGCTGTTCTTTTTTGCCTTTTTCGTTGATATAACTGACGTCAAATTTTTCCGGCAGATTAAAATCAATTTGAATGGTCGTACATTGCCAAGGCCGACCCAATGAATCTTTAATTTTCAAATCAATTTTCGGTCCGTAGAAAACGCCTTCGCCCGGATCGACTTGATATTTAAGGTTGTTTTTTTCCAAAGCGTATTTCAAAGCCGCGGTGGCTTTCCCCCAATTTTTAATGGTGCCGATGTATTTTTGCGGTCGGGTGGAAAGATAAATGTCGTATTCTTTGAAACCAAAAATTTTAAGCACTTTTAAACCGAGCTTGAGGCAATCGGTGATTTCCTGATTAATTTGGTTTGGCGCGCAGAAAATATGGGCGTCATCTTGGGTAAAGCCGCGAACCCGCGTCAAGCCGTGCAATACGCCTGATTTTTCATAGCGATAAACTGTTCCCAGTTCGGCAAAACGCAGCGGCAGATCGCGATAACTTTTCGGCTGATGATTATAGATAAGAATATGCCCTGGGCAGTTCATCGGCTTGACAACATATTTTTCTTTTTCAATTTCCATCGGCGAATACATATTTTCGCGATAGAAATTCCAGTGGCCGGATTTTTTCCATAAATCAAGCCGGGCGATATGAGGCGTGCGTAGAAGCTGGTAGCCGTTTTGTAAATATTCTTTAATAGAATAATCTTCAATAATTTGTCTTAAAAGTGCTCCTTTGGGATGCCAGAGTGGCAAGCCTAAACCGAATTCTTCGTCAAGATGAAAAAGGTCTAATTTTTGACCGAGCAGTCGGTGGTCACGCTTTTCGGCTTCTTCTATCATCCTTGAATATTCATCAAGTTCTTTTTTAGTGGCAAAAGCTACGCCGTAAATTCTGGTCAGCATTTTGTTTTTTTCGTCGCCCCGCCAGTAAGCGCCGGCTATTTTGGTCAATTTAAAAGCGTCGGGATTGATTTCTTTGGTAGAATTAACGTGTGGGCCAGCACAAAGGTCTAAAAAGACAATATTTTTACTATCAGAAGTTTTGTAAATGGAAATTTTCTTTTTGTTTTTTTGGAGTTCTTTTATCAGGTCTAATTTATACGGTTGGTCTTTAAAAAGTTTTTTGGCCTCGGCAAAAGAAACAATTTCTTTCTTGAATTTCAAATCTTTTTTAATCAATTCTCGCATTTGCTTTTCAATTTGCGGCAAATCCGCTTCGCTGATTTTTATATTGTCAAAATCGTAATAAAAACCGTTTTCAATGGTCGGCCCGATGCCGAATTTGGTTTTGGGAAACATTTCCAAAACCGCGGCAGCGAGAATGTGGCTGGTTGAATGTCGGAGAGTATCCAATTGATTTTCTTTTTTCCACGCTCGTTTTTTCATATTTTAATTATTTTAATGAATTTGAAATTTATTTTTTTGGCGGCACTATGTTATAGCATAGTGCTATGACATGTCATAGTGGGGTGTTATTTAATTAAAAACCCCATCTCAAAAGTTTGCCAAAAACAAACTCTTGGGACGGGGTTCTTACCTCGTGGTTCCACCCAACTTGTCCGACCGTGGTCGGACCACTCTTTAAGCCAATTTATCCCGCTAAGCGGGGTATCGCCGGCTTTTGCGTGAGCTCCGCGATTGGTGAATTCGCCTCATCGCTCTTAATTATTATACTATAAAGATAGCATTGATAAAATAAGTTGTCAACAACTGTACAGATTTTCATTTGGCGGAGCACCTACAAACGAGAAAGAATTTTCTGCTCAATTACAGCTCCACTGCTTGCTGGCAGATAAACTTCGGCTCATTATTTCGCCAAGAAAGCCGCCCCTCAACTATTACCACATTATTTTCCCGCCAGACAGTCGGGTTTTTCGCCAGAGTGTCAGAAAACACTATCACTTCCAAGCCACCGCCTAAATCTTCAATTTTAGCAAATAAAATCGGCTGGCCGAGTTTACTGATAATTCGTTTAACGTTGGAAATTACACCGGCTATGCGGCGGCTGTTCCCATTAACTCCCCTTTTATCAGCCAACAATTCTTTAATTGGTTTTATCCTGTTGTTTTTAAGTTTTTCCGAAAATTGATTTAAAGGATGGCCGGAAATATAAAGCCCGACCAATTCCTTTTCCCAGCTAAGTTTTTCTTTGTCTGGAATTGGTGCGCCATTTCCATTTAATTCTTTTTTAAAAAGACCCGGGCTGGCCTGATAGTTGGCGCCGAAAAGGCTGATCTGGGAGGAATTCAAAGACCTTTTTATGTTTTGACTAAAAGCGAGAATCTCTTCGATTTTAGCCAAAAGTTCGGCCCGGTCCGTATTTAAAGAATCAAAAACGCCAACTTTGATTAAACTTTCCAGAGATTTTTTGTTTAAATCCTTATGCCGGACCCGGATTAAAAAATCACTAAAATTCTGAAAGGGTCCGCCCCGTTGTCTTTCTTCAATAATTGCCTGAACAATATTAAGCCCGACGTTTTTAATTGCCAGAAGTCCGAAGCGAATATTTTTTTCTTCGGGAACGAAATTAACAAAACTTTTATTGATATCCGGCGCCAGAATGTTAATGTCATTTTTCTGGGCTTCGCTGATTAAAAAAGCAATTCTTTCGGTATCGCCGGAATCGGCATTTAAAAGAGCGGTCATAAATTCAATTGGCCAGTGGGATTTTAAATAGGCGGTCCAATAACCGATTAAGGCATAACAAGCGGCATGCGACCGGTTGAAGCCGTATCTGGCAAAAGGCGGGAAAAGTTCCCAGATTTGTTTGGCGGTCGGTTCGTCAATTCCGTTTTCCATCATTCCCCTAAGCAGTTTTTCTTTTTGGGCCCCAAGGAGAACTTTTATTTTTTTGCCGATGGCTTTTCTCAGTGTGTCGGCCTCAGCTAATGAGAAACCAGCCAAGTCGCGGGCAATCCGCATCATCTGTTCCTGATAAATTCCGATGCCGTAAGTTTTTTCTAGAATCGGTTCCAGTTTGGGATGAAGGTATTTCACTTTTTCCCGGCCGTGTTTGCGGTTAATAAAAGAGGGAATTAATTCTATAGGCCCGGGACGATAAAGAGCCACCATGGCAATAATGTCTTCAAGCTCGGTCGGTTTTAATTCACGAAGGTAGCGCCGCATCCCCGACGATTCCAGTTGAAAAATGCCTGTCGTATCCGTTTCTTGAAGAAGCTTAAAAGTTTTTTTGTCATCCAGCGGTATCTGGGAAATTTTTATTTCCTCTCCCTGTATTTCTTTAATTAGCCGAATGGCTTCTTCAATAATGGTTAAATTTTTAAGGCCCAATAAATCTATTTTCAAAAGTCCCAAATCCTCAATACTATACATATCAAATTGGGTGATGACGATATTTTCATTCTGAGGCGCGCGCTGCAAGGGCACATAATCGGTCAGCGGTTCTTTGCTGACCACCACGCCTGCGGCGTGAACCGAAGCGTGTCGCGCCACCCCTTCAAGTTTGAAGGCTGCATCAATCACTTTTTTAGCATCAGGATTGTTTTTATAAAGTTCATTTAACTCCGGCACCTTTTTAATCGCGTCATCCAGTTTTTGATGAGGCAAAGCCGGAATTAATTTAGCCAACTGGTCGCAAAAACCGTAAGACAGCCCCAAAGCCCGGCCCGCATCGCGGACTGCGGCTCTGGCTGCCATTGTTCCGAAAGTAATAATCTGAGCCACCCTATCCTCGCCGTATTTTTGCCGGATATAAGCAAAAACTTCATCGCGCCGGACATCGGTAAAATCCAAATCAATGTCCGGCATGGAAATTCGGTCGGGATTTAAAAATCTCTCAAAGAGCAAATCATATTTTAACGGGTTAATATCGGTAACCCCCAAAACATAAGAGACCAAACTGCCGGCTGCCGAATTATGAACTGCGATTTCATTAGCAACGTAAGAGCTGTCTTTTTCCACTGTTAAGTCACAAACCTTGCCTTTATATCTTTCAAAAGAAATTTCTTTTACTGGAAACCAAATATAATTTCGCCAAATAAAAGTATCATTACGATAAAATTTCTGCTTTTTGACGGGTATCTGAAATTCTTTAAATAATTTATTGAATTTGAATAATTGTTTTCCTGAAATAGTCAGTTTGTAAGAGGGCTTACTTCTTCTCTTTTTTTGGGGCTTTCTGATTTTAATTGAAGACATTATCCCTAATCGCGCCAAGAGGACTTTAATCTGTGAGACTAAATTAAGAGAAGTTGAATCAAAACTTACTCTCATTGTATCTTTACGAGAACCGTCTCCTTTAAATAAAGAAGTTAGTAGAGCTATTATTATTTCATCCGAACTCTCAAAAATTTGGTAGGGAATATCTTTATTTTGGCTATATTTTCCGCAAAGTCTTTCTAAAAATCTAGCTGCTATTCGCGAATAAGCAAGAACTTGACAAGAATTTTTTGTTTTGTGAAATACTACGGAGCTATCTAATCCGAAAATTTGTTTAAGCAATTTTCTTGTTTTCTCTATATACTTTTTTTCATTTCGATGAAAGCCAAATCCAATAGTTGCTTCGCGATATTTTCTCCTGCTTCGACTCCATCCTTCGCTGATATAAAAACCTAATAATTGAGCGAATTTTTTATCCAATTTTATATATCGCTTAATCTTTTTTTGGATAAGCCGATTTGTTCCGATTTCATACCAGACATATTTATTGTTTCCTTTTAAGCGGCTATCAAGATGATTAAAATTAAGGAGGTCAAATTTTGTTTCTATTTGGCGGAGTTTGAAAATGGGATAAAGCAAGAAATCATTTTTTTTCAAATTTTGAGCTTCTATCCACCGTGGATTGTAGCCGCTCCATAAATTTTTTTTACATGACCGATTACAGGACGGTTTACAGATAGTGCCCTTGATTGAATTTACAGGACACATTTTATGCTTTACCGCTAAGACTTTGTGGTCTTTTGTCAGCCTCAAATTAAAGATAGGCATTTTGCTTTTAATAATTGCTATTTCCTCGTCTATATCATAGCTTAAAACTTTTTTTACCCTTCTTTTATTGCCAAAGGCGCTAATTACTCTTTCTTGCGGTTTAATATCTTGAATATTTTTTTGTCGTCCATCTTTTAATAGAATTTTTGTATCGGGCAAAAAACAACCTCTTCCCGGCCCCACCACAATACCCCTTTCTTTTGCCCAAATCACGAAATCCTGGACAATCAAAAAATAATCGGCAAAACCGGTTTTCTTAATCACTTCCAATTCATAATCCAACCTTTCCATCACCTTAGCGTCAGCCACTTCGAAACGATTAGATAATCTTTCCATTACTAATTTCCGAAGATAATCGTCAGCCGAGATTTCCTGTTCCGGTAAGGGAAAATTAGGCAAAAGAATTTGATTAAGGGTTAAATTGACATTGCAGCGCTCGGCGATTTTTTCCGTATTTTCAATCGCCTCGGGTAAATCCTTAAAAGATTCCATCATCTGTTCCTGAGAGCGCATTGAAAAGTCTTCGACTTTCATGGTCAGGCGGTTTTCATCCGATGTTTTATTATTTGTCTGGACGGCTAAAAGAATATCTTGGTATTCGGCGTCTTCGGGTTTGGCATAATGAATGTCTTGGGTAGCAACAAGCGGCGCAAAAGTAATTTTAGAAAGTTTTTTGAGGGCGTCATTGACCTTGACTGCTTCCGGAATGTTCGGGTGATGGCTGACTTCCAGAAAAAAATTTTCCGAGCCAAAAATTTCCTGATATTCTTTTATGGTTTTTTCCGCCTGCTCAAAATTATTTTTTAAAATCAATTGGGGAATTTCGCCGGCCAGACACGCCGAAAGCGCGATAATGCCTTCGTGGTATTGGCGTAAAAGTTCTTTATCAACTCTGGGCCTGTAATAAAAACCTTCCAGGTGCGACTTGGTTATCAGTTTAATCATATTTTTCCAGCCAAGATTATTTTCCGCCAAAAGAATTAAATGAAAATAATTGTCGTCGATTTTCGCCTGTTTTTCAAAACGGGAACGGGGTGCAACATAAGTTTCTACTCCCAAAATCGGCTTAATTTCGGCTTTAACGGCTTTTTTATAAAATTCAACAGCGCCGTAAAGATTACCATGGTCGGTTAAGGCCAGGGCCTTCATCCCCAATTCTTTGGCGCGGTCAATCAAATCGTCAATTTTCGCCAAGCCATCAAGGAGAGAATAATGAGAGTGAGTGTGAAGGTGGACGAATTTCATAAAAATAATCTCTAATATACGGATATTATAACCGAAAAGAGTTTTAAAACAAAGCTTTATTCTTTAGATGAGAATGAATAAAGGTGCTATAATTTTTAATGATGAAAAAATTGAGATACATCATCGGCATAGACGAAGTCGGCAGAGGAGCGCTGGCCGGACCAGTAACTGTTGCGGCAGTCGCTATAACGGTAAATCCGAAACCCAAAATTCGAAACCCAAAACCCAGACTTAAATTAAGAGATTCTAAAAAATTAACTCCTCGCCAAAGGGAAACCTGGTTTGGATATATAAAAACTCATCCCGGAATTTTTTACACGACTGCCGGTGTTTCGCCGAAAATAATTGATAAAATAAACATTTCCAATGCCGCCAATTTAGCCGCCACTCGCGCCCTCACCAAATTAGTCAAGTATCTCACGATCGTGAAATACTTGACTAAGAGTAAGGTAGAAGTTTTTCTTGACGGCGGACTTTATTTAAATAAAAATAAAATCCGCGTTAATCCGCGTAGTTATCCGCGTTTATCCGCTTTTACTATAATAAAAGGCGATGAAAAAATTCCGGCGATAATGATGGCTTCAATCGTTGCCAAAGTGACACGGGACCGAATAATGGTGAAACTTCACAAAAAATATCCCAAATATGCCTTTGACCGGCATAAAGGTTACGGCACCAAGAAGCATATTAAAGCAATTAGAAAACACGGGCCAACCAAAGTTCATCGATTGGCATTTCTTAAAAAAATCCATTAAACTTAAAATGTAATATATGCGGCGCTATTTCCTTATTGCTATTATTATTGCTATTGTGGCGGCCACTTACCTCGCTGATTTTTTTATAAAAAAGGAGCGCTCTTTTGATGAAGTTTTGCGTCTGAAACAGGAAAATGAAAATCTGCGTGCCCAAATTCAGCTGTTAAAATTTAATGGTCAAAACTCAATACTCAATACTAATTTTATTACCGCTAAAGTCTTCTCAACTTATCCTTTTAATATTAAAAACAAAATCACTATTAATGCCGGAGAAAAACAGGGGATTAAAAAATCAATGGTGGCAACGGTCGGAGAAAACATTCTACTCGGCCAAGTAACGGATGTTTTTGAGAATTTTAGCGTCATTCAGACGATTTTTGACCCCGCTTGGCAGCTGCCGGTAAGAATCGGCAAAGAAGAAATTAACGGTCTTTTCAAGGCCGGTAACGAACCGAAAGTAATTTTGATTGAAAAAGAAAAACAAATTCAAACGGACGACATTGTTTACTCGGCCAGTCAGGAATTTCCTTATGGCTTAAAGATCGGCGAAGTGGCTGAAATCAAGGAAACTGCGGCCGGTGTTTTCAAGGAAGCGGTTTTAAAGATGCCTTTTAATGTTGGGGAATTGAGGGAAATCAAAATATTAATGACCAACTAATCTATGCGAAAATTACCCATTCTTTTCCTGTCGGTCGGATTACTGAGTTTTCTTCAATCTTTTGGTTTTTCAATTTTCGGCGTTAAACCAAATTTGGCTTTAGTGGCGGTAATTGCCGCTTCTTTTTTCGTGGCTAATTTTTGGCAAGGACTTTTGTTGATCGCCTTGGCTGGTTTGATTTTGAAATTCGCGCCTGGTTTTGAAAAAGAAATTATGATTTTTTCTTTGATAGGAGCGGGAGCCGTAATTATCAAAAACCGTCTTCCTTGGCACCAATTTTTAAGCAATCTTACTTTAATTGCTTTAGGAATCCTTATCTTTTACGTTATTTTGGCGCCCAATTTAATTCTTTCTCCGATTTTTCTGAAAGAATTGTTTTTAAATCTGATTTTAGGAATATTGATTTTTGCTTTCTTTAGTTTTTTGTGGCAAAATAAAACAGCATGAACCCCGTTAGAAGTCTTAGTCAGGAAAAATTTTCTTGAAAATTTTTTCTGCTCTGCACTAACGGGGTATAACCAACAAACAAGAAACTGTCTTAAATTAACCATGAGTTATATAAAGACAGACTTCTAACGGGGTGAAGTTTTCTTATTCTCTAATTAAAAAATTAGTCCCGGCAATAAAAAGCAAAAGAGATTTAATCAATAAATTGAACCTTCACTTTTTTGAAGCCGAAGATTTAAGCGGAAATGTTCTGGATATTTCTATTCCGCCTAATCGGTTTTCCGATGCGGCCTCGCATATCGGGATTGGCCGAGAGGTCTCGGCTATTTTGGGCATTAAGATGCGGACCTACGCAGACTACACGCAGAAGTGCGCAGAAGTTTTCCGCGTAAGTCCGCGTTCAGTCCGCGCCAGTCAGCGCTTTAGGGTAGAGGTTCAAGACAAAAATCTTTGTCCTCGTTATGTGGCTCAATATTTTGAAAATATAAAAGTCGGGCCATCGCCAAAATGGGTAAAAGATGTTTTGGTTGATTGCGGTCTGCGACCGATTAACAATGTGGTGGACATTATGAATTACGCAATGCTGGAAACCGGACAGCCGCTTCACGCTTTTGATTACGATAAATTAGCGATAAGCGACAAGCGACAAGCGACAATTATTGTTAGACGGGCGAAAAAAGGAGAGAAAATTACTACGCTTGATGACAAATCTTATGAATTAAACAAAAATATTTTAGTCATTGCCGATATTAAAAGACCTTTGGCCATTGCCGGCATTAAAGGCGGAAAAGAAGCCGAGATTGATAAAAATACCAAAAGAATTGTGGTTGAATCAGCCAACTTTAACGGAGTTAATATTTATAAGTCCTCGAAAACGCTAAAACTTTTCACTGATGCCTCTTTGCGCTTTTCTCACAATATTAGTCCGGAGTTAACGATAATTGGCCTAAATCGGGCCAGCCAATTACTGGCTGAGGTTAGCGGAGCCAAGGCCGGCCAGATTGTTGACGTCAATTTCACGAAGTCCCGTAAAAAAATTATTAAATTTAATCTGGAAAAGTTTAATCAATTTATCGGTTTGAATTTGGACGTTAAGACCGTCCGTCTTTATCTTGAACGGCTCGGCTTTAAAATAAACCAAAATCAAAAATCCCGACGCAAAGTCGGGACCCCGACTGAAACGTCGGGGCTTATAACTCAAAATTCTTTTCTGGTTGAAGCGCCTTTATTGCGCCAAGACATTGAATTATTTGAAGATTTGGCCGAGGAGGCGATAAGACTCCATGGCTATAATCGGCTCAAATCACGACCGCCTCATATTTATCTCCATCTGTCGGGTTTTGAGGACCAAATTGTTTTAAAAGACAAAATAAGGAAGGTGTTAACCGCTGCTGGTTTGAGTGAGGTTTCTAATTATACCTTCATCGGCGAGACAGATTTAGTCTTTGGAAAAAATTGGGGAGATAAAGTGGTTGAATTAGAAAATCCCATAAGCGCTCAGCTTAAATATCTTCGACCGTCTTTGGCCCCTCATCTCCTAAAAAATATTGAGGGTAATTTTCGATTTTTTGACGAAGTAAAAATTTTTGAAATTGGAAAGACCTTTTTCAGGGATAATAAGAACAAATTGAATGAAAAGTTGATTTTGGGCATCGCACTGGCTTCCAAGAATAACGGGCAGGTGTTTTTTGAACTCAAGGGCATCATCAAAGAATTTTTTGGGAAAATCGGATTGGTTGATTATTTGATGCCCGAAATGGCTGATGGCAACAATTATCTTCAGTCAAATGAAGTTTTGAAAATTGAGTCTGACGGAGCAGTTATTGGTTATCTTGGCGGGGTCAATAAGAGTTTTGTTAAAGGTGATGCGGCTTTGGCGGAAATAGACTTGGACGCTTTGTTAAAACTGGTAGTTGAGGAACACGAGTATCGACCCCTACCTAAATATCCTTCAATGATGCGGGATATTTCAATTTTGGTTGAGCCAACAGTCCGGGTCGGAGAAATAATGCAGGCAATCCAGGAAGTTGATTTAAAATATATTGAGGATGTTGATTTAATTGATGAATATGACGTGGCGTCCAAACGAAGCCTGACGTTCCGAGTTATCTTTCAGGCCCAAGACCGGACCTTAACCAACAAAGAAATTAATCAAGAAATGGAGAAAATCGTGAAAATCTTAAAGAATAAATTTAAAGTTCAGATAAGATAGATTGCACCTTACTCGGTGACGTGCATCTTATCAATACTTTTGAAACTGACTTTTTCCGGGTCAAATTTAAGTTGAACCGTGGCTAAGGGTCCGTTGCGGTGTTTGGCAATGATGATTTCGGCCGTATTCTGTTCTTCTTCCGAGGGCTGTAATTTGTCCCTGTCTTTTCTGTAAATAAACAAAACCACATCAGCTTCTTGTTCCAATGAACCCGACTCGCGAAGGTCAGATAAGCGGGGGATTTTTACTTCTCTTTGTTCCACTGCCCGGGAGAGCTGGGCCGCGGCTAAAATCGGCACTTCCAGTTCTCTGGCTAAACCTTTAAGTCCGCGGCTGACTTCGGTCATTGCCTGAACCATATTTTCAATATTGGTTCGTGGTTGAATTAATTGAAGATAATCAATCACCAATAATCCCAAACCTTGTTCGGCTTGGAGCCGCCGCGCCATTGAACGGATTTGAATGACATTGGCTGAGGGAGTGTCGTCAATAAAAATCGGTGCCTGGGAAAGCCGGTCCAAAGCTTCCTGAATCATTTCAAACTCGATATCATCGGAAAGCCGTCCGGTTCGCAGTTTCCAAAGAGTTACCTGAGCCTCAGCCGCAATTATGCGGTCGATTACCTGGTCCCTGGACATTTCAAGAGAAAAGATACCTACCGGCGTCTTGGTTTTAATAGCCGCGTTTCTGGCGATATCCAGACATAGGGCAGTTTTGCCCAATGATGGCCGGGCGCCTAAAATTATAAAATCGGAGCGCTGAAGTCCGGATAAATAATTATCCAGTTCGTCAAAGCCGGTGGAAACGCCTCGCAAGCCCCTTTTTTCTCCCTGGTGAAGTTTTTCAATTCTTTCGTAAGCGGCTTTCAGTTCGTCTTTGATGGGAACAAAACTTGAAGGTCGGGATTTTTGGCTGATGGAAAAAATTTTCTGTTCCACGTCATCCAAGAGGTCCTCGGGATTTTCGCTCGTGTCAAAAACTCTTTCCGTAATTTCTGCCGAAGCATGAATAAGGTCGCGAAGCATTTTTTTCTGGCGGACTAATTTAGCGTAGTAAGAAACATGAGCGGCGGTCGGAACAGAATTTATTAATTCAGTCAGATAAGCCGAGCCGCCGATTTCGGTCAAAAGGTTTTTATCTTTTAATTTTTTATTGACGCTTAAAATGTCAATCGGTTCACTTCTTTCAAAGAGTTCAAAAATCGCCTCAAAAATTTTTGTATTATTTGGATTATAAAAGTCGCTGGCCTTAAGAACGTCTGCTACCATGATTATGGCGTCTTTATCAAGCATTAGGGCTCCCAAAACAGAACGTTCAGCATCAATATCTTGTGGCGATAATTTTAGGTCCATAAGATGTGTCTTCTATCCTGTATCCTAAGTTTTCTATTTTTTTTCGCAAGCGATCAGCCTGAATAAACTGTTTATTAATTCTTAATATTTCGCGTTGGCTAGCCAATTGCTTGATTTTCTGCGGAATTTTCAGAGGTTTTATTTTATCCAATCCCAATCCGAGGATTTTATCAAACTTAAGAAGTAATTGTTTCTTATCTTGGGAGGAGAGACGGTTGTCTTTGATGATTTGCCAAACAACAGAAAGGGCTTTGGGAGTATCTAAATCGTCATTGATGGCGGATAAAAATTTTTTCTCGTAATAAGCAGGGGATTGAGATGAAACCTTCCGCATTGTCTCGTGTTTTATTTCGCGTAGTTTGCCGTATAGTGTGTCCAATGCATTTTGCCCTGCCTGAAGCGACCTCCACGTAAAATTTAATTTGGAACGGTAATGAGTGGTTAAGACCAAATACCGAAAAGCAAGAGGATTGAAACCTTTTTCAATTAAATAATTTAGAGTTAAAAAATTACCCTCTGATTTTGCCATTTTCCCGGTTTCAATCAACAAATGCTCGCCGTGAAGCCAGAATTTAGCCGGAACTTTTCCCAAAGCCGCTTCCGATTGCGCAACTTCATTTGTGTGGTGAACACTGATGTGGTCAACGCCGCCAGTGTGAATGTCAAATGGTTGGCCGAGATATTTCGCAGAAATGGCCGAGCATTCAATATGCCAGCCGGGAAAACCCTTGCCCCAAGGCGAATCCCATTCCATCTGGCGCTTAGTGTTTTTTGGTGAAAATTTCCAAAGAGCAAAATCAGTCGGATTTTTTTTGCCTTCAGTCATTTTTATCCGGGCGCCGGCTTTCAGCCCTTTAATATCAAGACGGGCTAAACGACCGTAATCTTTAAGTCGCGAAGTGTCAAAATAAATGCCGTCCTTTGTCTCATAAGTAAAACCTTTTTTCTCCAGAATTTTGATGAGATTAATTTGTTCTTTAATGTGGTCAGTGGCGCGGGGAGTTAAACTGGGTTTCAAAATATTTAGTGCCGCAGCATCTTTTTTAAAGGCCTTGATATAAAATTCGGCAATTTCCCAAACTGATTTGCCTTCGCGCCTCGCGCCTTTTTCCATTTTATCTTCGCCGGTGTCGGCATCAGAAGTTAAATGCCCGACATCGGTATAATTCATGACATGTTTAACCTTATAGCCGTTGTATTCTAAGACGCGCCGCAAAATGTCCTCAAAAATATATGTTCTTAAATTGCCGATATGGGCATAATCATAAACCGTTGGACCGCAAGTATATAAGCCGACTTTTTTGTCTTTGAGCGGCCGAAAAATCTGTTTTTTGCGAAGGAGAGTATTATATAGTTTAAGCATTATCATTATTCTATTAGGAACGCATTTAATTGGCAATGACCAGAATGGACCCGGCCCATTGACAACCCCAAAATAAAAGTATAACATTTTATTGACGATCGTCAGTGGTTTGTTATATTGTAAAAATGAATAAGAAACAACTGAAAAAGAAAATTAAAGAATTGCCAGTCAATTTAGGTTTTATTGGTTTAGCTCTGGTTTGCAGTTTGGCTGAAGGAGGGACAATGGCGCTTTCTGAAATCCTTGAGGGGCCAGGAAGAGGAATGAGGCGAAGTTTAAGAAGAATAGAAAATGCAAAAACTTTTTGGGACTATTATGACGAATTAAAAGATTTAAAAGAGAACAGCGCGCGAACGATTCTTTGGCGCCTAGAAAAGAAAGGGTTGGTGGCGAAAGATAAAAGTCGTTATCAATTAACTGCGCAGGGGTTAGACATGGTTAAAATTTTTAGAAAAAAGGAAAAAGAAAAAGAATCGTGGGATGGGAAATGGCGAATAGTAATGTTTGATATACCGGAGAAAAGAAAAGAGAACCGTAATTGGCTAAGGTGGCAGCTTATTGGTTTAGATTATAAACCCCTTCAAAAAAGCGTGTTTATTGGGAAGCAGCCCTTAGCGGAAGATTTTTATGAAGAAATTTTAATACGAAAATTAAATCAGTGTGTGCGTTTAATGACTATAGGGGAGATAGATGACGATGAATTTTTATAAATTTTATCTATAACAAATTGTTTGCGATCGCAAATAATTTGTTATATCTTGACAGGAGATATTTTGGCAATATAATTAATGTCAATTATATAAATGTAAATTATATAATAGATTATGGCGGAAGAAATTCAAAAAAATAACGAAGAAAAATTAGAAGAAAAAGAGAAACCGGAAGAAATCGACGAACTGTCAAAATGTCAAAAAGAACGCGATGAGTATCTTGACGGTTGGAAAAGAGCCAAAGCGGATTTAATAAATTATAAAAAAGACGAGGCCAAAAGATTTGAGGCCATTGTTAAATTTTCCAATGAATCTTTGGTTAGAGAATTAATTAATGTCTTAGATAGTTTTGATTTGGCTTTGGTTGCTTTGGAAAACGAAGCTGATTTAAAGAAAGAAAGGGGACTTTATCTTATTCGGCAGCAATTGGAAGACATTTTAAAACAAAACGGTTTGGAACGAATTATTATTTCGGTTGGTCAGCCGTTTGACCCGGCGCTTCAGGAAGCGGTGGCTGAAGTGGAATCGGATAAACCATCGAGTACAATAATAGAAGAAGTTGAAAGAGGATATCTTTTAAATGGGAAATTAATAAGGCCGGCGAGAGTAAAAGTTTCAAAATAATATAAAATTATGGCAAAAATATTAGGTATTGATTTAGGTACAACTTTTTCGGCTATGGCCGTGGTTGAAGGAGGCGAGCCGAAAATTCTGGAAAATCACGAAGGCAATCGCACCACTCCTTCAGTGGTGGCTTTAAGTAAATCCAACGAACGCTTGGTTGGGCTTTTAGCCAAGCGTCAGGCGGTAGTCAATCCCAAAAATACCATCTCTTCGGTTAAGCGCTTGATTGGTCGCAATTTTGACGACCCGGAAGTTCAGCGGGATAAATCCTGGCTGCCCTTTGACATTCAGAAATCAGCCACCGCTGGAGTAGAAATCAAAATGGGAGATAAGTGGTATAAACCGGAGGAAATTTCCGCCATGGTTTTAGCCAAATTAAAAGCCGATGCCGAAGCAAAACTTGGCGAGAAAATTGAAGAGGCGGTGATTACAGTGCCGGCTTATTTTGATGATTCGCAAAGGCAAGCGACCAAAAACGCCGGTGAAATCGCCGGATTAAAAGTTCGAAGAATTATTAATGAACCAACCGCTGCAGCTTTGGCGTACGGTCTTAATAAAAAGAAAGACGAACAAATCATTGTTTATGATTTCGGCGGCGGCACTTTTGACATTTCAATTTTAGACGTGAGTGCGGACACGGTGGAAGTAAAAGGCACGGGCGGCGACACGCATTTGGGCGGCGACGATTTTGACAGAAAAATCATTGAATACTTGGTGGGCGAATATAAAAAACAGGAAGGCATTGATATTTCTAAAGACCCGTTGGCCTTACAGCGCCTGAAAGAAGCAGCCGAACGAGCCAAGCATGAACTTTCAACCGCGTTTGAAACAGAAATCAATTTACCGTATATCACTTCGGACGCTTCCGGTCCTAAACACTTTCTCTTTAAATTAACCCGCGCCAAACTGGAAGAATTGGTCAAACCGGAAATTGAGCGGTCCATTGAATTGGTTAAAAAAACTTTGAGTGAAGCCGGTTTCAAAATTTCCGATATTGACGAGGTGGTTTTAGTCGGCGGTCAGACCAGAATGCCGGCCATTCAGGAAGCGGTTAAAAAGTTTTTTGGCAAAGAACCGCACAAAGGCATTAATCCCGATGAAGTGGTGGCAGTCGGCGCCGCAATTCAGGCCGGTATTTTTCAGGGCGATGTCAAAGACATTTTGCTTTTGGATGTCACGCCTTTAACTTTGGGAATTGAAACTTTGGGCGGAGTAGCCACGCCGATTATTGAAAAAAATACCACTATTCCGACGGCCAAATCCCAAGTTTTTTCCACCGCGGCTGACAGCCAGACCTCAGTGGAAATTCACGTTTTACAAGGCGAACGGCCCATGGCTAACGACAATAAAACCTTAGCCAGATTTATTCTGGACGGCATTCCGCCTTCCCCCCGAGGCCTTCCCCAGATTGAAGTGACTTTTGATATTGACGCCAACGGCATTTTAAACGTTTCGGCCAAAGATAAAGCTTCGGGGAAAAGTCAGTCAATTAGAATTGAGGCCTCAACTCAGCTTTCCAAAGATGAAGTGGAGAAATTAAAACAAGAAGCAGCTAGCCATGCCGAGGAAGACAGAAAAAAGAAAGATTTGGCTGAAGCCCGCAATCAGGCGGAGCAGATGATTTATCTGGCGGAAAAATCATTGAAAGACGCCGGCGAAAAAATTTCTCAGGAGATCAAAGAGAGTGTTAATCAAAAAATTGAAGCGTTAAAATCAGTCAAAGACACTGATAATATTGAGACCATCAAATCAGCAATGGCAGAATTATCAATGGAGCTTCAAAAAATCGGCCAGTCGATGTATAATCAAGGAGATGGAAGACAGGGGACTGCTCAATAAAACAACAGACGAAATTGAAGCCGATAGGTCGGTTCCCAAGATTATTATTTTAGCGGCTATCGGAATAATTTTTTCTTTTGCCTTCGGCTATTTTCTGAAATTATTTATTCTTCATGGCCGATTGAATTTTTTGTTTTTTTGTTTTTTAGCGGCTTTAGGATTTCTGATATTTTTTCTACTTGAGGTTTTTTTTGTCAAAACTTTCTGGATAGTTAATTTGATTATTTTCCTGGAAACTTTAGGATTTTTAGCGCCGTTTTACGATAACCTTTCAAAAATCCTCGGCCTCGGAACTTTAATCAGTTTTTTGATTTTTCTTTCGGGAGTTTATGTCGGTCGGGCTGAACTGGAAAATATGTTAAAGATAAAATTCTGGCGGATTAGCAAAAAGACCTTGCCGAAAGCCATTGCCGGTCTGGCTTTATTTAGCAGTATTATTTATGTGGGAATGATTGGTTTTGGAGAAAAAGAATTTTTTATCCCGCAAGCCACCTTTACAAAGATTGTTAAATTTGTTCCAGGTATTGACCTCTCGTTGCCGGTTGAAACATTGATTAGAAATTTAGCAGTCAACCAAATTGAGGGTAATGATCAGCTTAAACTTTTGCCTGAATCGGCAAAAAAAGAATTAATTAACCAAAGCGTTAAAGAATTAGAAAAGAAAATTTCAGATTTCACCGGCCTCCCTTTAAATCCTAAGATTAAATCTTCAGAAGCCCTTTATGGTATTATGGTGGAAAAATTTACCAAGCTTCCGGAAAATGTTAGATTATTTGCTCCGGTCGCCATAGCCGCCTTAATCTTTTTAACCATTGTCAGTCTCTCGTTGCCTATCCGATTGATAACAACGGTTTTAGCATTTCTCATTTATGAGATTTGCTTGGCTTTAGGTTTTAGTACGATAATGTTGGAAGGTAAGAGCAGGGAAATTATTATATTAAAATAGAATTATGGCAAAGGATTATTATAAAATTCTCGGCATTAATAAGAATGCTTCGGAAGAGGAAATAAAAAAGGCCTTTCGTGGTCTGGCTCACAAATATCATCCGGATAAAGGCGGTGACGAAAAGAAATTCAAGGAAATCAACGAGGCCTATCAGGTTTTGTCGAATAAAGAAAAGCGGAGCCAATATGACCGGTTCGGACAGGTTTTTTCCGGCCAAGGCGGACCCGCCTATGGCGGGGAAGGCGCTGGCTTCGGTTTCAAGTGGCCCTTCGGCGGTCAGGCCGGACCATTCGGTTTTGGCGAAGACGGTCCTTTCGGAGAAGTTAAATTTGATTTTGGCGGAGATTTTGGCGACTTGGGTGATGTTTTTGATGCATTTTTTGAAGGATTGGGAGTGAGGCAGAAACGCCGCACTTACCAGCGGGGAGCCGATGTTCAGGTGATCGAGGAAATTTCGCTTGAAGAGGCATTCCGCGGCACTGAGAAAAAAATTAGATATTCCGTTTCGGTTCGTTGTGAGAAATGTAATGGCCTGGGTCATGACCCGAAAGCCGGTTTTGAAAAATGCGGAGTTTGCGGCGGTCGAGGAGAAGTAAAAGAAATCAAGAGAACTTTCTTTGGTCAGTTTGAACAGGTGAAGATCTGCGAACGCTGTTTTGGCGCGGGCGAAATTCCGAAAAAAATCTGCGATGTCTGCCGGGGCTCGGGAAAAGTGAGAGGCGAGAAAAACATTGCGTTGGAAATCAGGCCTGGAATCAGCGACGGTCAGATTATAAAAATTCCGTCAGCCGGCGAAGCGGGCGAACGCGGTACCAAAGAAGGTGACCTTTACGTCAGGATTAAAATCAAACCGCATCCGGTATTCAGGCGTCAGGGAGATGATTTAATGGTTAAAAAAGAAGTAAACTTGATTGATTTGTTGCTGGAAAAGAAGATTGAAATCTCGACTATTTCGGGAAATAAGCTGAAAATTGAAATTCCGGCTGGTTTTGATTTGAAAGAAAATTTAAGAATTTTCGGCGAAGGAATGCCGCATTTCGGTCCGCCAGCTGGCGGAAGTCGCGGCAATTTAATTGTTGAATTCACAATTAAAACCCCCAAAAAACTGAGCGCGAAAGCCAAGAAAATTCTGGAAGATTTGGAAGGAGAACTTGACTAATTTTTTAACGGCCCCGTTAGCTCAGCTGGTAGACCCGCCCGCTTCGCCTTGCAAGCCCCCATAACTCAATTGGTAGAGTAACTGCCTTTTAAGCAGTAAGTTGAAGGTTCGAGCCCTTCTGGGGGTACAAAATTGGCGAAGCAAGGCGGCCGGGGCAGCTCCCTTTTAAGGAGAAGGTCGTGGGTTCGAATCCTGGTGGGCGGACTATTTATTTAGTTCTATTGCAGCTATTTTTAAATTGGACTAAAATAAAAACAGCTCGCTAATAATAGAAAGGAGGTGTTTGAAGTGAAAGTTTTTTTTGCGGAAATTAAAGAAAAAATTCAGCGGCGCAACGAATTATTGCCGTGGCAAAGGTTGAAACTCGGTAAAGAAAGGGAGAGTATGGTTGAAAGTGCTCTCCAAAAATTAAAAGATGAGTGTTTAATTAAAGATTTTCTACCCACAAAGAATTTAAGCTGGGCAGACGTGATAAAGGGAGTAGATTTTTTTATTGTATATGTGAGTAAGAAATATAGGAAATATAGGATTTGTCGGCTTAATGTTACGGGTCGGGGCTGGGTTGAGTTGAAGAAGCGTCAGCACCCGGAAAATCAAATAATTTTTGTCGATCTTGGAGAAACTCAAGAATCGATAAAAAATAAGATTCTTCGAGCCATAGCGGCCCAAGAAAATTGGAAACACTAAAAGGCTCCTTGCATCTTTACAAGGAGCCTTTAAAAATTTAAAATTAAATTTACAATTGAATATTCCGGTGTAGCTCAATGGTAGAGCGGCTCCCTGTGAAAATTTCCGGTGAGGAATTAATCAAAGCTGTT
>Ga0210057_1002905_pt1 | contig 24009 bp, 28 predicted proteins | sample CryGeyCG2114_010_2_FD_183968 | JGI IMG/M metagenome (GOLD analysis project Ga0210057, IMG submission 183968) | Groundwater microbial communities from aquifer - Crystal Geyser CG10_big_fil_rev_8/21/14_0.10 (SPAdes) (version 2) | ecosystem: Environmental > Aquatic > Deep subsurface > Groundwater ...
ACGCAAACATCTGTTCGGCTGAATCGATTTTTATCTCGTTATCTTTTGGCATCTGAAGTTCAAGGGTGACCATTTCGTATGCCATTTGATCGCGCTTTTTGAGACGGATATAAATGATCAAAAGGTACACAAATCCAATCGTAAGAAGAGAGGCGAAAATTGCTGCAAGCACCACAAGCCCAAAAAACATAACTCGTTCAACAATTTGATCCATTACAAATACGTCCATAGTATCAATTATACAGATTTATTCTAACGATGCGGAATAACACGAGTAGTTATTCTGACAGAAATGCCTTGATCTTTTTTACAAAATCAGGAGGCGACATATCGCTTTTTATAAGAAAATGTCGTGCTTTTTTCAGTTTTTTAAGATCGGCTTCATTTCCATCGAGGTTGGTGAGATAGACAATGCTTTTAATCTTTGTTTTATCAGTTTTTTCAAGTTCGTCGATGATTTGGAAACCATCTAATCCGGGGAGCATGACATCAAGGAGAATGAGGTCCCATTTTTTTGACTTAATAAGCTTAAGAGCTTCGTTTCCATCACCAGATGCCGTTGTATGAAATCCTTCTCTGACTAAGAGTTCTAAATACAGTTGTTGTAAAAATTCATCATCTTCTACTAAAAGTATGTGCTTATTATTCATTTTTTCAGTATATCACATCACAAAAAACCCCGCCCTCCAAAGGCGGGGTTTTGGGAAATGTTTCTTAGCGTGTGACCGTTATTGTACCAGTATTTGCACTTGGTGCATTTACCGAGATTCTGTTTGCAGTTGCAGAAATCTCATATCCTGAGTCATATGCTGCGGCACAATCTGCGGCTGATATGTCAGCACCATTATTGCTTGCAGGGTCCTGTGGGAGTGCGGCAATATATGTTGGGACAATCAAAAGACAGATGTCTCGACCAGTAGTCGCAATAGCTGTTGGCGTTGCATCGACACCAGTTGGTGCGACCCCATTGTTGTCGACCATGTATTGATTGACGGCATTGAGAATTGCGTTGACATCGCTTCTTCTTTTGGTGTCATCAGCATCCTGGAGATTTTGTGCAGGATTGACTGCTATTAATGTGATGGCAAGAAGTACAGCAAGTATTCCGATTACCACCAATAGTTCGATAAGGGTAAAACCTTTTCTATTCTTAAACATATTAAAGATAAATTAATAATATAGTTTTAGCATAAAGAAAAATTCAAACACTGTCAAGACACATTTTGAGTTTTCCTGAATTACTGATAAATAGTTCTCTTTCTTGTGGTGATAAGGACGTCTGTGTCGATTTCACTACTTTCACGAATGATGGTTGAATGTCCCAAAGAAGTGATGATATCATCAATTTCTTCCCGGTGAAAGATGTCAACCGATGGCTTGACCACAATCGAAGCATTTGCGGATTCTTGCGTTGGGGAATTTCCTACCTCAATCTGAGTATATCCTCCTGACTCTAAGCGCTCACGTATTGTATCCGCCTGTCCGGGGATGCCCGATCCATTGAGTATCCGAATGTGGATGGTATTTTTTGCCGCAATTATGACGGTAGGAGAAGGGATTGAGGTATTTGATGGCTTGACTTTTGGAGCCATTGAAATAGTGGGAGTCCGAGCATTTTGCACATTATTTTTTACCGGACCTTTGCGGAAGAAAAATACCATATATATCAAAATGAGAATAAGGAACACAAAGCCACCAAGCATAAGATACAAACGCATCTTTGACTCTTTTTGTTCTTTAAATTCATCTTGATCTTCAGATTTGATGATTGGTTCTTGTTCAACGAGAGGAAAGCTCACTTTTCCCAGTGAAGAATAGTGTTTAACTATATTTTGGGCAGTAGTGATATTATATATTGGCTGCTGGTCGCCAAAAAGGACAAAAGAAGGAATGATCATCTCTACTTCAAATTGCAGTTTTGAAAAAATATCTCTCAATGTATAGGCGAGTTCACGATTGACCGCAATTATGGTATTTACATCTTTTTTTTGAGTAGAAACCACGCTCAGCACTTTATTAAAGGGCACATAATCAATAAATTCATGTTTTTGTATTTCAAAGTCCTCCGGCTTCATTGTTTTTAAAAAATCCTTTTGAAAACAGGTTTGTGCAGAGAAAAAAATAGTTATCGAACAATGTTGGATCTTATTTGTTTTTACAAAATCAAGAATAAGGTTTTTTAATTGATCAACGTCAATAATTTCCATATCTGAATATACTGTTTGAGGAGGTTGCAAAGTGAGGGGAGTGTGAATGTTCCCACCATAGTAATATAAACATGTACGGTCCACATATAATACAGCTCTCATAAATATAAGAATACACGAAATATAGGGCGGAGTGGTGATTTAAGAATTAATATATATATTCCCAATCGGAGATAGTGAGACTATTATCGACATAAGCAATTGTTGTTTGAACGGTTTGAATGTAACTGCCGTATGTTGCGTCAGCCGTGATTACAATGGGATCGCTCCCAGCAACTGAAATTTCAACCGACGCATCTCCTATTTGCAACGTTTCTCCCGCATATTCAGGATCTCTGAGCACGCGAATAATTGCGTTTTCAATTCCACTTTCTGCTGCTTGAGAGGCAATGATTCGACTTTCAACAATGCTTGCAGAGCGAGTAATGTTGATCATTATTGAAATCGCGGTACTGGTTACGGCGATTGCCACGACAGTAAAAACAAGGAGGGTGACCAAGGTTTGACCATGATTATTATGAGGATGCTTTTTTTTCATAGTGATTTTATCGAATGCCAAGAGTGGTATCAATGGTGGTACTGCGTTGTCCCGATGCTTCTTGCACGGCGCTTATGATATCCATAGAGATCGTAATTGTTGGTACTCCTCCTGAGTTTTCAACCCGTTGAAATTGTAGATTTGATAATTCGGTACGGACATTATTTAGTCTTTGGACGTCGCCATTATCATCTGCAACGAGCGCTAATCCATTCAATTGATACGTGTAGGTACTGCCATCGATCTCAAGTGCAAGTTCGGGAGATGAATCTCCGGCATTTGCGGGAATAGTTATGCTATCAGCTCGTCCGATATCATATTGAAGGCGAGAAAGAATGTAGCTTTTGTCTGCTTCAACTGCAGACATACTTTGGATCTCAAGTTGCTTCTGGACAAGCTCTGCAAAAATAGTGGTCAAAACAAGAAGAATTATTGAAAAAAGACCCATAAACAAACTCAATTCAATGAGTGTAAAGCCTTTTTTAAATTTGGGACTTTGAGTTTTTTCAGTATTTATCATGGCGAATAATTAACTGATATTTCTTCAAAAATGGGTGTTGATGATGAGTCGACGGTTGATAAATATACTTTGTATCGAAAGCATCGTGCGGGATTCTCATAATTTACGCCATTATTATCAAATGCGATACTACCTTCTGCAGTATAATAACTTCCTGTTGTGCCATCAGGTCCAACAAACTCATATGTTGCGCCAGTACAGCTTCCCGCAAGAGCATCTGCTACTGCGATTTGCAGCTGTACGGTGGTATTTGCCGGGTCGACAAATGTGGGAACAATGCGATTGAATGCGGTTGAGTATCCCACATCAAAAGTAGCTGATTCGTAGGTGCCAGAGCTGCTATATGTTCCTCCCGGCCCACCCTCAATAATTTTAAACTCGTCACTTGCATCACCAGTAATAATATATGAATATGCATCTCCATCAGCTTCAAGAATTGATGCAATTCCATTAATTCCTGAATCAACTTCGATGCCACCGCAGTATGATGGACTTGATTCAGTAGCAATATCAAACACCTGATATTCTTCGCCACTTGTTCCTACTACAATCATTTTGTTTCCGGGAACAATGGTGATACCATTTGGATTCATTGATCCGGTTTCTGCAGTACCAATAATCGTTCTGCTCCCTGTTTTTGTAGAGATATCTACTACAAATGCCTCTGGTTGAGAGCCGCTATTTGAGCTTGCTGAGAGATATGCTCGAGTAGCTGTGTCGTTAACCACAATATCTGAAATGCCTGAACTATCAAGATCTGTTGAACTAATTATCGAAATGTCACTTGGATTTGTGGCATTCACAATTTGAAATTCGCTCGAGCCATTATCAACTGCAATATATACGTACCCACCAGATACAGAGAGAGCTTTACCCGTCCCGGCAAGACTGACGGAATCCAGTTGTGGACGAGATCCAGACTTACTTGAAAGGTCAAATGTGCGAAGCGTCGATCCTTGCGTCATGTATCCAACCGATCCAGAAACAAATATTGCATCCGCGTTTGTTGAACCACTGCCATCAAAACTCCCTGACTCAGATGGTGTGCCTGTTGATATATCAACAATTACAATTTCTTTATTGTTCGTATCAGTTGCAATATATGCGTAATCTGCCTCACCAAAAACATCATTTGTTTTGTACCCATCAAACGTACTCTGAATTGATGCAACGGGAGGATCTGTATTTGAAATAGTAACATCTGCAAATGCGACTCCAGATGCATTATCGCCAGTTACGGCAAATGCCTCTCCTTCAATTGCGGTGACTGCATTTGCCACCCCACTTTTTGGGAGGTCAAGTGAAGCGATGGTAAGCGAAGGGCTGCACCACGATCCTGATCCGCCTGAGCCGAGAGTGACTTCTCCGTTTCCGGTATTTGTCACAATGACATCAGAAAGCGTTCCCGTATTGAAATCATCTTCAGTTGTTTGAATATAAGTAGCATTGTCCAGGTATCGGGTAAGATAGAGCGTTGACGAAATTGACGTTGCAATCGGCGCGTCCCAGGAGGTAGTGATGGTAATTTTTTTTGTTGACGGATCAACAGATCCACCTGACCCAACAATTTGATTATTATCATCTCGTTCTACATCTTCAATCTCAATTTGTCGCGTAATATCATTTATTAATTCTGTCCCTGCAACAAGACTCCAAGTGCTTCCATCATGTTCGGGATAAAAAGTTCCATTTGTTTCAATATTTGCCCAACTTGCCTCTCTTACTGATCTTAAAGCTTCTTGTGATTCTTTGATGAGTTGAGCTGCATGAATACGTCGTTCTTGTTGCGGTTTTCCTTCTCGTGATGCGATAAGTCCCATCGATACTGCAGGAAGTAATACCGCCATAACACCAACGACGATCAGAAGTTCAATCAAGGATTGAGCCTGTTTTTTTTGAATATGATGGAGTGTTTTTCGTAATATCATATTATTGTATTTGAGTAATTACCCCGAGCTTATTTATCGTGATTGTTACTTGATTAGTATTGCTCGAATCTTGAATAATGATGGTATTTTGTCCGTCAACAAATCCATTAATTTCTCCACTTCCTTTTTCAAAAATGATCTCGTCTTGAGGAAAGGTTACATCTGCAAAGCTCATAGCACTTTCCAGTGATATGGTGAAATTTGTTGGCTCAGATACGTTCAAACTATCACCATGAAACAATGTATATGAGTTTGTGTCAAAATGAATACCAAATTTTTGAGCAGTACTTTCACCATCTGCTGCGCCATTCATTGCACTCATTTGTTGATATTTCATGTCTGAAATAAGCTGTTCGACGGTCGTATCGACAAATGCATTTTGTTGAAAGCTAATAAGACTAATAGTCGTGAGAGTTAATAAAATCACGGTGATAGCCATCACAACCGAGATTTCTATGAGCGTAAAGCCTTTTGTGTTCATATGGAACGCGTTATAAATTCCTTACTTGTCCGATCAATCCATATATTGGCGCAATGATCGAGATCATCATGCCACCCACCGCAACGCCGATAAAAATGAGCATGATCGGCTCAAGAAGTGCTGTGAGGGTAGTGAGCGTTCTTTGCACTTCGTAATCCATATGTTCAGAAATATTTTGCATTGCAATATCAAGAGATCCGGTTTTTTCACCAGCCTCAATGAGTTTGATGACGATCATTGGCACGAGTCCTTTGGCATCGCGTACCGCATCGGAGACTTCTTTTCCAGAGGAGACTGCAATTTCAATATGTTTGATCAACTGCCGCATGTCTTTTCTCCACACCACATCTCGAGAAAGCTCAAGCGCTCCCGTGAGAGGGATTCCCGCAGATAAGAGCAGCGCCATACTTCGGGTAAACCGGGTGATATCCATCTCTTTTACGAGTCCTGATATAAGTGGAAGTGAAAAAAATACTCCAAGAATAATCGATTTTTTGACTCGATAGAGAAAAATAAATCCAATAATTAATACAATAACGCCAATTATGAGGGGAATAGTATATGTCATGATAAAATTTGAAGTCCATAACATAATCTTAGTTGGCAGAGGTAACTCAACCTTCATGCGCGAAAATACCGATGCCATTTTTGGCATGACAAAGGTGAGAATCAAAAGCATAATTCCAATAAAGACACCAAATATCAGCATCGGATATATCATTGCACCTTTGACCTTATCCATAAACTCCATTTCTTTTTGAATATGTTTTTTGATGTCTTTGAGCGTGACATCAAGTGTTCCCGCCTCTTCAGATGCGCGAATAATATTGAGGGTAACTTTATCAAATGTGCTGGGGAATCGTGCAAATGAGCCTGAAATTTGTTTCCCTTGGATAAGATCGTTTCGAAGATGAGTTAATAGTTTTTTTTGACTTCCTTTTGCGTCCTCAAGCAACGAATCTACCGCTTCAAGTATTGAGATTCCCGCACCAAGCATGGTTGCAAAGTTGTCAAATAAAGTGATTTTGTCTTTTGCCGAGAGTGATATATTTTGAATATTCATTTTTGAGATAAGTATATTTAAGTGGAGTTAAATTCCTTCAACTTTCGTGACACGAAGTACTTCTTCAATCGTTGTTATTCCCTGGGCAACTTTATCAAGCCCATCATCCAACATGGTGCTCATGCCATCTTTCTCCGCTTGCTCAATAATGACATCAGAATCTGCCTTTTTGAGAATAAGAGATCTGATTTCCTTGGTGACTTCTATAACCTCAAAAACACCAAGGCGTCCAATAAATCCCGTTGAATGGCAAACAGGACAGCCAGACCCTTTGTATATATTGATAATGCTTTTTGCTCCAAAATGTTTTTTAACCATTTCGCTGGGAAGGTTTTTACGGAGCTCTTCATGGGTGGTATTAATAGTTGTCTTGCACATCTCACAAATTTTTCGAACCAGTCTTTGGGCGATTATGATATTTACCGTTGAAGCAACCAAAAATGGTTCAATTTTCATATCCATAAGTCGAGGAAGCGCCGTTGCCGCGTCGTTCGTATGAAGGGTAGATACGACCAAATGGCCGGTAAGTGCGGCGTTTACTGCAATTCCTGCCGTCTCTGAGTCTCGAATTTCTCCCACAAAAATGATATTTGGATCTTGTCTCAAGATAGAACGCAATCCACTTGCAAAAGTAAGTTTTGTTTTTGGATTTACCTGAATTTGATTTACTCCTTGAATGCGATATTCAATCGGGTCTTCAATCGTCGTGATATTTTTGGCACGGGTGTTGAGATTTTTTAAGATTGCATAAATTGATGTAGATTTTCCTGATCCTGTTGGTCCAGTAGACAAGACCATTCCGTATGATTTTGTATATGCACGATTGACCTTTTCGAGATCATTATCGCTCATCCCAAGATCAGTAAGAGTGATATTTTTATTATGAGCAGATAACAATCGAAGAACCGCTTTTTCTCCATTTGCAATCGGGATAATCGACACACGAAGATCAATAAAACTATCTTCAATTTCAAATCTCATTTTCCCGTCTTGAGGACTCATATGCTCATCTGTTCGAAGGCGTGAGAGCACTTTGATACGAGTCAAGATGCGCTCATTGAGGTCTCGTGGGTATTTTATGACATCATGTAATATGCCATCAATACGATATCGAGCAAGCGCATATTCTTCCTGTGGTTCAATATGAATATCCGACACTTTGTCATAAAATGCTGTTTCCAATATCAAATCCACAATTTTTGACACTGGCATATCGTGCCCATGGTTTTTAACTGACTTTTCAATCAGATTGGAAAATGATTTTTGGAGGTCTTTTTTAAATATATAAAAAGTGTTCATAATGTCCCGCTCACTTGCTAAGTGCGGCAGAACCTTTGATTGCGTTTTGCGTGCTACCATCTCAATAATTTCCTTATTGGATGGATCGGCCATTGCAAGCTTAATCCCATTTGCATCACGGGCAAAAGCAATTGCTTTTTGTTTTCGCGCAATTTTTTCGGGGACAATATGAAAAACGGCCTCTGGAATTGATATTTTTGCAAGAGATATGAAGGGAATTTTGAGGTGGTTTGCAATCGTAATTCCTAACTGTTCGTCAGAGATGAAATTGAGTTGAATAATCGCTTCCTGAAAACCAATGCTTGAGTCTTTCATAAACTCATGAGCTTTTTTTAGTTTTTTGTCATCAAGTACATTAATTTTTTTCAATAACTCGATGAGTTGTTCTTCTTTGAGAAGCATGGTTTTATCAATTTAAATCTGCAATAATTATGTACCGGTCACCGCTTTTATTTTTATGAGAAGTGAATCAAAATCAAAAAAACTTTTATTTACATATCCCTTTGCTCCAAGATCTATCGCATGTTTTACATCTGCCTCCTGTCCAAGAGTTGAAAAAATTAAGACCGGAAGTGTGGTTATTTTCCCTGATTTTGACAATTCTTCAAGGACTTCAAACCCATCCATCATTGGCATGATGATGTCCAAAATTAATAGGTCAGGATTTCTTTGAGCGATGCTTGTGAGTGCTTCAGTACCATTTGATACAACTTGGACTTCGAAGCCATGTTGTTCAAGTTCGTTTTTATAGAATTTCTGAAAAAATATATCGTCTTCTGCAATTAATATATACATAGTTACAATTAATTAATAATCATCATTTTACGGATCAAGGAGTCTGATTTTAGTATGCTCTTCAAGTGATTGGATTTCATGAGATAGATTGAGCTCTCCCTGTTGGGACTGAATGCTTATCAGAGATTGATTCATTGCGTTGAGTGTTTTTTTAATTATTTCAAATATATTTGTATCAAGTTTGATTTGATCTTTTTGTACTGCTCGAAATAATGCCTCAAGTATCTTTCCTGCAAGACCAAGTTGGTAATAACCCATCACGAGGCTTTGGCTTTTAATCGAGTGGGCGAGACGATGAAAATCAGCTTGAGCTTTTGGGTCGTGACGCTGCTCGACCGCGCTTAGAAGATCGGTCATTTCAGAAAGCTTATCAGAAGCAGTTTCTAGATAAAGTTGTTTATATTCATTGAGATCAACAGGCATATAATTTAGTATACAAGATATTCCTCATCTGTTGGAATGTGGACGACTCAATTGTTGCCACTGTCCGAGTCAAGAGTTGACGTATAATAATGTATGGCATCGAAAAAGAAAAAAAATAAACAAGATCCGGCAGATGACAAACTATTAGCTTTTTTTAAAACCTCAGCGATGATTATTATCTACGGCATTGCACTGTTATTTATTGCGGTAAATATCTGGAGTTCTCAGCATGTTCCTCAACTTTTTTTTGATCTTGCAAATGATGATGAAAAATCAGTCGTTGAGCTTTTAACCAAAGCCAAAGATACAAAGCAATATAAATATCTGCTTCCTGAAGTGCGACAAGTGATCTCAAAAAATTCTGAAGCAATATATAAAGAGTCAAATGACCGATCTGTCCAGATACAAACACTGCGTGCTCTTCTTGAGTCAAATCCCGAATCTCCAGAGATTTTGTATTCATTGCACGTCCTGTATCAGGCAGATAAAGATGCAGTAAATGCAGCCATGTATCTTCAAAAGGCGCGTATGATCGATCCTCAGATTGGACTTTAAAAATATATCCATAAGATCCAGGTGTCTCGCGTTCGCAGATTGATAGGGTAGAGAGGCGCACATAGGATACCAGTATATTATTGTTATACCATGGTATAGATATATTTACAATTATAGGTATGAGTAAATTCTTAATAAATTTCATGAAGATTCATGTAACATGCATTTAATGAAGGGGATGAGAGGATTAATATTTCTAGAGTCGATGAAATGAGAATGAACGAGTATACACAACAGACTCAATTCCTTGGCTATTTTTGTATTGAAATGAAAATGTATTTTGGCCTTCCAAAGGGTCAAAACAGGTACCATCGGGTGTTGCATACTCAGTCCAACCATTATTATTTATATTTCTTCTTTTGAGCGATCCTGCGGTGTAGTTTCCCGTTGGATAATCAACGATGCATAATGTTTGTGAGCTTGTTAATTCGATGTATTGACCTTCATTAGGATATGAAATTTCAAAAGTGGGCGGATATGGGATCGGCGTCGAAGTAGGAATCTGTGTTGGGGATGGGGTTAAGGTGTGGGTTGGGGTTGATTGAGGAATTTTTGTCGGCGTCGAAGCCACTTTTTTAGTTGGAGTCAGCGTTTTTGATTTGATGGAAGGAGTTAAAGTTGGAGTTTTTGTTGGATTTATTGTGGGAGAGGGGGTTGCAGAGATTTTTGTAGATGCGGCATTATTTCGTGCACTCAGAAATCTTTGCAAGGCGCTTTCTTTTGTTGACTGCATGATTTCAGTCGGTCTTTGATAATTTGATTCTTTTGAAAAAGAAAAAAGAGGCACTCTTCCAGATGCCCCCAAATACAGGGCGATCCCAAGCAGTCCAATAATAAGAATAAATAGTGCACCGATAATGCTCTGTGTTTTTGAGTTAGTAATAAGTTGTTTGAGAAAAAACTCTTTTTTCAGTGGTGCCTCTTGGATTTCCAAAGAGTGAGAGTCGGTATTATCGGGGATCTGCATGTTTAATAGTATAGGTACGAAGATTGCTCTATTCAATAGTCATTCTCATGAATATGGTACAATATTGAGTTGAATTATGGGCCTGTGGCGCAATTGGCAGCGCGTCTGGCTGGCAGTCAGAAGGTTACGGGTTCGACCCCCGTCAGGTCCACTTCGACTCGCCCCGCCAATGGCGGGGCTCGCTCAGTGTGAACACTTCAACGACCAGATTCGCTCAGTGTGAACACCGCTATTCAATGGAGCGAGTCGAAATCCTGAGCGATGACGAGCTTTGAGCGAGACAGAGCCGAAGGACATGTATACTAAATTATGCCATGGCATACATATATCTTAATTTGCAACGATAGGTCATATTATATTGGTATCACAAATGATCTAGACAGAAGAGTAAAACTCCATAATTCTCGCAAGGGATCTAAATACCTTCATTCAAAACTTCCAGTAAGATTGGCTTACTCAGAAGAGTATTTAAATAAATCTGAAGCAAGAATAAGAGAAATACAGTTAAAAGGTTGGACAAGAATCAAAAAGGAAAAACTGATTAAAGGTGCATTCAAGTAAATTGAAATTCCTTAAAAGTGGCTTTTACAGAAGTCAGATGAAGAAAATGTTGGGGAGAACAGGTAACGATATAAATAAATAATAAAGTTTCTTTATTACTTCACAAACTCAAACGTGGAGAGGATTTGACCCAATAGGCTTTCCTCATAATAAATTTTTTGTGGATCCACCATCTCAAGACTAATCAGAAGCGTTTTGTCATCTTTTTTTATTGGTATATATATAAATTTGCTCACAGCAGAGGTAGGCATACCATCAAGTCTTGGCTCATCTTTTCGAATACCTACGTATTTTGTATATGATTGTGAGTCAATATTGATTTTATCTGTAGATATATTATGACTATCATAATTTGACTTGCTCAATGCAAAATCAGTATCAACCTGCTTGATATTAAGGGCAAATCCTACTTTACATACGTCATATTCTTGTTTTTTTGACAATGATAAAATGAAAATCACGGAAACATTATTCCTGAAGCATTCAATTACTTCCAGTTGATCTTTATAATACTTAAACTCAAACCCATACTCTTCATTTACATACGTCTTCCACCCCTCAATTTCATCACCTGCCTCAGGAGATGGGATCGGGGAAGGGGTGGTTTGAGGGATAGCTACGTACTGGGACTTTTGGGAAAAATAATATCCGATAACCAAACCAATAAAAAGAAGCATGATTCCTCCTACAATAAGCATCAATCTGGATGGTGACTTATGCTCAGATTTTGGATTGTCTATGATCAGGTTGTCAGTGATCTCTTTGTCTTTTGGGTTATCCATCGGTTTTAATTATATCAAGTAATTTTACTAACTCACAAAATACCCCTGGATAAAGAAAGAGAAAAGAATAAGGTGAAGTATCAGAAAGATTGAGGCGACACCAATTTTGATATGAGTATTTTTTACTTTTGCAAGAATTACGTATATTGATAAAAGTGGTAGTGCATATCGTGGAAGAGAGCTGAGAGTACCAGTAAGTGTTGGTAAAATCAGCACTGAAAGAGAATATAAATGGAGCCCAATTCGTGCAAACTGACTTTTCTTTGAATCTTTTATGATTTTCAGGAGGTCATAAGCGATGAGAGACCCAACAAAAATAAGCGTAATAAACTCTAATGATGCCACAAAATACTGGAAATTTGGTGTCGCCGTCATAAATATTTTGATATATCGGTACAGTACTTGGGGTAAAAAAACCAGATCGGTTGATCGAGTTGCGTTGGATACGGGCTGGAGATTAAAAAATGCGAAGTAATCTTCCGTTGTTAATTTGAGAAAGATTGAATAGAAGCTCATTCCCACAATGGGCGCAGCAAGAACCATTAAATTTTTTCTTTTCTTAAGTACTTCTAACATTCCTTGCACGGGTGATAATGTATTCGTTTGACCAAGATGCATTTGGAGGAGTTGAGCAAGCATCGGAATGAACAAAAAGATACCAGTCACGCGGGTAAGCCCAATCGCAAGTCCACACATGCCAGCGACTACATATTTCTTGTATTGTAGTGCAACCAGTCCACCAAGAAATAACAAAAGAAATATGCTTTCGGTATAAAGGGATAACAGAAAAAATGATGTTGGGAAGGTCAGAAAAAAAAGAAAAAACCATTGTATCTCTTTTTGAGTAAACGCACGATTTTGAAGATATTTATTTAATAGGATACATGCTCCAATAAATGAAAGGATAGAAATAAGAAGTCCTGATAATAAATGAGGGATGTTTGTCACGATTGATATAACACGAATGGAAATCGGATAGAGGGGAAAAAATGCTTGCGTGAGAGGAAGATAGCCGCTTTGTGCAATTTTGAGATACTGAGTGCCATCAAAATTTGCAAAAGAATATATGATTTGAGGTAATCCTGATTGGACCAGATCTTCATGGTAGGGAAATGATGTAGGCGCAATAAAGTGTGGAATTATTGAGGCAAGGGAAAGGTGAAGGAGGATGAATAGTAAGGGGACGATGAGAATCCAGCGAATAGTCATGGCTTTGTATGGACAAGAAAATATTCTTCTTTCGGAAATGCGTCCATTGTTTGAAGCATACGCGACACATCAAGTTGTTGTGATTTATGCTGGGATATTGCCTGCTTCTTCAATTCCCAGTATGCATTTACATCAACAATTTCATCGACTCGTTCGCGTTTAAAACCATGGGGGACATAGATAAAGTAACCGCGAAGTTCATCGGTCATTTCGCGCATGATGACATACGACATCATTTTTTTGGTATAAGAAACTTTATAAAATAAAAAGTAGGTAATCATTGCCATGGCAACATGATCCAGATGTCCCGATACGCCACGGAGTTCATAGGTGAGTAGAATCTCCGGTTGGATCGTGTCAAGAATGTTTTTTACTTTTTCGGCGATATCATGATATTTATTGTTACAAAGGCCCCCATCTTCGTAATTGAGAAAGTGTACTTTTTTAACCCCAAGAAGTTTTGCAGAGGACCGAAGTTCTTCTTCTCTTATTTCACCGATCGAGCGAGTAGCGTCGTCCAAAAAGTTTTCGCCTGCTTCACCACTTGTTGCACAAATGAGATATACATCATAATCTTTGGAGTATTTTGCAATCGTTCCAGCCGGTCCAAATGCTTCGTCATCAGGGTGGGCAAAGATCGCTACAAGTGACGGTCGTTTCATACTAAAATAGTATACAATACTTTGTATGATCGGGGCGTAGTTTCCGCCATAGGCGGATCGTCCTCTGGACGACAGATGGCGATTGACAGAAGTAATGTGTAATAATAGACTTATGTGTCATTACATATACTTTATGGAAAGTCAAAAGACATTTCAAGTATATGTTGGACGAACAGATAAAGATCCTAAAACAAGAATAAATGAACATAATAATGGACAGAGCACATGGTCAAGTTCGAGAAGACCATTTAAACTTATTTATTTCGAAAAATATTTTTGTAAAGCAGATGCAATTCAAAGAGAGCTTTTCTATAAATCGGGTTTTGGGAAGCTTATCAAGAAAAGTATCATGCATGTATTGATACATTCGGGGCGTAGTTCAGATGGCTAGAACGTTGGGCTGGGGGTCCAAAGGTCGCAGGTTCGAGCCCTGTCGCCCCGACATAGAGAATTTATTTTTTTGAAGATCTTTCTATTTCATTCTGTTTCTTCTTTTGATTCTCTATTTATGAGGTGTCCAAAGCCAGCCTCTTTTAGCTTTGCACCTACCTCATCTGATATTTCGCCAACCCACAACTAGCCTTGGACAGCACTAGGTTTTTGAGTTCTGGTTCGGGAGGTGTCATATGCATCTGAAGTATCATATATCCTTAATACTTCGACGACTTTTCCATCTGCTGTTTCTACGCGGACACCGGTATAGGGAAAATGTTGACCGCCTGTTTCAAATGTCACCCCTGGAGTTGGGTGGTTTTGAGAATATCCTACGGCTTTCATTGCCAAGGGAAAACCAAAAAGGTCAAGTGGTCTGCTATTATTACTTCTTTCACGAAGGTCCTCTTGTTCTGCGTCATACATTCTGCTTTCTTCTTGTTGCCGCATCCTTTCATTTTGAACTGTTTGTGCTTCTTCGAGCCCTCTTTGAAGTCCTTGAATAAAATCTGCCCGTATATCTTCATCAACCCCAACCTGAGCGAGCGTATCTACTATTTTTTCAATATCTTCCTCAGTGATAGGCTCTATTTCTATTTGGGGTGATTCGATCGTTCTTTTCCCCAAAAGGCGCTGTAATCTTTCAGGAAGCGTAGTATGCTGCGAAACAGGGGGAGTGGGTTTGTCATGCGCGCGACGACCTTCTAAGCTTCTTTTTGCAACTTCAATCAACTCTTGTCGTCCTGAAATTCTCGATTTTTGTTGTGCGCCAACATCGACAACCGAAAGTTCATGATCAAGAAATACGCGGTATGGATTTCGTGAGTCACTTTGCAAGCGGACGAATACGCCTTGAGCTATAGCTGTCAGTGCCTTACGCTCTGATTCTGGGAATCGGCCTTCTTCAATCCATTGGTCAACTAATTGTTTGCCCGCAGTATGTATGATATCAGGATCTTGCAGCGAGTTATACTGTGCCTTGAATGCTTCCAAAGAAGCTGGAGGATGAGCATTCATTTCAGCAATTATATTATCGGTAACTAATTTTTCATGTACTTGAATGGCTGCTTTTTCCGTTTCATCAAATGGGTTGAAAAATTCTTTCTCTGTTTGTCCCGAGATGAAGTGTTCTTGCTGAATTCTTGCCGCTCTGCTGAATTGATTGGATTCGGTAGGAACTACAAGTGCTCTTGAGGGTGTTTCTATGGATATTTGCGGAGTTTCTTGAGCGGGGTCTGCCATGTGTGATTATTATATCAATCATTGATATACTTGTGAGTACGTTTTTTTTGGACGAGCATAAATGAGTTTGAAGTATATAAAATGCAATATGATAAAAGAGATTAGAACTAAAGAGTCGTGTGAACCTATTGATGCTCAACTATTGAAGTTGATGAGAGGGAGTGTTGAGGCCGCTCGTGCATTTGCCGCCACATATAGTGGGCAACAAAAATACGCTGGAATTCGAGAAATTCCATTAGTAGCATTTGATTTTGTTGAGGGGAGTGCGGTTGTTGATACGTTAGAAGACTGTGCGGATCCTCAGCGAATTTTAAAAGAGATACTCGATGAAAATCAAATATGTCAAGAAGATGGAATAGGAGGAATCTACCATTATGGAGAAGATCACAATCAATATATTACAATTACCAGATTTCCATCAAGAAATAATCCCCAATTGTATTTTGAGCAAACACAACATGTGGAAGATGTCGGAAATAAGGAAGCTCCTTCACGCATTATTTGTCGAGAGGAATGGAAGGTAATCGGTACGCAGAACTTTGGGTCAGAGCCTTTGACAGCGATGTTGCAGAGGAGCCTCGCATCATACAGACGCAGTTGGAGTAATGTAGCGTCAAACAATCATTTTTCTTATCAGTAGTTTCCATTCCTGAAATCCATTTCTAAAGTATCCTTGTAAACTTTCTTCATGGTTCTTCAAAATTGAGGCCTGAATGGAAGATACGTTTTGTGTTCGTGCATATGTTTCTGCAGTCTCGATGAGTTCTTTCACTACGCCATCATTTTTATGTTCTTTCATCACAATAAGATCAGATATGTATGCAAATCGATGAGATGTTCTAAAATGTTTTTTATCATCTTCAATATATACAGATATCATCCCAACAACCTCATTATTGATTTCAACCACAAAAATTTTCCCCACCCCTTGCTCACACACCTTTAAAAGGTGCTCGAGGTAATCGTGAGCAATTTTGACCCCTTCAATTCGATGAGGATCCATCAGACGTTCGTATTCTTGAAGTTCTTCAATACATTGTTTAACCGCAGCAATATCAGCATGTGTGTATTCCCGTATAATATGCATATACAGCCAGTATACAAAAGACATATACTGGAGGCAAGAGCGCATAATTACGAGCATATGCTATCATAAATATATGAGTTGGAATCCGAAAATTATCATTATTATCGTGCTTCTGATTGGGGGAGTATTTTTGGGGTTTTTCGGATATACAAAATGGACAAATCGTTGTCAGGAGGATGATGCCCGGATTTGTACACTACTTGAGCAATTGGCAATAGACAGCTCAACTCAACATCATGGAACGTATACTGAAATTCATAAGACGGTTCCCTTATTTACGATCGATTGGGCGATTGATAAATCATCTCAAGAAATACTCAAAAAAGAGGCATCTGATGAGACAATGCATTTGATCATTGCTGATGACACGGTCTTTTTAAAAGATTATTCTGATAATTATTGGTGGAAACAATCAGCGAAAGACGTTGCTAAGTTTGATATCACACTTCCATTTGATCCAACTATTTTTTTTAACAATCTGGTAAAAGATATCCAAGATCCCCAAACCTCTTTGTCCTATACCCATCAGGATGTCTGCGGTGCAAAGACCTGTTATGTCATGACCTTGAAAAAAGACAACATGCAAATAACGGATTTTTATATAGATGAAAAAACTGATCAAATACAACAAATAATAATTTCTTCATCAGATATTGAACAAAAAATACTATTTGATTATGAGGATTTTCAGATAGAAATTCCCCATTCAAGTGTCAAAACGGCATCGGCAAATCAAAATATATTCTTTGAAAATTTTTTGCAACAGTCATCTATTCAAAAACAAAAACCAGATTACATTCAAGAATTTGAAAAGACCCAACAACAATTAGAGCAAGAAGGTAGTCCAGACTTCATAGTGTCCCCAACAACATATCCATAATATTTTATATACTACTGGTATGAAAACAACCCTGATCTATTTAAATGGCGGCTCAATTAATGAAGATAGACTCAGAGATGTGATAAATGAAACGCAGTATATAATCGCCGTTGATGGAGGAGCAAATATGCTCAGTAAACAAAATATAATCCCTGATGTATTAATCGGCGATATGGATTCGATAGACAAAGATGTTTATCGAATTTTGAAACAAAATAATACGAAGGTGATAATACATCCGAAAGAAAAGGATCAAACCGATTCAGAGCTTGCCATTTCATATGCTATTGATCGGGGATTTAAGGAAGTAATCATTACTGGTTTTGTGGGAGATCGATTTGATCATATGATTGCGACTATTAATTATCTGAGTAAATTATTAACAAAGTTAAAAGTTAAGATTATTAATAATAATGAAGATATTTATTTTGTGACAAATTCTCTGCAATTTAACGGAAAAATAAATGACGAAGTTTCGATTATTCCCTTACATGCTGATGCGGAAGGGGTAATGACAAACGGTCTACAATATGAGCTCAACCACGAAATACTTCAATTATCTTCCACACGAGGCATTAGCAATGTGATAAATAATCCCACTGTCAGTATTCTCTTGGAAAAGGGAGTAGTAATGGTCGTGCATAGACACTTCTAATATTTGTTTCGGGAGGATTATTGAATTTTTTTATATTCGTGAAGTGCCGTATCTAATATTTCAATTGACCTTCGAAGCTGCGATTCTTCAAGAACATATGCAATACGAACTTGTTTTTTTCCCTTTTTTGGATCGGAGTAAAATCCGTATCCAGGAGCAAGCATGACTGTTTCATTTTTGTCGTGAAACGATTCAAGAAGCCAGATAGAAAATATTTCCGCATCTTCAACTGGCAACTCTGCCATTATGTAAAAAGCACCTTCAGGTTTGGTGACTGAAATGCCATCAATAGACTGAAGCCCTTCAAACATGACGTCGCGGCGATTTTGATACTCGGCCTGCATCGACTTGGTATATTCTGCGGGAACATCGACAAGTTTTGACCCAATATATTGGTCAATAATTCCTCCGGAAAGACGGCTCATGGCAAATTTCAGAGATCCACTTAAGACTTGTTCATTGAGTGAAATGAGATTTCCAAGACGAGCACCACAAAGATTGTATCGTTTTGACAGGCTATCAATAAGAATTGCTTGTTCGGGAATTTCTTGCATAAACTTAAGAAGAGACACATGTGGGCGATCGACAAATGTATATTCTCGGTACACTTCATCAGACAAGAGAAATAAGTTGTGTTTCTTAACTATATCAACAAGCATGAGAATTTCCTCCTTTGTATACACAGTTCCTGTTGGATTTCCCGGATTTGAATAGAGAATTGCCTTTGTTTTTTCGGTGATTGCTGATTCAATTATTGCTCCCGGAGGAAGATGAAATCCATCCTGAAGAGAAGTTTCAACGGGAGTAAGTTTGATATTCCAAAGCTGTGCCGATGTTTGGTAGCTGCTATAAAATGGTTCAAAAACGAGCAGTTCATCTCCAGGGTCGCAAACAGCAAAGAGAGCCATATTTATAGCTTCAGAACCGGCGATTGTACCGATGGTATTTTTGGTATTTACAAATAAAAAACCCAAATCATGGTAGTATGTCTCAAGTGCTTGAAGGTATTCTGGTGTCCCTCCAGAAGGCGCATATGAAATAGGGTTTTGAGTCCAATGTTTCAATGACTCAATCATCACATCAGGTGTTTTTACATCAGGTTGTCCCATATTCAGATGATAGATTTTTATTCCACGGCTTTTTGCCTTATCAGAAAGTGGAATCAGTTTTCGGATCGAGGAAATGGGAAGTTTTTTCATTCTTTTTGATATATCCATACGTTCTATTTTATCAAAAACAGATGTATAATAATACACAATGAAAATGACTCGAAAAATACCCGCCACCATGGTCACGCAGCACCCTGACCATGCACATACTCCGTACTGGCATTTTAAACCGTTCATAAGTACTCAAGAGGAGCCACGGGAACTTTACCTTTCGTTTAAAGATTTAGGGGCAACTGAGTATAAGTGGGACTGGGAGGGAAAGCTCGTTGATGAAGCGATTTTAGAGCGAATATTTGGTGAGTACTTTGACTACTTTCAAAAAGAGAAAATTGGTAAAGATAAGTTTATTACCTTTCGTCTGCCCAATCCAAAAGTAGAAACAGAATACCGATTGGGGAGGGCATTCATGGGGATCTTAGCCGCGTCCGGATTATCTAAGACTTTAGGGCTCAAAGATAACCCATTATTTGAAGTAATCTTACCAATGACCGAATCGGCTAAAGAAATGTATGATGTCCAAGATGCATTCAGACAAATGGCCTCGTTAAGACACCCATTACTCAAAAGGAGTGCTGGAGATATAGAGCACATAGAGCTTATTCCTTTATTTGAAGACATAGATACTATTTCTCATTCAGATGAAATTTTGAAAGAATATCTCGAAAGACATATGCAAGGATTTGGATTTAAGCCAGAATATATCCGTCCCTATGTGGCTCGATCTGATCCAGCTCTTAATGCAGGAATTGTCCCAACAGTCCTTGCAATCAAAATTGCCCTTTCAAGATATAAAAAATTTGAAGATAAGAATGAAATTCCACTCTATCCAATGATCGGTGCCGCAGCCCTTCCCTTTCGTGGAGGGATTAGCCCCCGAACAGTTGATCAGTTTATGAATGAATATGCGGGTATTCGCACGACTACTATTCAGAGTGCTTTTCGATATGACTTTCCAAAAAATGAGGTGATTGAGGCTATACAAAAGCTAGAAGCGAAACTAAAAACTCTTGAAACACGAATGATTTCAACAAAAGATGAAGCAAAATTGCGAGAAATAATGACACTTTTTTCACAGTATTATCGAGCGACGATAGAGAAGATAGCGCCTCTTATCAATCAAATATCAAAATCAATACCAAAAAGAAGAGAACGCGTACAACACATTGGACTGTTTGGATATTCGCGGGGAGTTGGTGAAGTAAAATTGCCACGCGCAATCACGTTTACTTCATCACTATATTCAATTGGTATTCCGCCTGAGCTTATCGGAACTGGACGTGGTTTGCTGACGTTGAAAGCAGACAATATGCAGGAACTACTAGAGTTATTGGAAAATATATATATCAATCTTCGTTCAGATTTATTACACACAATTTCTTATACTAATTTTAACGTCCTTGAAAAGCTTGCAAAGAATACTACGGGCTTTGATGAAGTACTTGCAGATGCACGCGGAATACAGGAGTATCTTGGTCAGGAACCAGAGCTAACTAAGGATCAAATAGAACATCATTCAGTTACTTCACAAATATTTGATCGCTTAAATGAAGGAAAAGACATTTCAAATTTAATTGAAAAAGCCGCACTACTTCGAAGAAGTATTGGGTAAAATGATATATGTCAATAATGCCAGATCATTGGATAAGAAGAATGGTCAAAGAACACAAGATGATAGATCCTTTTCAGGATGAGCAAGTACGAGATGGACATGTGTCATACGGTCTTTCATCTTATGGATATGACCTCAGAGTAGCAGATGAGTTTAAAATTTTTACTAACATTCACTCAGCAGTAGTTGATCCGAAGGCGTTTGATGAAAAATCATTTGTTGATATTGTTGGAGAAGGACAGATTCTTATCCCTCCCAATTCATTTGCACTCACTCGCAGCCAGGAATATTTTCGAATTCCGAGAAGTGTTATGGGGCTTTGTATCGGTAAATCTACCTATGCCAGATGTGGAATAATCGTGAATGTCACCCCACTGCAGCCCGAATGGGAAGGCTCTCTCATTATTGAAATATCAAACACAACTACCCTTCCTGCACGAATCTATGCAGGTGAAGGGATTGCTCAGATTATTTTCTTTGAGGCCGATGAAGTATGTGAAAAATCATACAAAGATACTTTTGGGAAATATTCGCACCAAACTTCAATCGTTCTTCCAAAAGTTTAAAAGGCTGAATATACACCTCTTCTGACTGAAATGAGTGTATATAATATAGCTCTATGTCTTTACTCATACCTAAAATCGCAAAATACGGGGTCATGATTATTTTTATGATCTTCTTTCTTCAAATAAAGCCCGTTCTAGCAGCTAATCACTCAACAAACAAATTTGGCATTCATCTTGCTCAGCCGCAGGACGAAGATATTGATCGTGCAGCTGATCTTGTTAACGGAACTGGGGGGCGGTGGGGATATATCACTCTCGTCATTCACGAAGATGATAAAAGCAGAGATAAATGGCAACCAATCTTTGATAAACTTCGAGATCGGGGCCTGGTGCCAATCATTCGTATCGCAACATCTCCAGAGGGTGAAAATTGGAAACGTCCAAATGAAGAAGATGCTGATGAATGGGTAGCTTTTTTGAACAGTTTGCACTGGGTGGTCAAAAATCGTTACATTATTTTGTTCAATGAGCCAAACCATGCATCTGAATGGGGAGGTGAAGTGGATCCGAAATCATTTGCCCAAGTAAATGAAACATTTGCGCGGAAACTCAAAAAAGCTGATGGTGATTTTTTTGTGATGATGGGAGGGATGGATGCATCTGCTCCCCAAAGTAAACCACTGTATATGGACGAGAAGGTGTTTATTCAAGAAGTAGTGGGAGAGATAGGCGTTGATGATTTTAACGAACTGTTTGACGGCTTGTCTTCACATTCATATCCAAATCCAAATTTTGCTGGGTCACCAAATAGCAGTGGCCGAGGAACCGTTAAAACGTATGAATGGGAACTCTCACTATTATCTTCTCTAGGGATCAAATCTCTGCCAGTATTTATAACTGAAACAGGGTGGAATGGCGATGTGCTTTCTCGGACTCAGATTGCAGAGAAATTTCAGTATGCATTTCAAAATATATGGATTCCCGATGATCGGGTGATTGCGGTGACACCATTTGTGCTCAATTATCAGGGCGAGCCATTTCTCAAGTTTTCTTGGGTGAAGGAGGGGAATGGAGGAGTATATCCTGAATATGAAATGGTTCGGGACATGGAGAAACTGGACGGAAATCCTGAAATATATCAGGATGGGTCATTTGACATGGCTGATTTTCCTCATGATATTGTTGAGCAGTCGACCTATCATCTGCGAGTAGACGTGACTAACAATGGTCAGGCGATCTGGAGTCGCGAGAATGGGTATGGATTCATGCTTGAAAATGTAGAGCCTTCGCAGTATCTGATCTCATCATTTGGTGAAATTAAGCCATTTGAAACAAGAACCATTGATATATACTTTTCGACCCTTGATGAACTTGGCGAGTTCAAATCGCGCATTGTGCTGTACCGTAATGAAGATATGGTTATAAGCAGTAGTCATTGGGATTATGAAGTGGTGTCGCTTCCTTTGCTTTTATACAAAATTTCCCTATTCCCAAAGCGAACCACCACTGACAGCGATTTTGAACTTCAAATATATAATCAGCACGAAGAGCTTGTATTTAGGAAAGGTGGTCTTCAAGTCGTTGATGGACAAGGTTCGATAGAGAAAGTTGATAACATCGCACTTGGTCAAAAGTACCGCGTGGTTCTTCTCAAAAAACAATATCTCCCGCGCCAGACCTATGCTGATTTTCAGAAAGGGGAGAATGAAGTTACCTTTGAGCCGATGATTCCATTGGATTTTGATGGAGATGGTGCTGTGGGATGGGGGGATCTTGGAGCAGTTCTCAAGAATTTGAGACTGCTAGGAATGTGGATGATATAGGGAGAAGAAAAATTACTTTGTTACCTCTTTTTCGGTAGCAGTAAAAAAGTCAAATGAAGGTGCGCAAAGGGGAATAGATCCTAAAAAAGGTGATAATTTAATTCCTAATCCTTCGAATACAAATCTTTCATTTGAGGTCATCCGAATCCCAGAGTGAGAAATACTTTCTAATGAATGGGTTATTACTGGATCTTTACCTTGCCAATGGTAGAAAATAAATCGTTTTTCTGCAAGGTCAAGGAACAATTGTATATTGTATAATTCATTTTGTGCAGCAACAGGGTCCATAAGATCAACATCTAAGCTATTGATTTTTAACTCTTTCATCATCTTGTTAAATGGAACCAAGGGAGGGAGGGGACTCGTCAAAAAAACAACTACTTGAGGAGCTCTATCAATATAAGCATTTCTAATCCGGGTTACTTCAGGTGACATAGGGAAAGAATTATATATCTTTTCATCAACAAATGCAATACTATAGGTTAAATACGTAATACTTCAATAGCTTGGCAACAATGGGTGTAAGATAGGTGATTTATTTATTCTTACATCACCTATGGCATATGTATCAAATCCTTGGATTCCAAAAGTGCGAAGACAGGCAGTAAATGATGTG
>Ga0210057_1002906_pt1 | contig 24007 bp, 24 predicted proteins | sample CryGeyCG2114_010_2_FD_183968 | JGI IMG/M metagenome (GOLD analysis project Ga0210057, IMG submission 183968) | Groundwater microbial communities from aquifer - Crystal Geyser CG10_big_fil_rev_8/21/14_0.10 (SPAdes) (version 2) | ecosystem: Environmental > Aquatic > Deep subsurface > Groundwater ...
CCGCCGTTCTGTCTGAGTCCCTGTGCAGCATGGGCAGCCTCGCGGCCTCCCGTGCCGACTGGGCGAGTCTTCTGCGGGGTATGGGCATAGACCTCTGGTTCAAATACCACGAGGACGCACCCGTGCGGACGGTGAGCGAAGCGGCCAAGCAGATTGTTGTCGTCGCGGTGCCCGAAGAGGGCGACCCGCACCCGCAACGCGCCATGATCGCAGACAACTGCGATCACAACAGTGTCGCTTTCGACACACCGGCTGGCGTTCGGGTAGCGATCTGCCCCGCGACGAGCGAAGGGCAAACTGACACTACTGGAATCGACCTCACGGTTGATTTCGGGCGTGACAGCAAGCACCTCGCTACGCTTGTGTTGGCGGACATCTTCCGTCGCGTCCCTGCGGCCGCTCCGCTCCTTGCGGAAGCTGCCAAACAGGCCGCCGACGAGTACGCCGTCAACGCCTAGCACTTCGCACTCACATGCCGTCAAGACAACCCCTGTCACTTCATTGTGGCAGGGGTTCGTCGTGTCTGCACTGGCCGAAACACATCAAACTGCCCCTGTCTCCATGCGATAGGTTCTTCAAACTCAAAGGTGTAGTAGTGTAACCTCGCACTGCCGACCCACCATCCTACGCACAGCGTAGGATGTCATCCGTAGCCTTTTGCGGGTGATATTTTGTTCTGCAACAGAGTCGCTGCGACTTCGGATGGCGAGCCAGCAAAAGCGCAGGATGGCTTTGTGTTACAATGCTTTACCTATGTGGCAATACACATACATTCTTGAAAATAACAAAGGCTACCAATACGTCGGTATCACCGACGATCTTGATGCCAGATTAGCGAGACATAATCGTGGGGAAATTTCTTCAACCGCAAAATATGTACTTTGGAAGATCGTAAATTTCACGGCATTTCCAACCCGCAAACAAGCAGCAGATTATGAAACTTTTCTTAAGTCAGGTTCAGGAACAGTGTTTCGACATAAGCGACTTTCACCGAAAAGGCAGTATGAATAAGCTGCGAAACGCCTCACCTCACTCGTCCATCCACGCTATCTCCTCTTCAAATTCAAAGGTGTAATACTGTAACCTGACGCTCCCGACCCACCAGATTCTTTAAGATTTTTTTTGTTGTCTCCACATCAAACTCACGCAGAAGAGGTAACATACATAGCTAATCATCTCGATGAGGCTTGGGTTTCCGTTATACCCGAATACTCCCTTCAGAAGGCTTCCGAATGCTGCATTTTCGTCAATGATAGAGTTCGTGTTCCAGATGTGTTCGATAATGATTGGAATGATGCCCGCCTCTTGTAACTCGTGAACACCATGTGCAATGAGCCCTGCCGCGAAGAACATGAGAAGTATGCCTGTAAATGTAAAGAATCGAGATAGAGAGAACCATCGAAGCATTCCTCTCATCAGTAGCCATGCTGCACTTACTGCGAGGATCATTCCTGTAATTGCTCCAACATGTGATACTGCACTTTCAGATTGCATCATTGCTGCTTGTAAGAAGATCACGGTTTCTATTCCTTCTCGTAATATCGATGTATACACAAGCAGGAATAGACTGATAAGTGCGCCAGTTTCTAGATGAATTGCCATCTTATGTTCCAGTGCCTCGCGCATAGATTTTCGTTGCATAGCAAGCCATACAACCATCCATGTGATAAGACCTCCTGCGGTCAGCATCGTGATGCCTTCGTATATTTTTTCAGCACGCCCTGTAAAACTGCCAGAGAATTGCATGATGATAAACGCAGCTATAACTGATGTCCCAATACCTGCAGCAACACCTGCCCAGATGATAGGATTTCGGTCTCTGTTTTGTGTTCTGTGTAAAAATGCCAGCATGATGCCAACAATCAGAGATGCTTCTAAGGTTTCACGAAGAGTGATTAAGAGTGCTGTCATAAAGATTTTCGTCACAAGAAACGCAAAGTGCGGACGACGAACGCGGCAATCATACCAAGAAGTGTGTATGATGCAACACAATGATCGACTCACATTGCCATCTTGCAGACTCAAAATTTTCTTCTGATATTTCAGAGGTTATTGCGCGTGCAAACGCATGTGGAGTCGACCGTATGGTTACGATTGCAGATTCACTTGATGAAGGTGATATGTGTTTATCTTTAGCTAAAAAATATGATCAAGTTTTTTGTACAATAGGCGTGCATCCGCATAATGCAAAAGACTGGAAAGGCGGAGACCCGGACCGACTTGTTTCTCAGTTAACATCTTCAAAAAAAGTTGTTGCACTTGGAGAAATTGGATTGGATTATCACTATATGAATTCTCCTAAAGAGGATCAGATACGAGTCTTTCGTCTCCAGGTTGAAATTGCAAAGGAACTCGGATTACCGATTGTTGTCCATAATAGGAATTCTATTGCAGACTTAATTCCAATTATTCGAGAGTTGCAACCACCAAAGATGGTACTCCATTGCTGCACGGAGAAGTGGGAGAATGTCTCTGAGCTTGTCGAAAGGGGATACTTACTATCGTTTACTGGCATTGCGACATACCCGAAATCAGAGGAGATCAGAAGAACTATAGAGAATTGCCCGCTTCATCAAGTGATGATTGAGACAGATGCACCGTATCTTTCTCCAAATTCTAAAAGGGGAAAGCGAAATGAGCCGTCGTATGTTGTAGAAGTTGCAGAGTGTATTGCAGAGATAAAATCAATCTCTCTTGAAGAAGTGAACGCAGCTACCATAAAGAATACTGAAGAATTTTATGGGTTATAAATGGGGTGTAAATGGAGCGGATGACGAGATTCGAACTCGCGACCTTCGCCATGGCAAGGCGACGCTCTAGCCAACTGAGCTACATCCGCGTTGCCGAAATCCTACGGATATTCACTCATTGATGCAAGCTATTGCTCCATCTCTCAGAGTAGACTTGTTAAAATATTAAATATATTTTCTAATAATATAATTTTGTTGTGTTATCTTCACAATTTGAGGTCGTAGAGTCGAAATGAAACTCATTTTCTGCTATAATACTATGATGCTTAAACAAAAAGACACCATCATAAATCTTGCTCTCACAGCAGTTGTGTTTGGTTTTTTTGTTGTCATGAATAGTAATAGTAATACAGCAAGAGAATATACAGCACAGGGAACGGGGTTCTCATCTTTGCAGTTCTCCTCACAAGGGTTCTCCTCACAAGGGTTCTCCTCACAAGGGTTCTCCTCACAAGGGTTCTCTTCACAAGGGTTCTCCTCACAACAGTTCTCCTCACACCAGTTCTCTTCACAACAGTTCTCCTCTCAACAGTTCTCCTCTCAACAGTTCTCCTCTCAACAGTTCTCCTCTCAACAGTTCTCCTCTCAACAGTTCTCCTCTCAACAGTTCTCCTCTCAACAGTTCTCCTCAGCAGTGTTTTCAAGTGCTGTGTTTAGCTCTCGGCAATCATCACAACAGGTCTCATCTGTGCAAGTATCCAGCTTTAGGTTTAGCTCATCAGCTGGAAGTACTCGTTCGATTGGAACATCTGGTGGAGGCTCTGGAGGTAACCAGGGTGGTGGAGTTGGTACTGGTGGAGATTACGGTGGAGTTGGTACTGGTGGAGATTACGGTGGATTTGGTGTGAGTGGAGGTTATCAAGGTGGTGGAATTGGAATTGGAGGGCAAGGTGGTGGAATTATTGGTGGTGCTGGCGGAGGAACAGTCGGAGGAGGGGCATCTGGAAAGCCAAAACCTTCTGCAAAGCCTGCGCCAAAGGGTGCGTGTAAGGAGGGATCGTGTGTTCCATTGCTTGCACCTTTAGGTGATACGGATCGTATTCAAATTGAAAGTGGAACAGGGGGTGCAGCAGGAGCTGTGCTCACATTTATAAATTACTTTAATAGTGCGTGGGGACTTCTCAGGGTAACATCTGTTGGGTTTGCTGTGCTATGGATACTCATTGGTAGTTTCTTTATTTTGGTTTCTGGGTCCGATGGAGGAAAGCGATCAACAGGGAAAAGTATTATTACATGGGCAATTATTGGGCTTATTATTGTAGAATTTGCAGGGTTCTTCCTGCGCACACTTAACGACATGTTCTTCATCTAATGTTTACAATTTTTCTATCACAGGCTTTGATGTTTGTTCCAACTGTCGCTGCACAGTGTCCTTTTGTTGGTATTGCGTGTGACCCTAGCTCAAACTTATCAATATTTATTGTGAATATTGGTATGGTTCTTGTGGAGATTGTTTCTGGACTGTCTGTGTTATTTGTTGTGATTGGAGGTGCATTTATGATGACCAACTTTGGAAATGAAACAAACATTGAAAAGGGTAAAAAATCAGTATTTTATGCACTTGGTGGGTATGCTTTGGCACTGTCTTCACAGGCGATTATATCGTTTGTTGTTGCACAGAGTATGACCATTTCTCCGTCATCTCCTCATCTAGAAATTATGAGAGTTATTATTTCTGCAATGCTTTATATCTTCAATGGTGTGTTTGCATTAATGATGCTGTTTTACGGCTTCAAGCTTGTATTGGCTCGTGGTCAACAGTCAGAGCTGGACTCTGTAAAGAAGGGGCTTACATGGACTGTTTTTGGTGCACTGACAATTAATTTGGCATATGCTCTCGTTGAAGCAACTGTTAACCTTGGATTCTAATGAATATTCTTATTGCACTACTCAAGACCTCCGTTCAAAAAGCTTTTGCGCAAGATGCATGGGGTATTTATTGTGATGCTCTTGGTACATCCTGTGGTGATGGAAAAATGTACGTTGCACACTTAGCTGTACGCATGATTGATGCAGTAATTTATCCACTTATAGGAGGTATTGCTGTTATTGGTATTCTTTGGGCATCAATAAAAATGACTGCTTCGTTCGGAAGTGATCAAGGAAAAGAGGATGCAAAAAAAATTATTGGATATGCAGTTATCGGTATCTTATTTAGTGTTACTGGTTATAGCGTAGTGAAATGGGTATGTGAGTTGATTCAGATGACTACAGGAGGAACGGGATATTGTGCATAGAAAGTCTGAAGAACGTATGGTGATCAATGGCATATTTTTGCTATTATTTGCCTATGTCTCGACAATATATTACAACTGCTATCGATTATCCTAACGCTGCTCCTCATATGGGGCATGTACTTGAGAAGGTTTTAGCAGACATCATGGCTCGATGGTTTAGACTTCGAGGGGACAGTGTCCGTTTTCAGGTTGGGACAGATGAGCACGGCACGAAAATCCAGAGAACAGCTGAAAAAGAAGGCAAATCACCTCAGGCTTTAGTTGATCAAAATGTACAACTTTTTGAAGAGCTCTATACAAAGCTTCATATTAGTTATGACAATTTCATTCGTACGTCAGATAAGCAGAAACACTGGCCAACAGTACAAGCACTCTGGACAAAACTTGAGGAGGTACAGATGCTCGAAAAGAGGAGCTACACAGGCCTTTATTGCAGTGGTTGTGAGCGTTTTATGGCAGCGAGAGATCTTGAAGATGGTATCTGCCCAAACCATAAAGTGGCACCAGAGGAGGTCACTGAAGAGAATTTTTTCTTTCTCATGAGTAAAGATACAGCGAATTTAAAAAAGCTTTTAACATCAGATTGGGATGGAGAAACATACCGCATTATTCCGTCATCACGTGAAAAGGAAACGTTGTCACTCATCGAGCAGGGACTCGAAGATGTGTCGTTCTCTCGTCCAGTATCATCACTCACATGGGGAGTGCCTGTGCCAAGTAACGATAATCAGACGATGTATGTATGGTGTGATGCGCTAACAAACTATATTTCTGGCCTTGGGTATTTTACCGACCACGAAGATAGATCATTTTGGGATGACGCCACTGTGACACATGTTATTGGGAAAGATATCGCGCGTTTTCATGCCCTTATTTGGCCAAGCATGTTGAAGCATGCTGGGGTAAGAATTCCAGACCAGTTACTTATCCATGGTTTTTTGACATCAGAAGGGGAAAAGATGAGTAAATCGCTTGGAAATGTTGTGAAGCCAAACGATATTCTTGAAAAGTTTGACGGTAACCCAGACCCGATTCGTTTCTTCTTAAGCTACGAGATTCCTGTTGGAAACGATGGAGACTTCTCATGGGATCGGTTTGAAAAACTCTATGACGCAAAGCTACGTAATGCGATGGGGAATTTACTTAATCGAGTACTCGTTTTGATTCAGAAAGAAGGTGGGAATATTCGCATTCCAGATTCACCATCTGATAGCGCTCAATCAGCTGAGGACTGGAAGGTATTTTCTTCATCTATGGATGCATTTAACCTTCATTCTGCTCTTGCTCAAGCTATGAAGCTTGTTGACGTTCTTAATGCAGCAATTGACACAACAAAACCATGGTCAATGGAAGGTGAAGAGAAGGTAGTATTATTGTCACGCTTTGCAGAGTCATTGCGTCATGTTGCTCTTATGCTCCTTCCTTTCATGCCAGATACCGCTAAACGAATGACAGAGCAGCTTGGAGTGTCATATGCAGATCGGATGCTCGATAAGGATTTTGTTATCACAGAGCAGATGCAGCAATTTGGAGGCCAAAATGACTGGAAAGCAGTAGGTGAGCCAAGTATCCTCTTTATGCCTTTAACGTAAAGCGATCGGAGAATGCCGAGGGAGAAACCAAGGAGTGATCCAGAAAGCAGAGGGATAAGGCAATTTATATACTTTCCACATTTTATGTATGTTCGATCCAATGGCTGATCTCGCAGGAGATGGCATCTCAGGAGAAGATATGTCAGAGAAGCCAGCTCCAGCTGCGCGCTCTGCAGCACCTAGTCGTCCGCCACGTAGTGGAGGAGGCGGTAACCGTAACTACGCAGATGAAGTGCATTCGGTCACTATTCACGCTCGTCAGCGTACGTTCTACGTTGACTTGAAGAAGAGTGATAATGGTAAGTTCTTCAAGCTATCAGAGAAATCTCGTGGTGGTCAGAAGACAACTATCATGTTTGATTCTGAAGATCTTGATAAGTTTATCGAGGCTTTCCAGGAAATGAAGGCACACGTGTAATACGTATCTATACAAACAAAAAAGTGATGAGAACATCTCATCACTTTTTTTTATAGATCAATGTTTTCTACTGGTACTACGTACCCATTTACTCGAGGGTTGCTGATTGTCATATAGAGTACAAGCTTTGATGCTTCTGCTCTTGTAATAGATTGTCCAGGTTTAAATGTTCCATCGTCGTAGCCTTCAATAAAAGCGTAGCTCAATGCATCGTGAATATACTCTGCGAACCAGTCATCATCAGTTACATCAGAAAAGATATTTTCATAGGACTGATCATCAAATGGCGGGAGCTGTGTAGCGAGGAATAGTATCTTTAGCGCTTCTGCTCTGTTTATTGGGGCGTCTGCTTTAAACGATCCGTCTGGATAACCGTCAACAATACCAAGGTCATATGCTGTATAAATTACTCTGCGCTTGAGTGTGGTATCGTTAGACTCACGTGCACGAGCAATACGTCGTACATCTGGAAATTCAAAATCTCCTTCGTCGGCAGATTCATTTGGAATAATACAACTACTCAGTAGGGCAATCTTTAAGAGTTCATATCTGCTGATTTCTTGGTTTGGCTTAAAGAGGTCTCCATCTGCATACGAGTACCCTTGGATGATGCGGTTTCCATTTGTTCCAATTTTTGTTTGCTGAAGCGCTTCAACGTATGACTTGCTCCAGTGACCCTCAAGATCATGTAATACTTCCGTTGGACCTGCATTGGATAGACATGGGTTTTCAAGGGGGTCGTTTCCACTGGAGACTTCATCACCATCTGTTTCGCCATCATTATCAGAATCTGCATTATTCATATCCGTTCCCTGAATAAATTCTTGTAGATTAGTGAGTCCGTCATTATCGCGGTCATCATTAGCATCAGAGCGTACATCTTTTTGTAGACTATGTTCATCTTCATATTCATCTGGTAGTCCATCTTTGTCTGTGTCTTTTGTGTAACGACCATCGAGAGGGAATGGGTCATCTCTGTCGTTCAATGAGTCATTATCGGTATCGGGTTTTACCCTGTCTGTTCCAATGATGTCTTCTTGACCATTGGTGAGACCGTCTGCATCAAGGTCGTAGGTCATGTCATCTGTTCTATCGAATGGGTCTCTCTTATTTTGTATTTCAGATCCATCCGCTTCACCGCCACGATCTGTGTCTGCATTGTAGGGATCTGTTTCTCCTGTATTTACTATCCCATCTCCATTTCTGTCTTCTTCTGTATTTAGGAGTCCGTCACCATCAACATCATCACTTGTAGTGACGCCTTGGGCAATCGTTGTTAATGGAATACTCGTAATGACAAGTATGCTGAGTAGTCGAAGGTACATAAAATGAAAAAGGGTTGTATACAGTATAACTGTTTATGTTCTTCCACGCATGAAGTCTGTTCCAGACATTGGTTTTTTTCCTGATGGTTGCAACGATACTATGTGCAATACAGAATTTTTACAGGAGAGTTCGATGGATCCATCTTTTGGTTCTAGGCTTGTTTCTAAAAGTTTTACTTCTTCTCCTAAGACATGGCATCGCACACCAGGCCATGGCACTAGTGCTCGTACTGCACGGTTCATTGTTGCTGCATCCATTGTTTTTGGGTCAACATTTCCAGTCTCTCTGCTTAATTTATGACACAGTGTTACACCCGCGTCGTCTTGTTCAATTTCTTGTGGTGTATTTTTTAGGATATGTAAAAGAAGATCTGTTCCAAGTGTTGACAGAGTGTCGTGTAATGTTTTGATGGTCTCTTGTGTGCGAACATTGTGGACTACTTGTCCGAGTATAGGACCTGCATCAAGTTTGCGAACCATTCGTTGTATAGTAACTCCTGTTGTTTTATCTCCATGCAAAATACTATGTTGCATAGGACTTGCACCTCTCCATCGAGGAAGGAGGGACGCATGAACATTGAGTGCTGCTACTTTTGGCGCATCTAGTACATGCTGTTTTACTAGTTGTCCGTATGCGACAACGACAAGGAAGTCATGGTCGATAGTAGGATATGCAGTGTTGATATCTTTCGGTTGTAAAACGTCAATACCTGCCTCCTGTGCGGCGATTTTTACTGGAGTAGGGAGTACTTGCTGTTTCCTTCCAACAGGCATATCGGGCTGAGTAATGACCATTTTTACGGTGATATTTGGATCGTTAATAAGTGCCTTCAGTGCTGGGACTGCAAATTCTGGTGTTCCTGCGAAAATGACAGATAGAGGTCTTTTCATGAATAAAAGTGGATTTTGCTATACTATAGTCGTAAATGTCTAAACGCCCAAAAATGTTGGCTTCAGTTGTAAGAGAGGTTGTCGCGCCTGTGCTTCAGCAATGCCCGCCTAAGTGTGGAATGATTTCTATTACTGAAGTTGTTGTATCAGAAGATTTTTCGTATGCCACCATGTACATTAGTGCTCTTCAGGAACCAGAGCATGCATTGCAATTTTTAGAAAAGCGTTCAAAAGAATTAAAGACAAAAATGGGAGTGATTTATCGAAAGAAAATTCCAGAAATTCGATTTCGAATTGATAACCGAGTTGATACGGGTGAACGTATGGACGCACTGCTACGTGAAGCGGAAGAAGACAGTGACAACTAGAGCTATCTTTTTGTTGTCATAAATCGAAACGCTTCATGCGCAATAGATGATCTTTCTGCTTCTTTGAAAAAAGTATTATCATCATACCCTTATGTTGAAACGTGACGCAGTTCGGGGTGCAATTGATATGCTATCAAAGGCATCGAGAATACTTGTAATGTGTCACGCGAATCCTGATGGTGATGCTATTGGCGCTCTCCTTGGAATAGGACACATGCTTGAGGATGCTTACCCTGAAAAGAGTGTAGCCTTTTTATGTAAGGACCCTTCTCCAGAAACGTTTTTCTTTTTACAGGGAACACAAAGGGTTCAGCATAGCTGTGTAATACAGGAGGGGGATGTCGTTGTCTTTGTCGACTCTGCAGAACCAAGGCTGACAGGGTTTACAGAGAGCCAGCCAGAATTATTTTTTGATAGTACGCAGTCTATTAATATCGATCATCATCCTACGAATACGAATTTCGGTACAGTGAACCTTATAGACCTTTTCGCTGCTTCGGCATGTGAGATTGTTGTGGAAATTGCTGATATTGCTGGTTGGAAAATTACACCTGAGGTTGCAACCTGTTTACTGACTGGTGTGTACACAGATACTGGAGGACTCCTTCATAGCAATACAACGGTGCAGGTGTATCGTGCGGTTGCTCGTCTTTTACGAGCTGGTGCACATCAGCAAGTTATTGTGAATTCGGTATTTCGCACTGCAAAACTTAGTACTCTTAAGTTGTGGGGTAGGCTCCTTGAAAAGATTTCTATTACCGATGAAGGTGGTGCAATTTCTGCAGTGACAAAAGGGGACTTTGCAGCAACGGGTGCTCATTATAGCGAACTTACTGGTGCTATAGATTATCTTAATGCTGTTCCTGGAATGCGATTTTCTATGATATTAAGCGAGCGTGATGGCAAGGTCAAAGGTTCTCTTCGTACACTTCGTGATGACGTTGATGTTGCTGAAATGGCTTCAAAGTTTGATGGCGGCGGACATAAAAAAGCTGCAGGCTTTGCTTTACAAGGAAAGCTTAAGCCAGAAGTGCGATGGAAGGTTGTAGAGGATAATTAATTATGCTGAAGGTTCCTCCTTTTCTTCGTCAGGCTTAGTCGCTTGGCTCATTGTACTATTTGGATATCCTTCTGTTGGCACATTGTCTATCGGTAGTACTTCTTTGTCTGTGTCTATTGTTTCTTCAGGAAGTTCTTCTGCTGCAGGTGTATCTATTCCTTCAGATGTTTCTGCTTGTTTTTCTTCTGTAACAGCATTTGCTTTTTCGTTCTCTCTTCGCAGCTCTGCTTCTTTTTCTTCAATTGCTTTTTGCTCCTGTGCTTCTATCGCTGCTTTTTCAGAGTCGATCTTTCCTTGGAAGTTGACTCCTTTTGGAATGAGCTCTTCACCCTTTCTCTTTGCTTCGTCCTGCCTCTTTTTTGCATCGCGAATTGCGATAACTTCCTCTGGATTGGTTGTGATTATTTGCTCCTCTTGAGGACTCGCTACAATTTGAATAGCAACGTGTTTATTGCCTGCGAAGAAGAGACCTTGTCCAACATCAGAGTTGAGAAGGAGATATTTTTCTCCATCTGTGAGATAGAAAAGTTTTTGGAGGTTATCAACAGCTGTAGGGGATTGCTTCAATAGAATCTGCAGTGAAGCATTGGTAATAATTGGTTTTCCGTATGGGGAGTTAATAAAGTCCTCAACGTCTTGTGTAATCGTTGTAACACCAAGGTAGTATTTACGAGCACGCTTAATGAGTCCATAAAGGAAGCGTGCAGAGTCGTCGTATTGCATGAGGTTCCATGCCTCATCAACAACAAGGAAGCGGCGCTTGAGGTCTGCTCTGATACGGTTCCACAAGAAGTTAAGAACAATATACATCGCAATTGGACGTAGTTGGTCTTCAAGGTCACGGATTTGGAATACGACAATTTGGTTATCTACTTCTACATTTGTTTGTTGATTAAAGAGGCCTGCAAAGCTTCCTTCTGTGTATTTTTGTAGTGTTCGTCCCATGTTTTCTCCTCCGTCTGTTGTCATGAGTACATCGACAAGCTCGTGCATTGTTGGTGGCTCCATTTCTCCTGGGTTCTCTGTTGTAAGGTGGATGCCTTTCAGGGCATAGGTGTCTAGGATAGCCTTATCCAAGATTCCATCTTCTGATGGTGTGAGTGTCCCAAGCATGATTTTAAATAGTCCATGAAGTGTAATAATTGCTGCACGAAGTGTTTCTCCTGTTTGTGAATCGTCACGAACAGCTTTTGGAAGATCGAACGGATTAATACGGAATGAGCTTTGGAGTGAAAGGGGAATGTACGTTCCTCCAACAGTTTTACAAAGATCAACGTATTCATTTTCTGGGTCCACAACAAAGACGTCTGTTCCAAACATCATTGCTCGTAATATTTCGAGTTTTACTGTGAAAGATTTACCAGCTCCAGATGTCGCAAATACCGTTGCATTTGCGTTTGGCAGGTCGAATCTATCGAAGATAACGAGCGAATCGTTATGTCGGTTGATACCATATAAGATTCCATGATCATCAGTGAGGTCCGAGGAGCTAAACGGAAAGCTTGTTGCCATCGGTGATGTGTTCATATTTCGATTGATCTCTAGCTCATCGATTCCAAGAGGAAGGGAGGATACCCATCCATGTTCCATTTGAAAGAATGCAGCTTTGCTCAATACAAGTTTTCCCCCCATGAGCGACTCGACATCTGTTTGGAGCTTTTTAAGTTTTTCCTCGTCATCTGCATAGATGGTAATGTACATTCCGAATTGGTAGAGCTTTTCTCGCCCACGAGCTAAGAGGTCACGAAGTTCTTCAGCATCTTGCAAGGCAGCTTCCAGTGTTGGGTCTCGCACAATGCCCCGTTGTTCTAAGATACGAATACTCGATCGCATTTCAGCTACCTTCTTTCGAAGCATTTTCATAATTGCCTTATTCGTTGTTGGGTAGATGAACTGTGCAATATCCATTTGGGCATCAAAATTGATCATCTGCGATAACCAGTTTGGATAGATGTAGTTTGGCCAGTTATATACGTATAAGGTGCGAGCGTACTGGTCATTGAGTAAAACTTCTGTTGCTCGAACTTCCATTCCAGCAGGTGCAATGAGGTCTAAGGTTTTCTGTAGACCTTCTTCGTAATGACCAATCGCTTCTCTTTCCTCTTCAGAGAGCTCTCTTTTTTGTGCAGCGTCTAGCGCACGCTCAGCTTTCTTGTGAAGACCAAGGAGATCATCAATTGCTTGAATAATGAGAGATTGATTGCCGCTTTTTTTTGGTGCAGTGTTAGAATCCATTAAATCCCTTAATTATAGCAGAAAACAGCATTTAAGACAACTATTCTCCTCTGCGCTCATTATTTATGATAGCTACTAGAAGCCAAAAAGTCGGTATTGCAACAATTTATCGTGATGTGCCAAATATGTCTTCAGATCCACGCTTCTTCCACGATTTTCCTTTTTCAAGGATATTGAAGTCTGCAATACCAGGAACATTGATCACACGGAGACCTGCAATAAGGATTTCACGATTATTTTCAATAGCTTGAAGCCTATCACCTGTAATGTCGTAGAGTCCTTCCATTCTGTCTATCATGTCCTTTGCCTGTTTCTCTTTTGTTTCAGTTTCAGCTAGATCTGCGTTTGCATGTGCGAGTTCTTCTTCGTACGTACTTGCCTCACTGTAATCTTGATCTTTGAGTGCATTTTTCAGATTTCGTTCTATGTCTCTTGCGATTGTTCTCTCTTCTTTTCTTTTGGCTGAAAGGTTTTCGTACATTGCTGTCAGTTCATATATTTTTCGTTCTGTTAGTATGCCTGTATTACGAAGTGATTGAGTGTAGTTATCTATGGTTTGTACGCGATTGTTACTTCTATTGAGCAGATCAACAATATCAACTTGTAACACATCTCCAATTTCTCTGAGAATTGCAAAATTCTCATCTGTATTTGCTTGAGAATGCCCTTTTAAAATATTTGTTATTGCTTCAAAGCCAATCATTGCAGTGTTAACGGGTAGTATAACTCCTTGGGATGTATAGATACCTGAAAAGATACCAATAGTTGCACTGGGCCTTGTAAACGTAAATATGTGATTCGTGAGCAAATGTATGATTGATATAGCACTTTTTGCTCCACTTACATCCGTTATTTCACTGTTTGTACTCTTTCCACAGGAAATGAGAAATAGACAGGGGAGTATAAGTGCCAAAATTGCAGTTTGAGGCCTATTCATCATTATATTTTAGCGTTTTTTCAGTTGAATAACAATAGAGTTCAATAGAAAGCATTCTGTATACAATCTTTTAACATCGAATAGGGTGGACGATCGTGCATACAAAATGTGCTCAAGCCATGTTAAATATTTGTGTGCAAGATCAAATTTTGTTTTCAAGTGGAAACTCCATATATAACTGCTACAGTTAGCTCGTAAATATGAGTATCAGTTTTGTTCACTAGTCTATTTTTCTACAGTGTTTTCTTCCCTTTCTACTTCGGCAAAAAATGTGCTTGCAGAAACATTTTATGTCACAGATGTTGACATACAATGGGAGAGACCACAGGACCCAACTCATGGTGATATAGCGACTCCAGTTGCTTTGCAGTGTTCAAAAAAAACAGGGCAAAGTCCTCGGGTTATTGCAGAGAAGCTTGTTGATGCTTTGTCGGCTGAGGATAGTATCGAAAAAGCTGAGGTTGCAGGTCCTGGATATGTGAATATTTGGTTAACACCAGAGGCTCTTATCGAGTCCCTTGGAAACGTTCGTACTGCCTGCACCCAAACGATAAAACAAGAAAAAGAAGCACCTATAATTTTTGATTACTCTAGCCCAAATATCGCAAAGCCATTTGGTATTCATCATATCCTTTCGACAGTGATCGGGCAGTCACTTGTGAATGTCAATCGTCACCTAGGGTACAACACTATTGCAATTAACCACCTAGGGGACTGGGGTACACAGTTTGGAAAATTAGCAGTTGCTCTTGAGCGATGGGGGGACAAGCAGTTGGATGAGTGTTCACTTGATGACTTACTTGCTCTGTATGTTCGTTTTCATGAAGAGGCAGAAAAAGATAATTCCTTAGAGGATGCAGGTCGTGAAGCTTTTAAGAAGTTAGAGCAAGGCGATCAAGAGCTACAGCGTTTTTGGCAAGGAGTAGTTGATATCACAATGAACGAAATGCAGTCCTTATATGACAGGCTCCATGTATCTTTTGATTACACACAGGGTGAAAGTTTTTATGAGGATAAAATGCAAGTAGTTATCGATGAAGGAAAAGAGAAGGGAGTATTTAAAGAAGGTGAGGGAGGGGCCCTTATTGTTGAATTTCCAGAGGAGAGCAATTTACCTCCTTCAATCGTTGTTAAGGCTGACGGAGCCACTATTTACCTTACTCGGGATCTTGCGACCATCCTCTATCGTATCTCTACGATCCATCCGCAGGCGATCTCATATGTTGTAGATGTGGCTCAGTCTTTACATTTTAAGCAGCTTTTTACAACAGTAGAAATGCTTGGGTGGGAATTGCCACGACTAGAACATGTTGTGTTTGGCCGTATGAGTTTTGCAGATAAGAGTATGAGCACTCGCAAAGGAAACATTCTTAAGCTTCAAGAGGTACTTGATGAGGCCAATAAGCGTGCAAAAGCGGTTATTAAAGAACACGGTGATAAGATCCAAACAGATGATGTTGACGGACTTGCAGAGATGATGGGGCAGGGAGCAGTTGTGTATGGGGTCCTTAGCCAAAACCGCAAAATGGATATGGTGTTCGATTGGGATAAAGCTCTTAGTTTTGATGGAAATAGCGCACCCTACTTGCAGTACACACATGCACGAGCTAAATCTATCATGGAAAAAGCAGAGGGTGTTTCGGAGATTGATAACATTGATTCATTATCTGCAAAGGAGAGACTACTACTCAATACTCTTTTGCAATTTGATGGCGTACTTCATGAGACACAGCAGTCTAATATGCCGCATATTCTTGCTCATTATTTGTATGAACTCTGCAGGGATTACAATTCGTTTTATAACGATAATCCAATCCTAAAGGCAGAAGAACCTGCTCGGTCTTTTCGGGTTCATCTTACAAATCTTACTGCCGATGTCTTAAAGACTGGCGCAAATCTTCTTACTATTTCTGTTCCTGACCGCATGTAATCATGGCTTACTACCGCACCACCCGCCGAAATAATTCTACTCCTCGTCCTTTTGTTGCTTTTCTTCTTGTTGCTTCATTCGGCATCCTGTTTGCAGGATGTGGAGGAAAGGAGCCAGTAGATATACCACAAGCGGATGAATTTACATTTACAGCAGAAGATCTTTCCAGAATGAAGGATCTTGCACGTAATGGAACTGGTGCATTTATTCCACGTTTAGAGCTTGAAGCAGAGCCATTAGACCCTACAGACACTCCACCTGTACTTGATATTGGTACGGTTCGAAAATTTAATGCGATTCGTACATCAACAAGCGATGCAAAAAATACATTTCGCGTTACAAATGCTTTTCTAAACGTTCGTAGTGCACCACAAGTGACAGCAAATCAGATAGAGCGTTTAGACCAAGGAGATAGTGTGGAGGTCGTTGAATTTGTGAATGCAGGATGGGCAAAAGTTCTTGTTTCGGATAAAGAAGGTTATGTAGCATCACGTTATATCAGCAAGATTGTTTCTGAAGACCAATTGCAAAGTGAGAAGAAAAAATATGAGGGAATGTACTTTGTTGATTTTGCATTCTTGAATGTTCGAAAAGAGCCAGATTCAGGCAGTGAGCAAATTGGTGAGCTACAGAGCCAAACATTTGTGAGGCCGCTCTCTATTGATGATGTTTGGGCACGCATTCCATTTGGAGAAAGTGATGGATACGTCGCTCGGCAGTATCTTTCACCATTTTTGCCAAACTTTCTTGTTCGTCAAAATTCATACAGCCTCCCTATTGTGCATTACCGTTTAGCAAATGAAGGTGTGCTTGATGCTATGCCAGGTCACATTGATGCACTGAAGAAGGATGGGTATACATTATGGACTATGAAAGATTTGTACGAGCTTCTTGAGAAACAAGAAGAGCGTGATGTTCGTCTTAATCCAAAAACAGTTGTTATCGCAGTTTCTGACATTACGAAAGACAATGTTCGCGAGATTTCTGATGTGCTGCGAGCAAGCGGTGTTAGTGCAACACTTTTTTTACAAACATCGACACTTGGTTCTGATTCAATAGATCAGAAACAGGTACTAACATTACTCGCAAATGGTCATGATATTCAAAGTAATGGACATACAGGGGATGACCTTCGGTCTCTTACAAATTCTCAGATAGAGCTTGAGCTTGGGCAGAGTAAGAAAATCTTAGAAGAAATGATCAACAGAGATGTTTTTGCGATTGCTTACCCACTTGGAGGTGTTAACGACCGTATTGCAAAAACAGCAGAAGAGATGGGGTACCTCCTTGGACTTTCTGCATCACAAGACCGTTCATTTGAGCGAACACAGTTTTTGCGTATGCCTAGCCTCATTGTAAAGTCGACAACAACAAATGATGACCTACTTTCAATGATTAAGGAGTAGTCCTATTGTCCTAGGTTCTTCATTCGATCGAGGATTGAGTTTGTACCCTGCTTTGTGACCTCAGCAGCTTGTTCTGCGGCTTGTTTAGCGATCTTAGCCATAATCTCATCTCCATGTTGAGAGAAGTACCATGCGCCCCATATAAATGCGATAACAGGGATAATGCTCATAAGCCCCTTGAAAAAGCTTCCCCATGTTCGAAGTTTATCTCTTTTATCCATGCGCTCTAGGTGCCAGACGATGGTATCGAGCTTGTCTTTTTCGTTTGGCTTTTTAGTCATAGGAGATTTAGAATCCGCGACGCCACTTGCGGAGTGTTTCAAAGGCGCGTGTAAGATGATACCGCGAATTTACAGGAACGTCCATGCAGTGTGCAATTTCCAGAACCTTTCCGCCAAATCCTGTTTTAAATGTTCGCACTCCAGCAAAAGGATGATTTTTTACTCCTTCAGGAGAAATCCCCCAGAAATTGTATATACGATCTCCTCTTTTTAGAGCATCAGTAATTGCAGTCCATTGGAGAAGGTAGCTTGCGGGTATTTTTGAGTGTTTATGCGTACTTGCTCCATGATGGTAGCTGGTTTCTCCAAAGGCATGCATGTGGATGGAGCACGCTATGAGCTCTCCTTGGTACATAGCTTTATACATAGTGCATTCGTTTCGTGCAGAGAAGTGTTTTACCTGTGCTTCAAAAAAAGAGTTTGTATATGGTGTAAATGCGTGACGCTTTCGCGTCTCCTCGTGGAGCTCAATAAAGCTTGGAAGGTCTTTCATCGGGTTTTCTGATCTGATAATTTCAACCCCTTCTTTTCCTGCACGTCTGATAAGGTTACGTGATGTCTTTCTCATTTCTTTCATGATGTCTTCTTCAGCTCGCATCGGTCCTTCCTTGTTTTCTGTCCATGGGTCGCATTCCATAAGAGGGATATACCAGAGATGCTCGGCAAGTAGGTGCATGGGTGCTGGTTTGGCACCACTGATTTCTTCATCTTCCAGCCAAAAAGGGCTCAGTCTCACAAATGAACACTGCTGTTTTTCAGCTTCTTCTTTTAGGGCAGTGATTAGTATTGGCATTGCTTTTTTCCTGTGTTCTTTACGTATGACAGGCCCATATGGAATAGAGAGATGTCGGCCACGTCTTGCAGGAACGAGTGTTGCTTGGCATATACCAATAACAGTATCTCCATCGCGTACGTCGAGCCGTATCGGCTTTTGTTTTACATCGTTATATACTTCACCCATTGTCCAGCTTTGTAGGAAGGGGCGATGTTGCTCAGATGATAGAAAATTATCCCATTGTCTTTGGTCGGTGGCGTGTTGGACGTTCATGATTGAAGGTGAGATATGATATAAGCAGCGCCTTCTTTTGTCATTGTAAGGTGAGTTGGGAGTGTGATGATGCTTTTGGCAACTTCCTCTGCTTTTGGGCAGCTATGGGCTACGTATCCTGTATTTTCTATTGTTACTGTCCGTGGGCACACAACGCATCCTGTCCACCCATCATCTAAGTGTATGTTGTATTGTTTCAGCTTTTGCCTTAGTGCATCTGCATCTTCAACAAGGATTGGAAATTTTTGGAGGGGAAAATGTTCAGAAATACCATTTGGTATATCCCAATGATACTTTTTTGTTGCAGCTAGATATTCTTTTGTAAGAACTCTGCGGTGATTATTGATGGTATGCATATTTCGGAGTTGTTTGTTTGCAAGTGCAGCACAGCTGTTTGGCATTTTCCGTAATAGTGGCGATTGCACGCCACTCTTTTCTTGTTTCGTAATAATTGGAAGTAGTATTCCTAGTTTTCGTGATGCGAGAAGTCCTAATTTACCGATACCTAAGCCATAAAGAAGCTTTGATTTTGCATAGATTGTTGGGTAGAGAAGTATGCGAAATACGCTCCATATTGAGAGTTCTTTTGCACGATTTTCCTCCTCTTCAAGTTCTTCGGAAATGATATCATTCTTGCTTACTATTACACCTCCACATATTCCAGATATTGCTTTGTCGCGACCAAAGCTTAGCATCATATAGTCTGCATTTTTTCCAAGTATATCTGGCCCTGACACATCTGGTAGGACGTGTGCCATGTCTTCTATCAGAAGTATTCGATGTTTATCGCATAACGCTTTTAGGGCGTCGGTATCTGCAATCATGCCAAATGTATGTTGGCAGATAATTGCCTTTGTTCGTCCTGTAATCTTATTTTCAATCGCATTTATCTGCATGTTTAATGTGTTGGGGTCAATATCAACGAATATCGGTATATAGCCAGCTGCATGAATTGCATTGGGTAGTGCAACACATGTATACCCTTGAATAATGATTTCACTGCCAATGTCGAAGTTTAGTGACCGTAGCAATGCAAGAAGACCTTCTCTTCCGGAGGAGAAGAGAAAGCATTTTGCATTAAACCAATATTGGATAGATGATCGTAGCCTTTCCCTGTCGTATCCCTTTCTCCAGCTCCATGGCTTGAGGAGCTCTTTCCATGAGGCTATCAAATATGGCAACGTGACATGGGGGCCAAAAGTATGGTGAATGGGCTTAAACAATGTGCTTGATTATTGTAGGACTTACTCTTCCGATGCACACGAGAAGGTCTCCATTTGTTACGGGTACAGTGTGCCTTGTGTATTGTTCCACTGTCCCAGTGTACCCTTTTGCAAATGCATCTCTTCCATGTTTTCCAGTAAAGATGACTCGTGAAAAGACGCCGTTTGCCTGTGACCCCAGTTCTGTGTGAATCTTGTCTTCAGCTACTCCTTGTTCTATTAACCCTGGTGTTAACAGGATTTTATTGTGCATTGGTTGGGATGCGGCCCAAGTAATTGCTGCCTGAAAACTTTCGGGACTTGCATTGTGTGTGTCATCAAGCAGTGTGATACCGTTTTGTGAACGGACAGCAAATGTACTGTGAGGTGGTGAAAATGTTGTAAGGCTTTTTGCAATACTTTCTGACTGCAATCCAAGCAGTTTTGCAACCTCAATGGCAAGCAACACATTGGTGACGTTGTGAATACCGTGAAGAGGAATGCTGTACTGTTGCCCTTTTATATTAAAACGTATGCCATTGCTTGAATCGTTACTGTCTACAGTGGAAGCACTGACGGGTGTCGTTTTACACAGAAGGTTTCGTGCTACGCTTTTGCATGGTTCACAGTCTGCATTGAAGAGCGCGTGACCGTTTTCTGGAAGTGCGGTGAAGAGTTCCCTTTTTGCTTTTTGCAATTTCTCCTGAGAACCAAAAAGAGCAATATGCTGTGTTCCGATGTAAGTTATCACTCCAATGCTCGGTTTTGTTAGAGAACACAGATTCTCAATCTCTCCCATTCGATATGCACCCATTTCAATAATCAGTATGAGGTCTTTATCTTTACTGTGTTTTGGTAGTTCTTTGAGAATCCACTTTGCTACCCCCATTTCAGAATTAACGTATGCAGGTGTCGAGAGAACGTTTTTTTCTTTTAGGATATGGGCAATAAGTTCTTTGGTCGTTGTCTTGCCAACACTTCCTGTAATACCAATAACTGTGAGGTTTTTATGCGACGATCGAAGTACTGATGCCTTCTTCATAATATGTTGCTTAAGAGCGATATCAATAGGCAAAAGAAGTATCCACGAAAGAGTGAGTGGTATGAATTGTAATATTGGTAGGAGTACAGAGAAATACGGAGGCAAGAAATAGCTTATATGAGCAATGAACTCGGATTGTATTAGTAGAATGTTTATAAAGAGTGATGTACAGCATAGTACGACAGCTTTCATTGTCCATACAGGTACACGTTGTCTTCTTGTTATTATTTGTAAAAGGGACATTCCAGCAAGTAGGTATAGTCCAATCACGAGGCCACTTAGTGGTAGGTTGATTCGTGAGCTTGCAATGGAAGCAATGACGATGACAGGCCTTATGATGCCAAAGGTTTGTCGAAGCCACCCCTTACTTCGCATGTGCTCTTTTAGTCTGTCTATCCTCCATTCTTTTTTTTGCCATAGTGTGGCAAGTGTGAGAAAAGGGGAGACGCAGGCAAGAAGAATGAGGCCAGTAATCGTTGAAGAGTACATAATAATGATTATACGCTATTTCAAGTATGACTTTATAATTTTGGCGATCTCTTTTGCTTTGTCTCTATGGACACGATGACGAATTCCTTCGTATCGATGAAGAATTGCATTTGGGATTTCTTCTTCCATTATTTTGGCATCAGAAAATGGCGTCATACCATCATCCATTCCCCAGAAAAGGTCTGTAGGAATATGGATGTGTTGTAGGTTTTCTCGCAGGTCTTCTTGTGACACTTTGATAAGTGTCTTCCTCATAACATCTGATGCACGTTCGTAGTCGTGGACACGAACAAGTGTATAGAGAATTTTTTTACCAAGTGGCTCTAGTGTGTGTAATCCAGGAATAGAGAAGAGGATTTTTCCACCCTTGGCGAGCATAAGCCCAAGTACGCGTTTGATGTGTCGAGGGTGCCGTATTCCTGCTGCTGCACAAAGAAATAGATGAGATGGCTGTTGTTTTTTATCAGTGACAAGTTTGATTGCGATCCGACCTCCATGAGAATGCCCTAAGAGCATCCAGTCTTTCGAAATGCTTTGGGTTTTCATCCACTGCATTACCCAATCTGCATAATCATCTACGGTCATTGGTAGCGTAGGTTCAGGCTCATCACCAAATCCAGGTAAATCTGGTGTCAGGATATCTATGTCCTTGTGCATTAAGACTTCTTTGAGTTCAGTAAATGATTCTTTTGAGCCACCCCAGCCATGGAGACAGATAAGTGTTGTCATAAATTTTGTCGAATTATTGTATTAATTTCGCGAGCAACATCGTTTGGGTGTGGTACTTCTGTCATGATGGCATTTTGGTCTGTTGTAATGGTGCCACCAGTATCAAACCATAATGATCCATATCGTAGGACGGTTTGGAGAAGACCTCGTTTTTGACTTTCAACTCCTTGAATATTGGTTAGTGGAATCTGTCGTACATCATCTATTTGAAAGAGTGATTCCTTAATCCAGATTACTCTTTTGGTTGTTACAATAATATCTTCCATCGCTTCTGAGAGAAGTCTATGGAAGAACCAGTGCACGACAAGGTACATAAGTATCATTCCTGTAAAAAGTATGACAATGGCCATTACTGGCGAATCTTTGGCGGCAATTCCTGAGATAATAAAAAACGTCGTACTCGCAGAAAATATAATTATAAAAATAATGGTTGGCAGAACATACTTAATCCAATGGGTGCTAATAGCCATAATAATTTTTTCATCCGATTCTGGTTTAATCTGATGAGGCATATTATAGGGAAGTAATTATTGAGAAAAAGAAAAAGGTTGTACCAATGAGTATAGAAAATGTGATGGCTGCATAAATCCAAATAATGATCGTACTTTGATTGATTGACCGTGGCGTTGAATCGTCCTCAATTGATTGGAGTAATGTTTGATGTTTATAGGCTATGCGCTTGTATTCATGCATAAAAAGAATGAGCACAAGAAGAGATATGGTCTGAATCCCGAAAAATAGAATTATGATCATGTGCGAATTATACCTTATTTCTTATATATTTTTGTTTGAATTCCTGTAAATTTCCCTACTATAGGGCAGATGAACCTTAAAGATGACCTCACACCTGGCGAGAATCTCCCTGATTCGTTCAATGTTGTTGTTGAAATCCCTTGTGGATCGCAAAATAAGTATGAATATGATGCAGATCTTGGTGCTTTTAAGCTTGATCGTGTCTTGTTTTCACCAATGCATTACCCAGGAGATTACGGATTTGTGCCTCAGACCCTTTTTACTGATGGAGACCCTGTTGATGCACTTGTATTGGTAACGTTCCCTACTGTTCCTGGAATCGTTATAGAAGTTCGTCCTATTGGTGTGTTAGACTTCGTTGACGATGGAGAAGAAGACCACAAGTTGCTTTGTGTTCCTGTTAACGACATTCGTTACTCTACTATGAAGACGATGCAGGATATAGCAGAGCCATACCTTAATGAAATTGCTCACTTCTTCAAAGTATACAAAGAGCTTGAAGGTAAGGTGGTAGATGTAAAGGGATGGCATGGAGTAGACGAAGCGAAGAAGATCCTGTTAGAATCTATAGAGAGGTACAAGGACAAAAAAGGCCTGCCACGGTAGCTCAGTTGGTTAGAGCGCGGGACTCATAAGCCCGAGGTCGACAGTTCAATCCTGTCCCGTGGCACCATACAAGTTTTCATTCCTCATTCTGAGCCAAAGGATAGCCTCTCACGTACCTTTGAATAGTCTTGGAATCAGGATCCTCATCAAGAAGAGCAGCAATCTCGCTTCTGGCATCCCCCTTTGTTAATCCTATTTTTTTCAGTTTCTTAATAGTTTTCAGGCATTCTTCCAGTGATTTCTCGGATGATTGTTTGCTGTGAGCCAGTACAACATATTCAAGTTTTGCAAAAAGCAGGGCGTGAATGTCTTTTGGTGATGGTTGTTGATTACTCTCACAGAGAACACGAACCAATGTCCAGAGTTTGTCAATTTTCGTACTCAAAATGCCCAATTCCCGTTCTATAATGGTAGGTGCAGCGTCTGTTCCATTTCCAAATTGTGCTGATACTTGCTCAATCAAGCGAATCTTCCCGTCGATGTTCTCCATAGCGTAGCCGAGGATGGCGGGCAAGGAGGTAATCATCTTCACGGGGTCTTTAAATCCGCGCTTCTCAAGATCGGCAATCTTCCCGTCGATGTTCTTCATAGCGTAGCCGAGGATGGCGGGCGAGGAGGTAATCATCTTCACGGGGTCTTTAAATCCGCGCTTCTCAAGCTCGGCAATCTTCCCGTCGATGTTCTCCATAGCTAAGCCGAGGATGGCGG
>Ga0210057_1002908_pt1 | contig 24001 bp, 24 predicted proteins | sample CryGeyCG2114_010_2_FD_183968 | JGI IMG/M metagenome (GOLD analysis project Ga0210057, IMG submission 183968) | Groundwater microbial communities from aquifer - Crystal Geyser CG10_big_fil_rev_8/21/14_0.10 (SPAdes) (version 2) | ecosystem: Environmental > Aquatic > Deep subsurface > Groundwater ...
TTCGAAAAGAAATTTTTGAAACTTTTAAGTACATTAATCATGAAATAATTGCTTTTCCATTAATATATAAATCTTTTGTTTAGGAAACAATTAAAAAAGATAGATATTTCTTTAAATTTAAATGGATGTAAATAATAAAACTCCTCAACAAACTGCGGAGATTTCAAAATATTATGATTCTATATCTTCTGGATATGATGAGCTGCATTTTGAGGAACAAAAACAAAAAATAAATATTATTTTGCAAGAAATAACTCCGAAAAGATCTGAAAAAATTTTAGATGTTGGTTGTGGAACTTGTTTTTCATTTGAATATTTTAAGTGTGATTGTTATGGAATTGAACCGTCGAGGGAAATGCTAAAAAAATATTCTAAGTATGCGCATTATAAAAATAAACTCTTTGTCGGCGGTGGAGAAGATGTTGATAAACATTTTAAAAAAGATTTTTTTGATTATGTTGTATGTTTAAGTGCGGCGCATCATTTTTCAAATTGGAGCAAATCTCTGAAAAATATCGAAAATGTTTCCAAAAAAGATGCAATCATTGTATTTAGTTTATTAAAAGGGGCCGATGTAAAAAAACATGAAAAAATGATTGAAGATTCTTTTAAAGTTTACAAAGTGGTTAATTCAAAGGACTTGATTATTTTCGCCAGAAACAAAAAATTTAAATAAAGGAGGAATCTATTTAGTATACTAACATATTTTTTAGTATAGAAATATAAATAATAGGTGTTTAGAATGGTGGAAAGAATAAAAGATATACAGGATGAAGGAATAAGAAAATTAGCAGAAACTCTAAGAAGTTCAGGACTTGCAGCGTCAGAAACAGAAGCGATAAGAATTGCAACTGGCATGTCGAGGACAAATACAAAAGTAAATCAAAATTTCGAAGAACGAAAAGGATCGGCATCTACTATGCTGTCTAATATGAATAAAGTTTATCCAAAAAGAGAAGAATCTAGTACTGACAATCATTTTCAACAGCAAGTACAGAGATCTGAAGCGAAATCTCAAGAAACACATGAAACACATCATTGTCAAGAAAAACACGATCATATGCACAAATCGGAAGAATGCTGTGGTCACTGTCATCATGTTGAAGAAGAAGTTGAAATCGTTAAATACACTGATTCAGAAGAGCCAAAACAAGATATATTTGATGTAAAAGAAGAAGACGAATTGATACATCAGGAATTGGTCTCTAGGGCATCAGAAGTTAAAAAAGAACAAGAAAATTCTCCTAAAGAGGCTACTTTGTCTGAAGTTGTCGAGCCTGAAAATAATGACAAGCCTAAACAAGTATGGGATGAAAGAAAACCTAAAAAGGATATAACTAAGATGGAAGAATACAGGATAGACTTAGGATCTGTATTCAAATTTAAAGGATAATTCTTTTTTCCCAATTTCTTTTTTTTCATATAAGGTTTATATATTCTTCAAACTTTCCGATTCGAAATGGATCAAATAATTAAGCCTGAACAAAGAATTATTTTAATTAATCAAGACTATGATTACGCTACTCCAACTCTAAAAAATTTGGTAGATAAGTATGCTTCTGATTTAGATACACATTTTAGAATTGATGACTTTCTGCTTCTAAATGTGGAGGATATGGCTGCATTTTTCAAACCATTTCCGCAATTACTTGAACAAGGAATAAAAAAGTACAAAAAAGGCACATTCAGATATGATTTAAAAGGAAGAATAAGAATTCCCTCGAGTAAAAGATTTCCCATTTTTCACGTTGATAGATTTAATGATGAAGAACCTTGGATTAATCAGCTTAATAGAGCAGATATTTTAGTTGGAATAGATTACGTTGTCTTGACCTCGATCCAAACCTTGACTGATGAAGAAGTATGGTCAGATGGATATTCTACGCGAGAGGACACGTTGGATGATAATAAAAAGTATTATCCAAATCTAACTTTGACTGATAGTGCGAGTTTTTTTGCATTTAAAGAAGTATATGCAAATATGAGTCTTTCTCAAAAACGAGAATACTTGGGTTTGGATAAAAAACGTGGCGGATTTATAAAACAACCATAAAATTTATAAATCAGTTCTCACTATTCTGTGATAACATACCGATTTTAATTATAATTAACTGGGGAGGTTACAAATATGAACAAAAAAATAATGTTTTTACTGCTTGCAATTGCATTAGTTGTATTAACAATACATTCAGCAATAGCAGCACAAATAGTACCATTAAGTACAAATGTAACAATAACAAGTCAACCTGTAACAACAGCAACTGTTGGACAAGCATATAGCTATCAAGTAGTTATCTCAAATCCGAACAATGAAGTTGTAACATATGGTTTAGCACAAGCGCCAACTGGAATGCAAATAAGCTCAGCAGGACTAGTAACTTGGACTCCAACCACAGCAGGAACAAATTCTGTAAACATATCAGTAACTGCAGATGCCGGAGTTGTATACCAAACTTACACAATAACTTCTACTGCACTTCCAGCATCATTAACTGTTGGAACACTTGATCTCGGATCCTCAACTCAAGAGAGAGACGAATTTATTTTAAATCAAGCATGGACTCTAAAAAATGCAGGATCATACGCAATAACAATTAATTCAATACAACACACGGTATCTTCAAGATACAACTTTTCTTTAAGCACAACTCAATTAACTTTACAACCTGGTGAAGAAAAAGACATCTTAGCAACATTATATGTTCCAGAAGATGAAAACGCAGGAAGAACAAAAATTGGACAAATAACACTTTTAGGAACAACATCAAATGGACAGCAAATAGCTGTAACAAAAGAAGTATACTTAGAAGTTGAAAACAATTTAGTAATAGACAATGTTGAAGTTAAAGTTGGTTCAAAAAAAGACACTTTAACAAGTTCAGGAACTGTAGATCAAACTGCAGAATTCGATGATGAAATCATTGTTACTGTTGAGATAAAAAATACTTACTCAACAGACAACGCAGACACACAAATGAGAGACATAACGATGGAATTACTAAGCTCTGATTTGGATGTTGCAGACGGACTTGATGATTCATTATCTAGACTTGATGCAGGAGAAAAAGATGATACTATGACAGTATCTTTTACATTGGATCCATCAGATATTGATCCAAATGATGCGCCATTCGAATTCGATGTAGCTGTAAAAGGTGAAACAAGAAATGGAGCACAACATGGAGAAACATGGACTCTAAAACTTGATATGAATGTTGAATCAAAAGACCTTAGAATAATAAGTGCAACAGCATCTCCAAGCACAATTTCTTGCAATGACAATAGAAGAGTAAGAATAGACACAGAAATAAGAAATTTAGGTACAAGAGATCTTGATGCAGCAATGTTAAGATTCATAATGGATGGATATGATGTAAGTGCATGGGAAAAAGATATACAAATCGATCAAGGAGATTCTGATGATGTAACCGTATATCTTGATGTGCCAAGAAGTATTCCTGTAGGAAACTACTATGTAGACATAAAAGCATATCCTACAACTTCAACAAGTACCACCACAGATACAGAAGCAGTACTATTAACAGTGGCAGAGTGTCAAACAGTAGTTACGCCTCCACTAAACAACACTAATACAAACACAAACAACAATGTTCCATTAAATAACACATATGTTCCAGTACAAGGAACCCCAGTTTCAAGTACATCAGGATCAAGAACCGGGTTATTTGGAAATGATGCAACATACATAGTATTGTTAGCAGTACTTGTTGTTTTAATGTTTGTAGCAGTACTACTATTAGTATTCAGAATGACTAAAAACTAAGTCATTCAATTTTTTTTATTTTCTTTTAATAATTTTTTAAGAATATTTTTTGAAAGAATTTTATTTTCTGATGAATTTTTCCATAGTCTCAACAAACTCTTTTGCTTCGTCATAAAGTTTGTCAAATTCTTCACCAGAAACATATGTTTTCTTTTTAGAAGCGAGATCTTTACTCAATCCATAAAATTTTCTCATTGTTGCAGAATATTTTTTTTCTAAAAGTTTTGGTCGAATAAGTTTTTCTTCAAGAACATCAGCAACATGTTCAGGGCTAGGAGGAACTTCATTAATACTCATAAGTGCTGCGTGAGCCGAATCAATAACTGCCCAATACAAATCATAACAAGAATCTATTAATCTGTTTCTAGAATTTTCAAGAGTTCTCGGAGCTCTATTAAAATACGCCCACAATGCTTCTGGGCTCGGTCTTATTCTTCCTTGTTTTAGCATCACTTGTAATGGATCAAAAAAACCTGTATCAATTAATGCATAACCGTCTCTAAGAATATTTACGGCAATAGGATCTCCTGCACGAACATATTCCCAAAATGAAGTAAACTTCATAGAAGTTACGTGAATCTTATCAGAAACTTTTTCAACGGTTTGCTCAACAATTAAACGATACGCTTGAGTCATTTCAGGAGTCAATCTAATTGTAACGTCGTCAACGATAAGAAGAAGATCAATATCATTAACACCCTCCTTTTTTCGTGCAGCACTTCCAAACAAAACTATGCCTTTCAATAGTTCTTTTAATTCTGCATGAATTTCTTTTGCAAATTTATAAGCAATATTAATTGTTTCAGAAGAATAATTACTTTTTGAATGCGAAGTTCTTTTATGTATGCTAAAATCCATTGCTCACCCTCTGAAACAAAAAATAAGAATTATTGTTTATATAGTTTTCTACAAAACGTAAATAATTAACATTTATTCTAATGGGATGTCTGTCCAAGGCTTCCAATCATTACTAGGAACATATGCGCCTGCAATGAAAAAACCAGGAGCTGTATATCCAAAGTGTGCTTCGTGAACATTTCTAAATCTAGTTCTACGACTTATTCCGTAAACAGGACTATTTACCATGGATAAAGTATCATACATTGCGGTGGTAGGATTGTAACTGCCAGGTTCAACTATTAAATCTTTAACACCCAATTTTTCCATTTCTTTTAAGAATGCTTTCATAGGAACATTACCTTGACCAGGAGTTAAATGTTCATCATCAAATCCGAAATTATCAGTTAAATGAATGTGAGAAACGTATCCTTTTTCAACAAGATTTTTTGCTTGACTAAGAATCCATTTATCAAAATTCTTCGGATCACCTTTGTAATGCTCTCTGAAAAGATTTAAGTGTCCAATGTCAAGAGTCCCTTTAATGTGAGTTTCAGCTAATTTTTTTGCGTCACTCTCATCTTTTCCCTGCATTTTTAATAATTCAACCATTCTCGTTCTAGAAGATTCAATAGCTTCAGCATACTCCTCAGGATGACTTCCAAACATTTTCGGATCCCAATTTTCTGGAGCTAGATAGATAGGATCTTCTAATCCAAATTTATCTTTATTTCTATTATAAGTGTCCATCGCGTAGATTGCAGCTTTAGCAATAGTGTCTGCAGTTCTCTTTAATCCATATTTTTTAGCAGATTCGATGTGGTTAATTGTTTCTTCAGCTTGTTTAGCCATAACGTCAGAAGAAGCAGAAGCTTCGTGAATATGTCTCATTCTATTTTCAATGTCTTTTATTTGACGTTTATAGAAATCATCTGGATTGTCGTCTTCTCTTATTCCTCTATATTTGCCCAAAAATTTGCTTTTGAGTTTCCAACGTTCATTTTCAGGAGTGAGAGTCTCAACTTCTTTGTACATTTTGTATTCATCAAGAAGCTCGTCTCTACTATGTTTAGTTTCTTCGTACTGTTGTGCGTGATACAAAGAATTACCTTTAGCCGTTAGGACTCTATTTTCAACTTCAAGAATTGCAAACATTTCTTCAGGAGTTCTGGCAGTCTTTGGATTATTTTTGTTCCACTCATCAGTTTCTTTAACTAAATCATCCCATTGCAATTTTTGAACTTCGAAATTTGTTTTTTCAGAATTAAACTTAGGAACTCTGTTAAATAATACTTCAGGAGAAGCATCCTTCGCAATTCTATTTCCGTGAACATCAATCCAATCATTTTCTCTCAACACGTTTCCGAAGTCATCTTTCTGACCAATCTTGTTTACATCCTTTGCAGTAAGATAAACTGGACGATAAACTTCTCTGTTTTTACTAATGGTGCTTACAAGTTCTCCTGTTCGGTTATCAACTGCGAACAAAACTGCATCTTTATCTTCCTCAGTGTATCCCTCAAATTGAGCACCACTTTTATCTTTCAAATGACTTAGAGGCCTTTGCCACTCTTGCATATGAAAAACAATTGCTCCTCCTTTTGTAGCTTCTCCTGCAAAATGGATTGCTTTTTTGATTTCATTTAAAACTTGAGATCTGGCTTCATCATTAAAACCCCTTTGAGTAAATCCTGCCAGACTTTGACTGTGAACAGAAGCGTGAGTGCTGGTCTTCATCTCGTTAGCTCTTAACAATTCTCGGATATCCTCTCTTTCTCTTGTTCCAAAACTTTCAGGAGTAGGTTGTTGACTATTTCCTTTACCCTGTCCGATAAATGAAAATTCAATTCTGCTAGTACCTTCACGGATTTTAGCTTTCAAAGAATCAAGAGTATTACCCATAGGATTAGTAGTTGTACCAATTTCTTTAGGAGTAAAATTTAAAGAATCATCTGGGACAAGAGGATTACCTTCTTCATCTAGCTCTACTGGAGCATTGGACGCAAAAAACTCAGTATTATCTAAACGATCCATTGCAGAGTAATAATTATTTTTAGTAAATTGCATAAACAGTATTCAGATAAGGAGATATATAAAAGTTTCTTTACTTTAATACAGTAAAATTTACTTTAATTTGGTTTAATTCGAGTAAAATTTATATAGGGTAAATCAGAATAAGATTGTATAATAATAAATGCAAGAAGATTATAATACAAATATGAGCTGATTATAATACAATTACAAGATAAATTTGGTGAGGAATACTTTGGTTGATCAATTAACAAGTTCGCAGCTTCTGGTAAAATTCGGGTTTATAAAAAAAGACTTCAAGAGTTTGTATAAATTTGATGAGAAAAAGAAATATTACGTTCTTGCTGAGCTGAAACCCGGAATAAAAGAGTATGATTCTGATCACGCTGATGAAGAAAAAGATGAAGAATTTAATATAGATTCCAATAAGCAGTATTACAAAACAGGAAATCCTAAACCAACAAAAAGATACAAATTAGTTTATGAAGCCTTTAACATGTCATTAGAGGAACTTTATTTCTGGTCTATTGGACACGTAAGACAAGATGGTGGCTTTCCTTTCATGGTGAAAGTAACTGATATATTCTCTGCGTCTGAGAATAGCGCATTCTTTGGGCAATCAGCACAAAGACTGAGTATACAAGAGGATAGAGCAAGCAGTTTTTTAAGAGGAATATCTGAAATGGTGAAAACTCTGTTTCAAATAGTTAGAGAACTAAGAATTATAGATGAAAGACTTGATATTTACAAAGAATGGAAGAAAACAAAAAGTGCAGATGCAACACTGAAAGGAATATTTGCTGACTTTGCAGAAAATAAAGGGGGGCAAATGCAACCTGGATCAATATATCACTTATCTAATCAAGTGGGATATGCAGTTTTGCCAGATTTATTTTTTAATACAATAGTTTACAATAAAAATGATATTGATAAAATTGTTGATGGAATGTCTTTCAACAAAAATGTAAAAGCTGTTCTAAAAAGAAAATTATTTCAATTTATAGTATGGAAAGAAAAAACAGAGATTGAGCTTGAATCGAGAAGAAAATTCCAAATAAAATATCTAAGACAACACTTCATGATTATTAAAACTTATATGGCGTGGGTAAAACCTTATTTGAGACATATAAAAAGATTAACTATGAATGAAGATCAACTAGATAGTCCTGATTTAATTTCGAGTTTTGAAACTTCTGCAACAGAAATAGAAGTAATTGCATATAAACCTATACCTAAATCTCCTTATAACTCAGCAATATTAATGACGTTTAAATTTACAACGCGTCCAGTTTTACAATACAGACAAGAAGGAAATCAAGGACCGATTCACGTTGGAAGAGGAACTATGACTCTAAGATCCTATGGTTGGACTAAAGATCAAATAGATAACTACAAAAGAATGAGAGAAAGTGAAGATTTCGAATTGCTAGGATTGGTTGACGAACAACTAAAATCCGCAATGGATCTATTAGGAAAAGATTTAGAGGATTATATTCGCGAAGCTGAAGGAACATTAGAAGAAAAACAAGCCGATGCACCTTTACAAAAAGATAAATTGAAAGCTATTAATTCTGGAGGCTCAATATTTGAGCCTTTCGCAGCATTGTTTGGAGGATTCGGAGAAATGCTAGGCTTGTTCAATCCTAAAGGATTAGATTTGTTTAAAGGAGCGCCTCCTGATGACTCTGATAAAATTAAATCTGCAGCAAAAGGAGCAGCAGGAGTAATGTGGATGGTATTTAAAAATTATAAAAAAGCTCATGGTTTACTTTCTTGGTAAGATATTTGAATTTTTTAATCATTTTACTTAAACAATCTAAATATTTTTAATTTGGATTGTCTTTCTCATGAAAATGTCTGAAACAATTGTTCCTTTTGATAAAATGCCTTTACAAAAAAAGATAGAAGTAATTGAAGCACTAAAACAAAAAAGACAGCAAGAACTAAAAGAATTAGAAGAAAATTCAAAAAGTGAGGCCGAAAAACTGAACAGAGAACTTTTAGAAGCAATAGATCAATTAAGTCTTGAAGATCAAAAAGAATATCTAGAAGAACAAGAAAAAAAACACAAAGAAGACAAAGAAAGATCACTCGAACAAACGCTAGAAGGAACAAAAACTTGGAGCGAACAAGAAAACACTGTTGTGAACTATTCTAAAAATGTTCAGCCTATGAATATATATGAATTAACGGATTATAATTTATATTCTAGAGTGAAAGAACTTGTGACTAAGGCGGAAGGAAACTTTATTTCTCCAGAAGAAAGAAACTTTTTGAGTAGTGTTGCATATAACATAGAAAAAATAAAAAAAGAAAATCCATATCAATCAATAAAACAATACGACTCTTCTAATTATTTATCAAGAGCATCAAACTTACTTCAAAAATTGGACGAAGATATAAATCGATTTAAGTATTAATGTGTGAATAATAGTTTACTTTATTCTTTCTAAAAATAAGACGTTCCCAACAACTTTATGTTCAATTGAAAATCTTTTAGATACTTCATCAACAATTAGCTTAACAAGATCATCCTTATTGTTGTTTTCAAGAGAATTCTTTAATATTTTAATTTTTAGTGCCGAATTTTTTTTAAGATATTTTAAAATCTCATCTAAGAAAAAAGAACTATAACCTTTTTTACCTAGTTGTACACTTGGCATTTCTTTTTGAACATTCATAAACAGAAGAAATAATAATGGTCTTTTAAATACTTCGATTATTTGATTTGACCCACTATTTTTTTACTGAGAACTTTCCAGAGGGAAGACAAGATAGAATAGATTCATTTGATGCAAGATCAAATTTTTTCATCAATAATTTCGCTACATCTCCCTTTTTTAAGTCTCCTTGGGTTAAAGAAATGCTCTTTTCACATTTTTTCTTTACTGCACTTTCAGGACCAGACATAATTACTTTTAATCCAGGAGAACTAGGCTCGTTAAAATAACCAACAGCTAAGCTTAATACAGGTGTATAATGTGTACGTTTTCCTTGTACCATGAATGCGCCTTTAGAAATGTATTCTCCTGATTTAGCTTGTTTCGATACTTGTTCAGGATCAACTTCAAATACTTCAACTCTCTTGATTCCTAAGTCCCAGGCTTTACTAAATGTTGCAGCAAAACAAGCAGCTTCTTCTTTTGTTTCTTTAGGAATTTCCTTTTTATCAGGATTTTTAATAATAACAAAAGGACTTCCAGGAGCATCTGTATGATAGACTAAATCATCCTGATCCATGTGTTTTTTTACAACAATCTCGTTAGTGGAAGCATCTCTTCCGCCAATTACTAAAAAATTATCGCTTGATAAAAACCATCTGAATTTTTCGTACCACTCTTTTTTCCTAGACTTTTCAAGAGTAACCAGTTTACTTTTCAAAGCACTTGCTTCTTTTTTCTTTAATTCGAGATTTGCTTTTTTTCTAGTCTCTTCTAATGCTTGTTTTGCTCCTGTAAGCTTTTTCTTTGCTTTTTTAGCACGCTCATAATACTCTTGTGCATTTTCTTCAAGACTCTTATCGATAAACAATTCAATCTTCATAAGTGTAGAATGTGGGTATCTGTTTTTATTTTTACCCCTTTTTGATTAACAATTAATGACATTAACTTTGAAAATAGATTTATCTTCGCAACTTATCACACCTGATTCTGTTTCTACTCTAGGAATAAGTCGCACAGTTGGGTTTTTATCTCTCGCAAATTGAGCATTTAATTCTGTGCTCTTTCCAACATTTAAACTTGATCGTGGAATAATTAGTTCTTCTCTAGTTTCTCCATCGCTAACGTAAATGAATGAATGAATTGGAGAGGATCCAGTATTTGTTAAAGCCATTCGCAAAGTTGCTTTGTTAACACTATAGCAAATTCCATCTTTATTATTAATTTGACCAACTTCTATGCTCACATTTTGACAATTTCCATAAGATTTGTTCATGCCAGAAATAACTGAGGAAATTATAGAAATAAATGCAACTGCTCCTGCAACTATTAGAATGATTTTGATGAGTGGAGGTACAGATTCGAAAAGTCCCATTTTGATTAAAGCACCAGTAAGTTCATTTTATAATCAATCTCATATTTATATAAACGTTTCGTTTAACTTAAAAATCAAACTAAACATTTATAAAAAAGAAGCATCAAATAATATAAATAAAAAGAGAAGAAAGTAGAAAAAGAGCTAAAAGAGGTGTTTTATCCTGAAAATAAGTAAAAAAGCACAAAGTGCAATGGAGTACTTATCAATAATAAGTATAGCTCTATTAATTCTTATACCTAGTACAATGTTATTTCTAAATTACTCTAAATCTACAACAGACACTATAACTTCAGGACAATTAAATTTAATAGGAACCACACTTCAAAATAAAGCAGAGGAAATGTATGTTGTGGGTAAAGGTTCTTGGGTAACTCTAGAATTTAGTTTTCCTCAATCATTTCAAGAAGCAGGAATAAACACGGGGAATGAATTGTATTTTACATATTCAACAGCAAAAGGAGTATCGCAAGTTGTATTCTTTTTTGATAGATTTAACATAACATCAATAACAAACACATCTTGTAGCACTTATTGCAATCTAAATTTCTCTGAAGGAATAAATAAAATAAAAATAGAATCAAACGGCTCACAAGTGATTGTAAAAAAAGTATGATCTAAATCATAAAATGTTACCATAATTTAGAAGGATTAATATGATGATTTCAAATAAAAGAGGGCAATCAGCATTTGAATTTATAATGTTGTTAGGCTTTGCACTTTTATTCGTTCTGATAATTTTTTATTTACTTCAAACAACTTTGCTAGGCTTACAAAAAGATAAAAACAGAGAAGAAATAAAACAAGTTGCAAATATTTTAACAACAGAACTTTCGTTAGCAGAAGCATCGCCCACTCAATATTCTAGAACATTTTCATTACCATCAACGATTAGAGGAAATGTATATGATATCAGTTCTCCTGACGGAAGAGAAATTGTAATACATTATTTGGGCGAACAATATGTCTACTTTTTATCAGGTCAACCTCTTTTGAATTATACAAATTTAGGTCCTGGCGAAAATTCTTTAAGAAAAAGATGTCTTTCTCAAACTGATTGTCTTTTGGAACTTTATGAGCCATCTATAAAAACACAAACGTGGTGGAATGCGTTATACTTGAACAGAAAAGAAGTAATAATAAATAATACTGGCTCAACTGTTTTGACAAGTTACCCTGTATTTCTTGTAATTCCTAAAGCACAAAATATGCAACCAGATTTTGGTGATGTAACTTTTTTGAACGGAAGATGTAATAGTTCAGGAGGAATTAGTCTTGATTATGAATTAGGATCTTATACTTCTGCTAGCGCATATTTTTGGGTAAAAATTCCCTCGCTTACAATTGGCGAAAATAAAATATGTATGTATTATAATAATCCCGGACCATTTTCTACTCCTGCCGAATCAGCAGTATGGGATAAAAACTTTGCAATAGTTCAGCATTTTGAAGATAATTCAACAATAGAAAGTGATTCAACAGCAAATAACAACGAAGGACAACTTGGAGGAGGAAGCGGAGCAAGTATGCCTGCCTGGGAAGTAGGACTAAGCCCAGAAACACTAAAAACTCCTACTTGTGATAATATATCTTCTTTTGGGGCAAGTTCAGGTTCAACAATAAGTATAGATTCAGGTAGAGTTAAAGTAGTGGATTCTGGAACTGGAAGTGCAGGAGTATATCATTTAGGATTAAGTGGAAATGATCAATATTATTCTGTTGGAGATAAAATACAAATGGTTTTAGATATAGACTTTGCTGGTTCTGGATTAACGTCTGCAAACACAGGATGTTATACGACAGGAGTAGCACCTTATACTATAATAACAAATATAAAAACATTACAGCAAGGAACTAACTTAGTTACATTTATAGTAACATCTGCACCTGTGGCTGCAGTAACATGTAGAATTTGGGCTGACGGAATGATTCCAGGTTCAAATTTTACCGTTGATGATTGGTCTGCAAAAAGAATTAATAACCAACTTGGAGGATCATATAATTACGACGGAATAAATGATTATATTGATTTTGGAAATGATCAAAGTTTAAATATTTCTGGACCAATAACTCTTCAATTATGGCTTAAAATTCCAGGTAATCCTAGTTTTTATGATAAAAACTGGTACATTTTTGGAAGAGGAGATGGTTTAAGTGGTGCGACAACAACAGGAGCATATGTTCTTTCATACTACAAAGGAAATGATAAGTTATATTTTGATATTGATAACGGAACTATTAGAAATGCTGTAACAACAACATTAGCATCCTGGACAGACAAATGGTATTATATTGTCGCAAAATGGGATGGAACTAAAAATACGTATGGCTTAAAAGTATATGTTGACTCTGTAATTAATGGACAATCAACATCAAACTTAGATTTCTTAAGAACTGATGGGCCATCTGTGCGAGCAGGATACAGAAGTTTAAATTATTATAATGGATCGATTGATGAGATAAGAGTTTCAAATATTGCAAGAAGTGATGATTGGATACAACAAGATTACCAAATGGTTGAAAACCAAGACACGCTTGTAAGTTTTGGAACGGAAGAAAATAAAATAGATTAAAAAAATATTTTAAAAATATTTTTCTAAGTGTCTTTTGCTATATTTACTTTTTTAATTTATTCTAATTATTGTGGTATAGAATTCTTTAATTAGCAATATTAATACTTACACTTCCAGCAATGAAACTAAATCCAATTGTAAACAATCCTGCAATAACGATGTAGAGCAACGTAGAGATAAGCAGATTCTTACCAATTACTTCCATCTCACTAATTTTATCTGCTCCGTGTTGAATTCCACTAATTAAAATACTTAAAACAAAAGTAATCTGAACAACATAAAGGCCAACAATAGCTTGGAAATAATATGTAGGAACTCCTCCAGAACCGAACATACTCAAAATACCTGCGGCAGAAATAGCGTTATCAGTTCCTTGATTAAATTCTGCTACTTTTTCACTTAAACTACCAAGAATCTGACTAATCATGCTGGTTATTCCAACAACTATTCCAGAGATAACTGGCGTTAAGAAACTAATCTGACTCTTCATGCTGCTTAAAATATCTGCCATTAAATCTTGAAGACGTTCATCAACACGATGCATTGATTTAATGTACTCAGCAACAGTAATAAGTGCTTGACTTGCAATTAAAGGACCTTTTTTACTGCTTTCAATAAAAACTTTCATACTGCTCTCAATTATGCTAGAAGGAAAATGATGAATTGCACCATACTCTCTATCAAATATAGCTGATTCTACACCCATTCCTCTTTTTATAATATTTGCAGAAACCATTTCAAAAAATATGCCTGATTGAGAACCTTGCATAACTTTAGCAACGCTACTAAATGCAATTTCTGCAGGAATTCCATCTGCTAATCTGTTTCCTAATTGAAATAATGCTGAAGCAAATTCTTCTTCAAGTTTAGCAGTTTCTTCTTTAAGTTTAGTTAGATTAGATGTTTTCCATTTGTAATAAAGTCCAAAACCGAGACCCAATCCTAACGGAAGAAATAAACTGAGAAGACTCGCGCCCAAACCATAAGGACCAATAACTTGTCCTGAAGGTTCTCCAGAAATCAACTCTGCACGATAATCAAGAAACTTAGCATAAACAGGTACATCTCTGTCGATATCTTGTGGAGTGGTAATTCCCTGGCCAGATAAATAAATATCAAAATTTGGATTTAGTCCGTGAATTAAAAGTGGAAGAAATCCGATAAATAAAAACGAAACAATTACAAAAGTCGCAGCAATTGCAGGAGTCAAAGAAACAGAAGAACGAGAAGAAAAATTAAGATCTACGTGATCTATGTCGATTTTTCCTTTCAAACTCTCAATATCTATTCCACCATAACCTGTTGGACGAGTGGATAAAATTTGTCGACCCATATAATAAACAAGAACAGGAAGTGCTATATTGTATAATGCAAAGAGATGATACCATTTTGTTTCAGGAACGAACGCAGTAAGCAAAGGAAGAATAACTAATCCAAGAATAGGTAAAACAATTCCAAGCATGTGCAATGCAGTCATAGGACCTTTCAAGTCATGAGTGAAATGCAACATTTTTTCATAAGTCTCATCAAGAATAACTGTTAGACTTTTATCAAGCGCATCTATTCTTCTAGTTTCAGAAGATTCATATAAACTGCTTTGAATAAGATGCATGCTTTCAATAAATTCAGGATTCCATTTTCTCCACGTCAAAAGATAATAATCTAAAGATTGATTGACATTATCAAACTTGCCTGTTTCAATATCCCAAATAATTTTTTTAAAATCAAGAGATAACGGGGGAGATAAATGTTCTGCGGCAAAATCAATTGCTAATTCTAAGTTAGGAGTGTGTCGCATATATGTTACAACATAAAAAATACTCAAAACCATTTGATTGCTGGCTTTCATACGCCACATATTAGAAATAATAAAAGGAAGCTTTGTTAATGGAATAAATAGAACGGCACTCATAACTATTCCAAACATTATGAAAAACATGTTGTCTCCACTTCTTCCACCAGTAAGAACAAAAGGGATCAAATATCCCAGAACAATTGAGGCAAAAATTATTGCAATCATTGAGAGTGCTGCAAAACTCATAGTTCCAGTAGGACTGATGTTCAAATGACTAACACGAATGGCCTCTTCAATTTCAGGAATGCCTTTAGAATCAGGTTTTATAGGGATTATTTTTTCTGCAAAATTACATGCCTGTTCATACAAAGTCAATTCTTTAGGAAGAAATGTTTTTTTAAATGAATTATAGTCGCTAGTTGTGACTTTTTTTACAGGATCGCTTTTTTTCCCAAGTTCTTTATTGATACGACTCTTGTACTTTTGTTTAATGTCTATGTAATCGAGCTCGTCTTTTTTCATAACTCATCCTTCTTTTTTTTAAAGTAAAGAATAAAATGAAACTTCTTCTTTTTAAGTTATTCTATTCTTTATAATGTACTCGTCTAAATTGTAATAATTTAATTTACTTTTTCATATCTTGCTTTCTTCTACGAATTTCGCGATTTAACCAATCATTCCAAAGGAAAAAAATCTTTTTACTATCAAGTTTCCCGGTATCTGTTTTTACTTTATCACTCATTTTATGAAATTGATCATTGCACGCAATTACAAATGGCGCTTCTAATAATTCTAACTCAGGTTCTTTTTCATCTTGATTTATTAGAGTTTCCTTTAGTTTTGATCTTAACATAATATTATCCCAAATAGAATCCCAATCTCCTGCCCACTCTTTAACATTAGATGCAATTGCTTTTAGAATTTCAGAATCACCATTAATTAAATCATCTGTAGGTTCAAGAGAATCAGTCTTTGCGTTATACTTCATTAAATCAACAAAACCTTTTTCTCTTAAAGGATCATCTTCCCAATCTTTTCTAACCTCAGTGATTTGAGTTACTCTTCTCCACTTATGTAAACCATCTGCACTCTTAATTGGATTAGCAACAATAATAATATCTGTAGCTTTGAAACTGGTTTTAGGAACTCCAAGATCATTCACGACTCTATCATAAACACCATAAGGACTATCGCCGTGAATTGTTCCTGCAACAACATTGGCTAGTGCACCTACACGCATAGCTTCATACAATGCTTTTGCTTCAGTACTTCTAACTTCTCCAATAAATAAAGCTGAATCCCCCATTCTTAATGTAGTACGTATTCCTTCATCAGCAGGTAACTCGCTTGTTCCTTTTGATAAAGCGGATGCTACTTTCATGGCTTGAATATTATATCCAAGATCTTTTAACGCATTGCCAGGAAGTTCAAGTGTATCTTCAATAGTTATTATTCTATATTTTCTCATTAATTCAACCATAACGCTACCAAGTAAAGAAGATTTTCCTGCACTTCTAGTTCCAGCAACAAGTAACGTTCTATTCCCATCGATTAAGAAACTAATTAATCCCGCGCCCATCGGACTCAACATACCATTTTTAATAAACAAAGGAAGAGTCCAAGGCTTATCTCTATGTCTTCTAAAAGCATAAGCAATTCCTGTAGGATTCAAAGGTTTACCAATAACACCAACTCTTGCGCTAGCCACGCCAGGAATATCAATATCTGTATCAAGAATAGGATTGGCTTCATCAAGAGGTCTTCCTGATAATAATCTTAATTTTGATGCCCAAGATTCTACATCACTAAGACTTGTGATTATGTTTGTTCTACAATCGTCAAATGCAGAATGAACTAAAAAAATCGGGGACTGTCCCGTTGGGCTGTTTATAGTTATATCTTGAACATGTTCATCTTTAAGAAGAACTTCAATCAAACCAAAACCAACTGTGTATCTTATTAAAATTTGAGTCAGATCCTCAAGTTCATCAATAGTTAAGTTTAGTTTTTTATATTCAATTAATTCTTCCAATAAATCCATTCCAACATTATAAAAAATTTCTCTCATTCTCTGAGGATTAACAAAATCTTGTTCTTCTGGCTTATAATCTGCCATAATTTTTCTGGCCATATCTAGAATTTCATATTTTTCTTCAGAAAGCTTAAACTCTGGAGGAATAATATGATATAAATATTGAACATTATCTGGCAATTTGAAGATAACAACTTCTGTATCGCCTACGCTATAATTCATAACTTCCTCGCCATCTTTTGGATACGTCGCCATCAACTTTGTAAACATAAAATCAGGTTTTATTATTGGAGAGAAAACTTTTCTGTAAACTTCACGATCACCTATTTTATACCCTGCCAGGTAAGGTAACACTATTTGAATTATTCTTGTATTTTCAAGACTCTGAATCAAAAACTCAATAAGATTCATGTAATTCTTTTTTGCAGCAAGAATCTTTTTATCAAACTCTTTATCCGTTTCAATTTTTTCCCGCCTATGAATTCTCTTTAATTCAACAAAACAACCAACAGGATCCCTAGTCATAAAATTAAAAATCAAACTATGAATTTCGTTATATCTTTGTGCAAGAATGTACTTGTTTGACTCATCAAGCAAACCAGATAATGCTTCATAAGAAAATAAATCTTTTTGTTTTATTAACTGCTTGTACAATTTTGCAATTTCAACAATATATCTTACTTGATCATAATCATACTCATAATCATGCTTTTGATTAAAAATAATTTTAGTGATACTAGGATTAGCAATTAAAAGCTCGCAAGTTTTAGCCATACAAAGAGAATCGTCTTCAAGTGAGGGAAGTCTGGCAACATCTATGTAATTAACACGAAGAAGATTATCATAGCCCTCTTTGACTATTTCGTAATCCTGGAAAAAACCAGTTCCCTTTTTCTTTTCTACCAAAAATTCACCCTCAATTACTCATTAATTGTCTAATGCGCGATTAACCAATTTGAAGACAGTTAACAAACAAGAATACGGCCTCTATTGTATATAAATCTTTTCTCTATAAACCTTTTCTTGTTAGATTTTTTACTTCAAAAGCGAAAATATAAAAATGAACCAAATAAATATAACCTAAAGTGGATGCGCCTCAACAAACTCAAAATAGAAACGAAAGACCCGGATTTAAGAATATAGATGTTAATTCTAGTAATCAATTTGGTAGTTCTGGAAATATGCCTGAACAAGAGATGCAACAATTCAGAGAAAGTATAAAACGACATGAAGAAGCAAAAACGCTCACAAGATTGCTGGCAGATGTAGCAGCAGAACTAAGAATTTTAGAGGACAGATATACAAATTTAAGAAAAAAAAATCAGCTAACTGATCAAGCATTATTAGAAACTCAAAGAACATTCTCGAAAGAAAAAAGAGTTTTAAACGAAGAGCTGGCCGAAGCAAAAATGAAACTTCAAGATTTAACAGAAGATGTGACTTTGATGAAATCTGAGTTCAAAGACGTAGTTAAACAAAAGGACTTCAAGGTAATAGAAAAATATCTAGATATGTGGGAACCTTTACAATTTGTGACAAGAAAAGAGGTAGATGAGCTGATTGATGAATTAGAAGAAAGAAAAAAAGAATTGGTGGAGCCTGTAGTAAAACAGGAAAAACTGAAAAAAATTGAGACGCCTGAGAAAAAAGAACCAGGCAAGTATAAAAAGTCAAAATCTGTCTCAAAGAAATCTTCTAAAAGAAAATCTTAAAAGAAACTTTTATATACTTATCTTGGGTAGACAATTAAAAAGAGGAAATAAAAAATGCCAATTTTCGGAGCCGCGCCAAACTTTAACCCGCAAGGTTTACCATTAGATAAAATAAAAACTATGCGTGCTCAGGGAATGGACAATAATCAAATAATACAATCTCTACAACGAGAAGGATATTCTTCCTCGATGATTTTTGATTCAATGAATCAAGTAGATATGCCTTCTGCAGAACCAAGACAACAAAATTTTGGAAATGAATACTCAATGAGCCCTCCTAGTGCGCCAGGATTCTCAGCAAATTCATATCAGGACAGACCAAGTTTTGGAGCTCAAACACAACCTACAAGTGTTCGTGCAGATTCTTCAACAGAGGAACTTGTAGAAGCAATAATAGATGAAAAATGGAATGATCTTGTCAGAGACTTAAATAAAATAGTTGACTGGAAAAATACAACTAATAATAGAATGATCTCTCTAGAACAAAGATTTGAAGATATAAGAAGAGAATTTGATAAATTACATTCAGCTATAATATCTAAGATTGATGATTACGATAGAAACATTACAAATGTTGGTGCAGAAGTGAAAGCAATGGAGAAAGTATTCTCAAAAGTCTTACCTGTATTCACTGAAAATGTATCTGAATTATCAAGAATATCTAAAGACTTTAATAAAAAACCTGTGCCGAAAAAAGTTCAACAAGAAGAACAATAAGTACAAAAATATTTTCTATTAGTTATTATTTTTATTTAGATATATACAAGTTATAATTCTTTAATCAGAGTGTGCTTTTAGTCTAATCGTTGTCTATCCAAGATTTAGTTAACAAGAACATAGCAAAAGCACCAATAAGCATAACAACTATCATTCCAAGAACTTGTGGATTTACAAGAGTATTAAGAACGTTATTTCCAAAATTATCTGTGGCTGTTTCATCTGGAGTTCCTGGAGCACCATTATTTCCAACAGTTAAATTATCGGTCGTTGTTACGCTAGTATCAGTTCCTGAAGTACTAGTTGTACCTGTTCCAGTTGAACCAGTTCCTTGATTAAGTGTTTGCTGTCCAAATGCGTTACCCAAACCAAATAGCAATATAAGAATTGCAAAAATTATAGGCCAGATTCTAAATTCTGACCGCGCGCCCGCCTTAAGATCAGAGTGTTTTAGGCCGAACATCATCAAAATGAATAATATAAAAAATCCAATGAATATTACGACGAAGAACCAAGGTGTGATAAATGTGATAAGTGCTAAGGCTCCAGGGCTTGTTATGCTTAACACTGCGAATGCAAATGCAACTAATGCATAAAGACCTGTATTTCCTCCGAAGGGTTTCATGAATGATAAGAACCCATAAATTATAACAAAAACCAATAATAGTGTGAAAATAACATTAAAGTAATTCAACACACCAATATCGAGGAAAGTTGCCATTCAAAAATCACCAAGCCACTTAAGGATTCTTAATCATCTTATTGATTTCCTTCAAAAGATTAGTATCATTGCCGGTCTTTGGTTTATCTTCTTTAGTAATTAACCAAATTACTATTCCGAATACCAATAACGTGACAACGAGTGCCTGCAATTGAGGATCCTGTAAGAAATACAACCAAGAAGGTAAATTATTATCAAACCATCCAGCTGATGTTCCAAATATGAATAAGATTACTAGGAATGCTAATATTACAAATATTCCTCCAAAACTACTTCCGCCAATATCAAGTTCTTTACCAAATACTCCGATTATTAACAGAATCATAACGATTATTACTGCAACAAGAGCAACATTTGGAAGTGCTTCATTAATAATATCTACAACACTTAAACCGTAAGGATATCTTCCAGTTACGTGAGGAATAACGACTGCTAAAGCCATAACTAATGAAATTATAACGTTAAAATTCTTTCTTGGCTTTCCTTCTTCATCTTTACCAAGAATCTTTGTTCTCTGAAGAACTGCGAAAATTATAGTGAAAATAAGAATGAATGGCATGATGACATCTACTATGCCCATGTTTTCAAGCGTATACATTAAATATCTGAAATCCCAGTAAACCATCAATAATCACCTTTTTTACATTCAACCATTATCTTACTCATTTATATTTCTTTTCAATAAAACTAACTTTTCTTGGCATCTCCCTTTTTCTCAGGGCTCCAAGTAATATAAATCATGAATCCAACAATAACTACTAACATTACAATTGATGCCGTAGCTTCACTTCCCCACATTCCGCTCAACCAAGTCATCACCAAATCAAGCCAACCTAATGAATCAAGGAAAATTAAAGCTATTCCGAAAAATACAATTATTTCAAATACAGTGGTCCAAGTTTTATTGAGGAAAAAACCATCTTTTTCCTCTTTCTGGAAGGATCCGACTGTAAGTGTGAATGAGAAAACTAATATTATTAACAAAACAACTTTCGAGGTAAGTTCACTTATTAATGCAACTAGTTGAGTAGAAGCAACAACGAAGAATGCAATTGTAAATGCAGCCATGCTGTTCAGATTTTTTCTGGAAACAATAAGTTGTTTTCCATCAATCTCAGATCTGTATTCTTCTGTTCCAAAAATTTTAGTTTTTTCTAAGAATGCAAAAACAAGAGTGAATACAAGCAAGAATGGAAGAACAGTATCAAAGATTCCGAGCCTATCCATAAATTCAAGTGCTCCTCTAAATGCGGTAACTGCCATACGCATACTACTCAACTCGTACTTTATAAACCTTTTGTTTATTCTATCGCTAAGCATAACTTTTTTATAAAGAAAAATAATTCTCGATGAAAGAAAAGATAACAAGAGAATAAAAATGCACTTAATGTCTCACTTAGCGTACCCATACATTTTACTTAACTTATTTGCAGGAATTGTAGGAGGGAATATTCCTATTGAGTACGTTATTGTTTTTGTTTTTTTTAGTGTTCTTCCAGATTTTGACTATCTTTTAGATTTGATCAGACAAAAAACGAAGAGAAAAAAATATGAGGTTCCGGGACACCATCATTCGTGGCCAAGTCATTGGCCAATAGTCTACAGTCCTTTGATTTTAGTTGCAGCGATAACTCAAGATGCTTTTTTTATATTGGCTGCAATTGCTGTATTTATTCATCTAGCCATGGATATGTTTTTCTGTAACGAAGGTGTGATGTTTTTCTATCCATTCTCTAAAAAATGGTACAATTTTTTTGCAGAAAACACTAAAGGAAAAGAAGGTCTCGATTGGAATAAAGCTTACAATAAATTAGTGATTCACAAATTTGATTGGATTGCAACAATTTTTGTGTTAATACATTTTTTTGTTATATACATATTTTAACAATACTATTAATAATTTAAAATAACTAAAATAAAAAACATCCTGTATAAAATATTATTTATAAAATAAAGTTTATGCGCGCTAACTGGTTGTGATAATTATGGGTCAAGAAGTACTAGAAAAAATTTTTAAGCTCTTGAATGAAAAAAATGTTCAATTTGAACATTTAACTCATGAACATGTTCATAGAAGTGAAGATGCAGCAAAAATCCGAGGAAACACTGTAAGTCAAGCGGCAAAAGCAATAATACTAAAAGTAAAACCAAGAGCACAAGAGTATAAGACAATTCAATGTGTTTTGCCTGGAGATAAAAAAATAGATTTAAAAAAATTAAAAAATTTGCTTGATTTGAAAAGTGCTTCTCTTGCGTCTCCTGAAGAAGTATATGAAAAAACAACTTGCGTAATTGGAAGTGTTCCTCCGTTTGGAACATTGTTTAATCTTGAAGTTTATGTAAGTAAAGATATTCTAAACCAAGAAATAATATTTTTTAGTGCGGGAACGCACAACGATTCTATAAAAATGAAAAGCAAAGATTACATTATGATTATTAATCCTGTGCTTATTGATTTTTCTTGACGCCCAACAAATCATAAATATCTTTAAACTTTGAGATAATTTCTTCTTTGGAATATCCTTCGTTCAAAAGACTATTAAAAATAAATTCTTTTGAATTTTTATTTTTCATCATAATTAGAATTTTACTCATTAAATCTTTTTGTTGTACCAGAGTTTTTTCAATTAATCTATAAGCTATATAAAATTCATACAAAGTATATATTAATGAAATTATCATCAATACATAAGATAGTCTGTTTAAAATTACTAAAAAGTCCATAATATCAACTCAACAAAGTAATGCAAGAATTTTTCTTGTCTTCATTTAAGATATTGTTGCAAACCGTTTTATTTTCTGAAAACAATGCTGCTTGAAATGCAGTTTCATCTTCCATTTCTTGCGCACTCATCTCAGGATAAAAAGGTTGTTCTTTATATTCCGTTGCGTACTTGTAACATTCTTTTTTTAATGAAGAATTAGTGATAAAATCACAATAAGTTCTATCCTCAGCAAAAACTGCATAACTGAAATAATTTTCATTGTCTGTGAATGTTACAATTTTATTAATATAGTCAACTTTTTCTTTTGCAGAAAGTTCCGCAAAAGTTCTATTATTTCTCTCCACTATTGAATTTGTAACAAGAAATATTATTAAAAAAACAACGAATGCAATCATTCCTCCAAGTAATTGTTTGTTAAAATTTTGCTTCTTCTTCAAGAAAGACACCTCTTTAATTATTTATAATGTGGTTATTATTTAAATATTTCTCTAAACAAATAATGGAAAACTTTTTATAGTCGTTACATTAAAGTTTCAGTGTGGTGAGGAATTTGAAAATCTTGAAAATACTATTAGTCTCTTTAATTTTGCTACTATCAATATCATTTGTATCTGCAGTTAAGTCTGAAGCTGCTGGAGCAGGATTTCACCCGATTCTTTATACGTCCACAATAAGTCCTTTGAATACAGGAGCTAATCTGATTTCTATAGCCATTACTTCTTCACCATACTTGAACTTTGCCCAATCCTCTTCTCCAAATATGGCGGGGGATTATGGAATATTTCCTTCAAGTGATGGGGCTCAAACTGCGAAGAGTATATACATATATGGCGGAACGGGTAACGCTACAAAACCAGAGGGAAATATAATCTTATCATATACTGGATCTTCAATAAGAGGAAAAGTAGGAATAGGCAAAAGTGATCCTTCAGAACGTCTTGATGTTGCAGGAAATGTAAAATCATCAGGAAACATCACTTCCTTAGGAAGTGTTACAGCAACGACATTCTACGGAGATGGGTCGCAATTAACTGGAAT
>Ga0210057_1002909_pt1 | contig 23995 bp, 29 predicted proteins | sample CryGeyCG2114_010_2_FD_183968 | JGI IMG/M metagenome (GOLD analysis project Ga0210057, IMG submission 183968) | Groundwater microbial communities from aquifer - Crystal Geyser CG10_big_fil_rev_8/21/14_0.10 (SPAdes) (version 2) | ecosystem: Environmental > Aquatic > Deep subsurface > Groundwater ...
TTCTTTACGAACAATGGGCAGAACCCACCTTAAGCGCTCTTCTTTGATTGTTTTTGCCATAGATATTGCCATATACCAAGATTATACAGTCTTGGGCAAAAACCGCCATATGTGTCGGCACATTACATAAAACAAAAAAGAACGTCAATTTACGTTCCTACAACTTTCTAGAGCCTAACAATGCCAGAGACATTGTATGGTTTGCTAATACAAACGACCGGCACACCTCGTTCATCCAACAAAGCAATATCCACCACCGCTTCATCATAAAAAACAAACGATGTAGCGTATTCCGGCATCCGCTCTCGAACCATGGCAACATTCCGAGATTCTACCACAAAATCAGACGGTCGCGGAACAAAAGTCTTGCTCGGAGGCTCCTCACGAAAGAAAAAATGAACCTTAGTCTGAACCACCGCACACTGACAAGAAGTATGGGCAGCCATATTCCCTCCATTTTGGCTGGTGGAACAACTAACTCAACCTACCAGATATGACAAATCTTGTCAAGAGATGAAAAGAAACAAAAAATAAAATAATGTCAATAATGACATTATTTTGAATAATTTCGATCAAATTACCATTTCAAAGGATTATTTAGAATATAATTCCTTACATTATTCAACGACACTTCATTTCTAATAATTCGATCATTAAATCTTGACTGCCACTCAAATTCTTGATAATTATTTTTATTACACCAGCGCTTAACATTTCCTTTATAATGATTGATAATTGATGATAATGACCCTTTTTGCAATGGCCCAATTCCTGTACGAACGCGTCACGGCGCGTTCCTTCGATCATCATCAATAATCAAAATTCCATGTACATGATTGGGCATTATAATAAATTCATCTATTTTCACATTCTCAAAACTTTTGGGCACCACCTTCCAAAACCGCAACGCAATTTTACCAACAGCACTCAACTTCATCTGCTCGTTATTTATTTGCCCAAAACAATTAATCCTATCCTTTACACAAATTGTGACAAAATAATATCCACTATCTGAATAATTCCATGATGGCAATCTATATTGCTGTTCATATTTCCACGACATAATTAACCTTCAATGATTCCCCCGCCCAGACATTCATCCTTTTTCAAGAAAACTGCAGATTGACCCGGTGTGATTGCTTTTTGTGGTTTATCAAACTCCACAATATAATCATCTCCTTCTTTGCTCTGAACTGTAACCGCCACCGGATCTGAATTATAGCGAATCTTAACTTGAATCTTGGCCGGCAATTTTGATTCACCGACAATCCAATGAATATTTCTAACCTTCATTTGTTTTTTATAAATCAAATCAATATTCTTGGTCACATACAAGACACTCTTGCGAATATCCAACTTGGCTACATACCATGGACCTCCGGGTAAACCAATACCTTTACGCTGCCCAACGGTAAAAGCTTGTAAACCATCATGTTCACCAACCTTTTCTTTGGTCTCAATATCAAAAATATCTCCCGATTTGAAATCAATATGCTGACGCAAAAAATTGGCCACATCACCATCTGGAATAAAACAAATCTCTTGGGATTCCACTTTGCTGGCGGTCGGCAAATTGAACTTGGCAGCAATCTTCCTTACCTTTGGTTTAGTTAACTTTCCCAAAGGAAACATTATATGAGCCAATTGGTCCTGACCTAAAGTATGAAGAAAATATGTCTGATCTTTGTTTTTATCCTTACCTTCAAATAATCTGTATATATATCTACTTTCTTGTTTTCCTGTTTTAATGTTTTTATGTTTTAATGTTTTCTTGATCCGAGCATAGTGCCCAGTCGCCAAATAATCAGCCCCCAGCAGTTTAACTTTTCGCAAAGCTTCACCAAATTTCACAAACTTATTGCAATGAATACAAGGATTCGGAGTTCTGCCAGATTCATACTCCTTTATAAAATCATCAAACACCTTTTCTTTAAAAACCGTTCTCAAATTTACTGTATAAAATTTACAACCTAATTGTTGGGCCACCTTTCGAGCATCCATCATTGACTCCAATGAACAACAAATATTATCCCTGATCTTGCCGCTGGTTGTCTGATCTGAAGTAATAAAATACACCCCAATGACTTCATAGCCTTGTTTTTTGAGTAATGCTGCAGCCACAGAGGAATCAACGCCTCCACTCATACCAACCGCTACAATACCTTTTTTTCTTGTTCCAATCATTTCAAAATATTATTATAAAACTATAACAAAAAACTCGCCGTAGGTCAACGACGAGTTCGTATAATTATAAATCGTAAAATCTCAAGCTATCGGTGCTACAATAATCCGGCAAACCTTCGGGAAAATCAAGCGGACTATTCATTAGCAAAACTCTGTCGCTACCAATATTTCTCTGAAATTTTGGAGGATTTGGCATATCTTTAGACAAATTATTATAATCATCCTTCATCATAATAACATAACTGTACCACTGTCCCGGGCTAGTTACATTTTTAGTATTAACATTATAATACGTTTGAATACCCAAAACTTTTTTTTCTACCTCCAAATATTTATCACAATCCGTATTACCCCAATTGGCCACTCGCAAACCTTCGATAGCATCAACAAACACCGCCCCCTCATAATCCACACCTTTAACATCAGTTGTTTTATCTTGAACTATTGTTGGTAAATCCGCCGGCAAAGCACCATCATTCATTGAAGTATCTTCAATAACTTCATCTTCATTTTTAATTTCCTCCAAAATATTATCCAATCGACTTTCCAAAACATCTTGATTGGCTTTCATTTCAGTATCAAGACTAGACACAGCCATTGAATTCACCACATAAAGCACGCCACCGACTATCAAGACCAACACAATTGATACGATTGATAAAATTAGCGGCAACCTTGATGATTCAGGTGAGTAATTTTGATTTTCCATAATATATTTTTATTTTTTAACGCTCAAGCATTAGAGCCACTTGTTGGCGGCATTGGTGCTTGATTTTCCATAGTATAAAAATTAAATTAATTTATTATACACGCCTTTGACTCTATAATACAAACTCCATCACGACAAACCTGACCAGAATCACAAACCATCCCCGGGTGACAGCCATATCTGTCTGATGCTGAAGCGGAGGCAACACAAAGTCCATTACGACAAACTTGTCCGGCATCACAGGTCATAGCCGGATTACAACCATATTCATTGATGGCAGTCGCCTCACTTACACACACTCCATTGCGACAAACATTTCCTGCATCACAAATCATATTATTGGCACAATTGAATTCATTTGGAGTTTGCGCTGCAACACAAATTCCTTTTCGACAATATTCAGTCCCAGAACAAGATAAAGCCGTACCACTGACATCAATATTAACATCATATTCACCGTTTTTAACAACACCATCAACATCAGGAACAGACACATCTGCAATTTCCTCATCCTCATTTTTAATTTCATCCAAAATATTATTTAAGGTTGACTCCAAAACATCCTGATTAGCTTTCATGTCAGTTTTTAGATGAGAAATAGCTACAGAGTTAACAACATACAACGCGCCTCCAACAACAATGACCAATACAATCGACACAATTGATAAAATTAGCGACAACTTTGATGATTCAGGTGAGTAATTTTGATTTTCCATAATATTTAATTAAATTTTAATGTAGCCATTATATCTCGTAGTTCTTGACTATCATTTTCTGCTGGTGTGACCTTAAACGACGCAACCACTCCACCATCTCTACCACCACCTTCCATAGCATAATATGCGATTGTAGTCATCATTTCTGATACTTCTACTCTTGTAAATGTATAATTTCCTATTTTATCAGTCTCATGAGACAAACCGGTCTGAACTGAATAATCATCCAATGTTTCAAAATCTAAATACAAATCATCCAAAATATATTGCTCCAAGGTTTTTGTTGTTCCCTCTCCCCAAAAAGCATATAAAGGAGTGTGAATCAAATCACCATCGGTTGGCACATTTACATGTTTATTAATACCTTCCTTTGTCCACAAGCCATCATCATCGGCAATCAAATTTGCCGGATATTCATACGAGAACCAATCACCTCGCCACGTTTTACTTTCACCACTCTGCAACAATTCCAAATCGGACAAATCACCTTGCAGCTTATCAATCTTCACCAGAGCCCTCATATGGTTATCTCGAACCTCTTGTTCCAAATTAGAAAGCGCAGTTGAATTAACGACATACAAAACAGATCCGACCACAAGCACCATAACAATTGATACGATTGATAAAATTAGAGACAAATTTGAACCACTTGCAGATGGCGTTGGCATTTGATCATCCATAATATATTTTTATTTTTTAACGCTCAAGCAATTGAACTCGGTCATCCACATCATCGGCGAATTGGCCAACCTGATAAATTTTGCTTTCCAAATCATCATAACGATTTTGCAAAATTAAAACAGTGTCTTTTCTCAGGTCATTTTGCATATAAAAAAAGATCGTCCCAAAAACAATCAACAAAATTAAATTGACCAGTGCCAAAATAAACGCTGCCTTAGCCATTTTACTTCCATCCATATTTTTATTTTAATTCAAAACTTTTCACAATGACATCAAACAAAACTTTATCTTTGATTTCACCACTACTTAATTGCAGACTATAAATTGTTCCATCTTTGATAAAATAAACTACATAACCACTCATATCACCAGCCTCAAACTCAGTTTTGGTAACACTCACACCATTGATCACACCTCGAGTGGTATTTACAAAATCAACCTCTGATTCCATTTCCGCCAAATAAGAATCCACACTCTTGTCATACTTTTTCATCTCAAGTTGCCCCAAACCTCCTTCAGCTGTTGCCTGCGGACCAAAAAATAAATTATGAGTTTCATCACCCATCTCAAAAGTTTCCACTTTCCAAGTATCGGGATAATTAAAACTATAATTACCTCGGGTACTTTCAAATGTCTTTAACACCAAACCATCAGCGCTAAATTCACTTGTCTCTGTGCTCTCTTGCAATTCTTGAGTTTCTGCCCGCATATTTTTGACCATATTCTCCAATTTACTTACCCGTAAATCCACATCACTAATCAAAGTATTTTGATTTGAATTAAGATATCCTGTATAAAACATACCAAATATCGCAACAACCAAAGCTATCACCGCCATAATCAATGCCCAATTAAAATCATGGACATCTTTCTTCCCTTTTTTTATCTCGTCCTGAATTTGAATGGGATGTTCATCATTTTTGTGATGAGTCTGATGTTCATCATGCATATTTTTTTATAAAAATGTCTTAAGTAACAAATAAACTTCTTCATAATTCATACTAATTTTCGCACCCATCACCAAAGCGGTCAATTCTCTAGTGGAATTTTTGGTCAAACGAGCCCTGGTAATCAAATTATAACCGGCCTCATAAGTAAATCCCGTTTTACCACCAGTAACATACAAATCTCTTTCTAATAATTTTAGGTTGGTATTCCGGCAAAGAAAAGTCTTATTTTCTTCACCACGATTATAATCAACCTGATACCAATCTGTCTGTGATGCGGTTATGTAATTAGAATTTCCCATTGTTCTTTGTGAAATCTCCATCATTTCTCTGGCAGTTGAAATGTTATACTCACTAAGCCCTGTCGGCTCGATAAAATGAGTTTTGTGTAGTCCCCAGCCCGAAACCTTTTTGTTCATCTCAGATATAAACTGCGGTTCTGACAAACCGGTTGAGCGCATCAAAGCTCTTGCCGCATTATTCTTTGATCCAACCAAAGTAGCGTAAAATAAATTTTTTGTTGAAACCAGATCTCCCGGTTGAAACGGAATACTGGCACCACCAACATTATCTGAAGCTTGAATCGTCACCACTTTATCCCAACCAGGGTTATAATCCAAAAACACCGCCGTTGTAACCAACTTTGTCAGACTGGCCACAGGACGTACCTCGTCAGCATTTTTTTCAAACACAACATTGCCATCCTGATCCATCACAATTGCAGAATTTGCTGTCAACTGTTCTTCCAATGTCAAAATCCGCTTTTCCGGTTCAACTTCTCCGGATTTCATCACCACCACTTCGGCATAAGGGAAAACCGTCTTGGCAATCGCCAATTTTCTCTCAGCATCAACTTTGGTTGGCAACTCTCGCCATCGTTTTTGACTTCTATCATAAAAACAAACCACCGCGTCACTTGACACCTGATCCATCTTTAAGGCCACAATTACCGACTTATCAAAAACACCCGGTTCTGATTTTTTTATATCATAAATATAAGAACCACTCATACCACGCTTGCCATCTGGCAACGGCGTTCCGGCAGACAAAGTTTCAATCTTGACCGTCACCGGCTCAGAATACAAAGTCGGCAATACTGGCAACCAAAAACTTTCATCCGTACTTTTAACCGTGTATCCTCGCCCCACAGTTTGCTGGTCCAAATACAAAATTTTGACATTGGTTATTTCAGTTGCTCCAGCTTTCGTTCCCTGAAACAATGCAAAAATCAACACTAAAATAGCTGTAACAAAAAATATAAATTCACGACGTGTAGACATAGTTATTATCTTTTTTCAATTCCATCTTGAGTTAATTTGTAGCAACCCTTTTCAGGATAATTACCGACTCCTGTTTCCAAAAAGAACAACACTTCATAATTGTTTACCGTTGGTGATTCAGAAAAGGAATACTGACAGGACTCCGTACAATTATTGACACAAAGAACTTCTCCTCGAGGATCCCGAAAATTACGAACTGTTGGCAAAACTCGTTCAAACAATCCGCCACGGCAGTCATAGACCGCTCCAGCCGCACATGCAACTTCCGCAAAGCTCCCGGTCTGCACTTTGACTCGAGCCATAGTGCTCCTAAGTACATCCACATCACTGATTCGTTTTACATCTCGAGATTCTTTGCCTGCGAAATAAAATAAAATAAAAATCAACACAATCACTAAAATTATCAAAGCGATTGTCACTAAAGTATCAATAATTGAAAATCCCTTTTGTTTTCTCATAATTTAACGAATACCTCGCTCTGTCAGCATATGGCAACCTGAAGCATATTCTCCCACCTGACGCTCCAACCAAAATTTGACCGAGTATGAATCATTCTCAATATACTGAAAAGCATAATTACACACACCTCTTGAACAGTTATCATCACACAAGCGTTCTCGTTCCATTGGATCATTAATAGTTTCAATCGAATCCCAATATTCATTTAACAAAAATTCATCTGTATCTCCCTGACATTGACTAACCAAGCCTTGATAATCAACACCACCACAAGCCATTTGATAGTCGCCAGCTTCCTCCGACACGATCTCCATCGCTTGTTGCAGGTTAGTAATATCATTGATTCTTTTGGCATCCCGACCCTTTTCTTTTATCCCATTCAAAGATGATAAACCAATCAAAAGTAAAATTCCGAGAACTCCCACAATTATCAAAAGTTCAATTAAGGTAAACCCTCGTGTCTTTTTCATAATATTTTTGTAATAAGTAATATGTAAGTAAGTAACCGAAGTTGATTGCGTCACCGGTTCCCATTTTTCAATAATTCATAACCACGTTTATTCATACCTTCGCGTCTCTACTTATCTAATTCTCTTAGCGCCAAACCAACAGCTACGGTTAATCGTGAGCCCACTTGATCCAAGGCCGGTTTCAAATCATCAGGATAAATAATTCTCGCCCAAGGACTACCCAGAAAGGTTCTAATATTAAATAATTCAGTAAAATAATCCGGTAAGTTAAATATTTTAGCGGTTCCACCAGACAAAATCAAGCGATCAACATTTTTACCTTCATTCCCAGGTTGCTTACCAAAAAAGTCCAACAGATAACGGATTTCATTCACAATCGGCTCAAGAATCTGCTCGATCACCTCTGGAATCAATTTACCGTCTGGCAAATCATCTGAATAATGTTCCAGATCACGTTTAAATTGTTCCGCCTGCTCAATCGTCACCCCCATTATTTCAGATAGCGCTTTGGTTATAGTATAACCACCAACATCTACCGATCGACTCATGTGTGGAATCATATTATCAACAATAGAGATATCCGTATTTGAAGCTCCTACATCCACCACAATCACCGTTGACTTGTCTTTGCCAATCAAAGCCCTGGCCATAGCAAAAGACTCGGTCTCCAAACTGAGTAAGTTGAATCCCGCTTTCTTAAATATCTCAATAAATTTTTTTACCAAACTTTTCGAAGCCGCATTCAACAATATTTGCACACTGCTGTCCTCATCTTTTTCATCTGCTTGTTTTACTATTTTCCAATCAAGTACCATCTCATCTATTGGCAATGGCAAAACCTTGCCCGCTTCTTTTTCAATCGCTTCAGTTACTTTTTTAACCGAAGTTGTATCCTTTTTGGTCAAGCCGTTGAGATTCAAAATTGTACTAAAAACTGCCGACGCCGGCAAAGCCGTAATCGCCTCTTTTGTTTGAACCTTTGATTGTTCAGCCACTTTTTTCAACGCCTCAGCCATCGCATTTGGATTTTCAAGCAAACTTTCATCCGCAGACTTAGTTGATCTTTCCAGGTAACCATAAGTCAAGAGCCGTGGTCGATTCTTATACTTTGACAACTCAACCATTTTAATACTACTACCGCCAATATCAACACCAAGATAACTTTTTTCATCTTGGCTCTTTTTGAATAAACCCATATAAAAAAACTGGTAAATAGTTATTCTATTCACTTGAATCATATCACAAAACATTGATAATTAAAACAATTGTCCACCCAAACAAAAAAACAGCCGGTTTTACCAACTGTCAAAATTCACATTCGTATCATTCATAGTAGTCGCAAATTCGTTGCTTACTCTGCTCCCTCCAAAAGTTCTTTTGCTCGACCAACTATCTTCTTCACTCTCCACGGCCGCAAAATCGCTACTGAACCGATCGACACAGCATTAGCTCCAGCCTCAACCAACAAATCAACATCACGCGGTTTCAAAACCCCACCACCAGCCGCTATCGGTAAATTATCTTCAACTTGTCGCAAACACTTGAGCCAAGCTACCACCAACGGCAAAAGTGGTTTCCCAGACAAACCTCCACCGCCAAAATTTTTAAGCGGCGATTCATGACCAAACAAAACCTGCCAGTCAATTTCGTCAGGATATTGTCCCCAAGGAATCGTATTGGAAATGTCCAAAACATCAATCCACTTTTCCGTAAAAAACTCCGCAGCCATTTCCACCGAAAAATTAATATTGACTTTCAACATCACCGGAACATTGTCTGGCAAAATCATTCGCAACGCCTGCAATTGTCTGGAATATTCATTTCGATATTGAATTGACTTATGCTCAACATTTGGACAAGAAATATTCAATTCAACCATAAATGGCGCATAGAAATTTTTACTTTCATTAGCAATCATCGACGCCATCATTATTACTTCCTGAATCCTTTTTTCCATCGTATCCTGAACCGGCATAATTGATAGAACAAACGGCTTTTCAAGTTTCTGCCATCGATTCAATTGCAACAACCACATCAATCCCGGGTTGGATAAACCCACCGCGTTCAACACCACACCTTTTCGAACGTTAACTCGAATACAATCCGGTTTGAATTTTCTCGGCATAAAATCAACGTCAAGCGGCATGTTGCCAGCTCTCGCCTCTAACGTTGCAGTCTTGGCAATCAAGGTTGATCCTTCAAAATTAAACCCAGACAACATTTTGTACCATTTATGATATGGCCAACCTTCACCAAAGAAATTTAAAGTACCGGAAGCGACAAAAACCGAACCAAAATCAATTCCCTTAACTTTCATTCACCCTCCTTACTTTGTCCGGTTGTCAATGGCTTGATTGACCAGTTTATCCGCCAATTTATTGTCTTCTCTTCTTACATGACTAAATCTAGCCTGATCAAAATTATTTTTCAAGTTCCAAATAGTCAAATAATGCTTAGCTAAACCCTGGTCTTTTACTTTGTATTCTCCATTCACTTGCTTGACTACCAGCTCACTATCGAGATAACAATCTACTTCCTCTGCTTTTTTTTCTTTAGCATAATTCAACCCAGCCACAATCGCTTGGTATTCAGCCTGATTATTTGTTGTTTCACCAATGTACTCGCTAATTTCTTTCACCACCTTACCACTTTCATCAAAAATAACCACCCCAATTCCCGCCGGTCCTGGATTTCCCCGAGCTCCACCATCTGAATAAATTTTTAGTTTCATAGATATGTTACAAAATTACAAAATAAAACAAAATATTACAAAGTATAAACACTAATTATTTAACCATTCAAAACTCTGTAAATTTTAGCGCCATTAGGAGAAATCCAAATCAATAATCCAAGTTTTTATCTAATAATTTCAAATATTCTAAAGTTTGATCAAAGTTTACCGTTCTTAGATGTTTACCAACTTTCATTTCAATCACAATTAAATCCTCAACTACAACATCAGCATATCTTTTTAATATTTTTCATTATGACAAAGTGTGGGGATATACCTTTCTCGATTATATTTTAATATTTTTTCATCTAATAATGCACAATAATAGTCACAATCGGTCTTTTCCCGCTATCCATATCCACAATATTTAAACATTTCAAACGCTAACCCATTTAATTCATAACTCAAATCCTTATAATATACATAAACCATATTTTTATTATTGTAATCTTTTGAAACGTTTTGTATCTTTTGTATCACCTAGTTTTTAATTTCAAATCAACAATCCGCATCTCCACACTCTTGGTTCCATTCCATTCATTAATACTGAGTTCCACCATCAAATCAATATTATCACCAACATTCAAAACATCCCCCCAAGTTTTACCCAAACCAAAACCCATAACTTTCTTTATCGCTGGACTATGACCATTCTTGACCATCATCCTCAGGTGCTGCCCATTATCACCCAACATATCCAAAGCTGTGATCTGCAAATCACGTAAAACAAATTTTGGTTTTTGATTCCCTTCTCCATATGGAGCCATTTCAGCCATCCCATCAACCAAATCCATCGTGATATGGGACATTTGCATCTCTGCGTCAGCGTACATAATTGGCGTTAAAGCTAAATCATTCAAACTGCTTTTAGCTCGTTCCGCCAAAAAACTGGTAAACTCCGCCAACATTTTTTTATCTTTCAAAGTAAAACCACAAGCAGCCGCATGACCACCATATCGTGCCAAATATTTTTCTGCGGCCACCAATTCGTCTGTAATATTAAAACCATCAATACTTCGACCAGATCCAACAATATTACCGTTAATATCGGTCATGACCAATACCGGCCGATAGTAATCTTCAGCAATTCGTCCAGCAATCAAACCAACGATGCCCGGATGCCAATCTTGATCATACAAAAACAACATCTTTTGTCCTTCTTGCTGTTTGAGTTTTTCTTTAGCTATCGCCATTGCCTGCTCGGTTATTTCCCGTCGATCCAAATTAATATCATGTAATTTTTTGGCCAATCGACCAGCTTCATCACCATCTTTAGTTACCAATAAATTAAAAGCATCCTCTGCATGATCAATTCGACCCGCTGCATTCAATCTTGGAGCAATTTGAAAGCCAATAGTAAAACTTTCCGCCTGATCAAGATCTATGTTGGACTCCAACGCCAATTTCTTCAATCCAACTCGCTTAGTTTGTTGCAAAACAACCAATCCGTATGTCACCAGAATTCTATTTTCATCAATCAGCGGCATCACATCCGCCACCGTCCCAATCGCCACCACATCCAAAAGCCATTTCAAAAAACCTTCAGCTCCACCATATTCTTCAAATTTATTTTCCCCCTGATAACTGGTCATAAGCGCCGTCGCCACTTTGTAAGCTACACCAGCTCCGCACAAATAATCAAACGGATAATTCTTCTCCACTTTGGGATTGATCAAAGCCAACGGTTTTGGCAACACTTCCATCGGATCATGATGGTCGGTCACAATCACATCCAACCCTGAATCCATTGCTTTTTTCACCTCGTTAACATTGGTAATTCCACAATCAACACTAATAAGCAACTGATAATCTTCCGTAATCAACCTGTCAATTGTTTTCATCTGCAAACCATAACCATCTTTCTCACGATGGGGCACAAACACTGTCACGTCCGCGCCCAAAAGCGTCAATGTATCAAACATCACAGCCGTACTGGTTACACCGTCTGCGTCATAATCACCATGAATCACAATCTTTTCTTTTTTTTCAATTGCCAAAAACACTCGATCCACCACCCGTTGCATGTCTTCAAACAAAAAAGGGTCATACAAATCATCGTACTGCGGTTTCAAAAATACTTCCACTTCTTTTGCATTCTTTAAATTTCTTGTATATAATAATTGACGTAGGATAGGATGATAATGAGAAAATTCTCGAACAAAATCATCAGGCGGTTCCTCTGACACTTGCCACCGCTTTTCTAGCATAATATTAATTTGTTATAAATCTTAAATCTATTTTACTATAATATGAAAAAAGCCCAAAAGATTGTGTGGACGGTTGTCGTCGCGATAATGATCTTCTCCATGCTATTATTCACTTTTCTACCAGCATTAAACTTCTAATTGTTGACAAATAAACAAATAACTGATAAGAAATAAGGTCTACCATGACGGTAGATCTTTTGTTCGGTGGATACCGGCAAAAGGCTCTTTCACAACCAGAAAGGAGGTGTCGGATGACACCACAAGTGCCCGGACGATTCAAAATTACCAATGGACCCAGTATCTACGAGATACTGATCGAGGGCCGCCAACTGCATCCATTTGAACTCCAGTTAGACTATGTAGGACAAGTATCTGTCATGATCACTGGATCCACCTGGGTCAAACGAGATAAAATTAACGAATATACGCACAAGCAAGGTAATCAAGACAAAACTGTAACCTTATCCGGTATTTTCTACAACCAATATCGCCTCACTGGTCATGGCATACCTAAAAACTGGACTGGTGAGTTTATTGCAGTCTACAACTTCAAATCTCGTGGCCGTAATGGAGATAGCTATCTTTACCCAATCAATCTTCCGAGAACTGCGAATTCACCAGAACTACCAATTCCTAAAATCTACCAAACCGCCGCTATCAATGTCTTTGCTTACCAGCATATGACCAAAGTTGATCGCCTATTGGCTCTGCGCCGTGACATTGAAGCCCTTTTTGACAAAGACTATAGCCAAGCAACTCAACCCAAAGATCTATCAATGTTCATCTGGCTAGCTTTATTTGATAGTTTTTTCACCAGTCGCCTTTATGGCAAGCTAGATTTCCTAAAATTTACTATCAATCAAAGTCTACTCTTGAAAGCTCCAGAAAAAACCTCTAATGTTTCATACACTAATTGGAAAGGTTCAGAAACTGCTGAAAAAATCAAGGCCCTCGCAATTTCTTATGGCTTAAACATTGAATTTGTCTACAAAACCAAAAGCTTGCCATCTGATTATGAAGAATTCATGATTTTCACCGAGGGGACTAACCAAGACACAAAACACAAAAGAGAAGTCCGGATTAGAAACAATGCTCAGCTGGATGAAATTATTTTCACGCCATCAAGTGCTGATCTTGCAGATATGACAAAAATTCCCAAACATTATCTCGAAGCTCAATATGTCGGTCACATTGATACCACATCTGATGAATCAGAATTATATACTTCAGACAGAAACCATCGTATTGAAAAAGTGGCCTGTTTCCGTGAACATTGCTATTTTGCCAAATCCTATAACGAAATTTTTCTTCTGTGGATAATGGGAGAAGCCACCGAACTACCAACCGTGTTTGTAAATTTCTACTTGAAACAAAATCAACCAAACACTGATTACGCCCCCAACCATTGGCAAGATCGTATTGAGCGGGTGAAAGAAGCCGTCGCCAATCTACCAAACCGCGGAAACTTTGACGATGATGGAGTCAAAACTATCTTCTGGATGCTGGAACAACTGGCTCGAGATAATTTTCGCAAACTACAGAAATTCGTATTCATTCAAGAAGATCCCAAATTTGTTAAAACAGTAGCCGAAGTAGTTCACAACTTCAATGCTACTTGGGCCAACGTTAATTTTACGGAAATCTTGGCCAGACATGGCATTCTGATTAAACTGGAATCGTCTTCGACTGACCAGTCTACCTCTCAAGTCAAGACTCTGATCACCTCAATCCATCCCCCAATTAACAGCAAACCAGAAGAAGTGATTGTCGGCCAAAGAGCCAGAGAAGAAATTCTCCGCGTAGAATTGTAAATCAAAAAACTATTCCAAATCGAATAGTCTTTTTTTATAAAAAAATTGTCATGCTGAGCCTGCCTGCCGGCAGGGCTCTCGAAGTATGACAATTTTTACTTAATCTTTGTAGTATTCGTAGTTTTTGTAAATTCGTTGCATTACCTTTTCATCACCGCAATAAACGCTTCCTGAGGAATTTTTACTTTTCCCGCACCCATTTCCATCATTTTTTTCTTACCTTTTTTCTGCTTGGTCAATAACTTTTGCTTTCGTGAATGATCTCCACCATACAAACCGGCCGTCACATCTTTACGTAAAGCACTGATTCTCTCTGAAGCAATAATCTTACCACCAATCGCCGCCTGCAACTTTATCACAAACTGATGCTTTTGAATTGTTTCCTTCAAAGACTTAACAATTGCTTTTCCAGTGTTAAAAGCCGTATCTTTGTAAACAATTGTAGCAAAAGCTTCAACCGGTTTTTCCGCTACCATTATATCCATTTTTTGTAAATCAGCTCTTTTATATTGCCAAATCTCATAATTCATAGACGCAAAACCAGAACTGGTGCTCTTTAGTTTGTCATAAAAATCAACAATCACCATCGCCAAAGGAATGCGATAATGCAAGATTACTCTATCTTCACCAATATACTCAGTATTCAAATAATCACCTCGTGATTCTTGCACCAAAGTCATAATATTTCCAATATAGTCTTTTGGGGTCAAAATATCTACACTCATGATTGGTTCTTCAATATAATCAACAAAAGATGGATCCGGAAATTCATTCGGATTTTTCATGATAAATGTGTGTGAACCAATAATTTGTTCTTTTTTTATTCCCACAGCGATTTTAGAATCTTTATTCTGAACAACCTTATAAGCCACACTGGGAGTTGTAATGACTATATCCAAATCAAACTCTCGTCTCAATCGTTCGGTAAATATTTCCAAATGAAGCAACCCGAGAAAGCCACAACGAAAACCAAACCCTAAAACTGGTGAACTTTCTGGTTCAAACATTAATGAAGCATCATTTAATTTCAATTTATTAATCGCATTTCTCATATCATTATAATCATTGCCCTCTTCACAAAAAATACCAGCATAAACCATTGGCTTCACCTCTTTATAACCAGAAAGCGGTTGAACACTTTTTTTGCTCATAGTTATCGTATCACCGACGCGACACAATTCAATGTCTTTGAGACCAGTAACAATATATCCAATTTGGCCATTGCCAAGATCATCCATTACAGTAAGCTGGGGCTTTAAAACTCCCGTATCAAGCACCTCTCCAACAGCCTGAGTGGCGATAAACTGAAGTTTATCTCCCTTTTTCACTTGGCCGTCATAAATCCGAACATAAGCCACCACACCTTTATATTCATCATAAAAAGAATCAAAGATTAAAGCTCTCAAATCCTTACCTGAATTATCCTCTGGTGCCGGCACCTTCTCAATCACTCGATCCAAAACTGCCAACACACCTTCTCCGGTCTTACCAGATGTAGCCAAAATTTCATCACGCTTACAACCAATCAAATCCATAATCTCCTTAGAGACCTTTTCCACATCTGCCGCCGGCAAATCAATCTTGTTGATTACCGGAATAATCTCAAGCCCCTGCTCAATCGCTAAATACAAATTAGCCACAGTCTGCGCCTGAACTCCTTGAGCCGCATCAACCAAAAGCACAGCACCTTCTACCGCTGCCAATGATCGCGATACTTCATAAGAGAAGTCAACATGCCCCGGAGTATCAATCAAATTCAAAATATAGCCGTTATAGTCCATTTGGACCGGCTGCAATTTGATAGTTATGCCCCTTTCTTGCTCCAATTCCATCTGATCAAGTATCTGAGCCTTCATGTTTCGCTTTTCTACCGTATTGGTTAACTCCAAAAACCGGTCAGACAACGTCGACTTACCGTGATCAATATGAGCAATAATGCAAAAATTACGTATTTTATCTGTCATATTAGCTCTACTATATCACTTACCGTCATATAAATCAACCCCCTACATTCTACTCCCAACCTTAATTTAAATACAAAAGACACCCAAGTTCAGGTAAAATAATTACGCCTACTAATTATTAACCAAAAACAAGAATGTCCTATCAACATTTTAAATCATTTCAACGAAATGAGCTATCCGCTCTGTTAAGAGCGGGATTAAGCCAAAAAGAGGCGGCAAAATTGCTGAGTAAAACAGCATCGGCTGTCTGCCAAGAATTAAAAAGGAACCCGGCTAACACCAAAATCGGTTATGATGCCGGAATAGCCAAAGAGAATACTCAGAATCGAAGAATTAAGGCTAGTCAGGGGTTTAGAAAAATTGAAAACAACCAGTGGCTCAGAAATTACATCGTCAGAAATACAAAAAAATATTGGTCGCCAGAGCAAATTAGCGGACGGATAAAATTGAAATGGCCGGATATTAAGGATCGGCAAATCGGCAAAGACAGCATCTATGATTCTCTCTATGAAGAAAGAAAAGACTTGGTTAAGTACCTGCGGTGTCAGAAAGGCAAATACCGACGACGTTACGGCACTAGAATCCGTGAAAAACAGCGTGAGGCGATCAAGAAGAAGCGAATTGATGAGCGACCGACTAAAGTGGAAACCCGCGAGATAATCGGTCACTGGGAGGGCGATAGGATAGTTGACACAGACAAACAGCACATCCTAACTCATGTTGAACGCAGGAGCGGACTACTATTAGCTGATAGACTGGAACGAGGCACAGCAGAACTGACTAAAATAAAGACGATTGAGAGATTTTAAAATATACCTAAAAATAAAAAAAAACATCACTTACGACAATGGATCGACATTTGCAGAGCACGAGATGACTGAGAAAAAAAATTGGCATTGAAATATTTTTTGCCAATGCCTGTCATTCCTGGGAACGTGGCAGTAATGAAAACTGCAATGGTTTGCTTAGACAGTTCTTTCCGAAAAAATCAGCCCTTGCTATGATAACTCAGAAGCAGATTGATGAGGCCTGCGGCCTCATCAATAATCGCCCAAGAAAAAGGCCTGGTTATTTAACCCCGAACGAAGTCTTTGCCTGCCAAATTAATTAAGCTTTGGAATAGAATTTAAGCTCTATCATAGTCCTAAATATACAAAAAACAGCGATATTATCCCTGTTTTTACTTTATTCGATACAATCCTAAAATCTTTTTATCCCTTATTCCCGCCTGACACTTTTCCAATGCATTTTCATACGCTCCCAACCCCCGACTATCAGCATAACAATAATCGAGCAATCCTTGATGTCCGGGTAAACTCGGCTCCAAATCAAGATCGTAACGCCTAGCCAAACCGACAATTTCCAGCGCAAATTTCCAAGCTCTTTTTTCTTCTTTGGCTGCGGCTTCATGCCAAGTCAAAAACTCATCAATACCTACAGGCAGATAAATTTCTCCCTGACCGGTCCATGGGTCCGGCGTAAACAAAATTTCATCTTCTCTAGGTTCAGCTGTCCGATCATCACTCAGCATATGCTCAACAACTGAATAATAATATTCAAATACTTCTGATTTCAATCGTTCCGCCCGTGACAATCCTTGATTCAAACTCTGAACATGACCAACTTCATGCAACAAACTAAACTTGTGTCCAGATTTGAACAAATCAGTGTAAAAAACCATTCGCCACGGTTTCTGGCCATTGATCACGGCCATAAAATTAAAAAATTCCTCACCTTGATTATTCCCAATAAATAAATTTGGATTGTATCTGGAATTCACAAAAACCACACGCTGAGACAATCTAAATGAATGAACCAAAATCTTTAAATCCTTAACCGGCAAACGGAACAAAATCTTTTCTGAAATCAACACCGGTTGTGAAAACCATTTTGACAATTCAGGAGCCAACATTACTTTTTCCACCGTGGTACAATGCATTTCACGCGTAACCACAAAAACAACCGTTTCTTTATCTACAATCATTGACAACAAAGTCTGTAACTGAGAAAAATCCATCTCCGAATAATCAGGACCAACAACCAAAACATACTCCAGACAATTTATCCCACCTTTATTCATCTTCTCCCTCCATTTTTGATGTAAAGAACTATCACTATTCAACCTTATCAATCCCTTCATTTTTAATTTTTAAACTCTTATACTCTTTTCTCAATTTCAAATGTGCCATTAACAATAATAACTCTTTTGATTTTAAAATAAAACTAACCAAAACATAAACCACACCGGCAATTCCACCCAAAACAATGAGATACAACAACAAAATCCAACCACGTTCCACAATTATTATTTTCGCCACCAAATCCTGAAGTACCACCACACTCAAAACCATTACCGTCGTAGCAACCATGGTCCTGAAAAGTGCTTGTAACATTCCTCGATCGTCAATATTACCAACCTGATACCGTAAAATCGTAAACAACAACAAAAAATTTATAACCGAACTAAAACTAAAAGCCAAAGTCAACCCCAAAACACCGAAAGAATCAGCCAAGAGCCAAGACAACAAAATGTTTATCATCGCACTAAACAATCCAACCAAAAATGGAATCCATGTATTATGGCGAGCAAAATATGCGCGAGCAAGTAATGGCAACAATGATTGAGCGAACAAACTAACACCAAACAAACCTAAAGTATTAGCTGTTAGCAACACGTCATTCAAACCAAATTTACCACTGCCCAATACAATACGAACTATTTCCACCCGAAACAATATAAACAATGTCGATAATGGAATAATTAAAAATAAAATTAAACGAAATGACTCACTGAGCGTTTTTCTAAAACCTTCATGATCACTCCTCGCGTATTGGCTTGATAAAACCGGAAAAGCAGCAATCGCAAACGAGATTCCGACCAAAGCAATCGGGAAATACTGCAAATTATTGGCCAAATTAAATACTGTAATAGTCCCGGCAGCCAAAAATGATCCGAAAATTGTAATCACTATCAAATTTACCTGAACCGCCACCAACCCGAGAACTCTCGGTATCATCAAAGTAAAAACTTCCTTGATTTTTTTATTTTTTAAACTGAACAATGCTTTATATTTGTAACCCAATCTCCAGACACTAGGCAACTGAACCATCAAATGCATCACCGCTCCAAGTACCACACCAACAGCCAAACCAATCAATCCAAAGATATCAACCAACCATAAAGCACCAATAATTATACCCAAGTTATACATAATCGGTGCTAACGCATAGACCAAAAATCTTTTGAATGATTGCAATACCCCGCCAATGATACCACTTAACCCCAACAAGATCGGACTGAGGAACATTATTCGCGTCAGCAAAGCTGTGGACTCGAGCTGACCAATTGAAAATCCTGGTGATATCAATTTTACTAATGGATCAGCAAATACAAACAGCAAGCCACAAATAACAATCAAAATCATCGCAAATACATTGAGAATATTGCTCAAAAAATTCCAAGCCGTTTCATTCTCGGCAAAACCACCTTCATTATCATGCTTTAATAAACCGGAAAAAATCGGAATAAAGGCTGCTGATATAGCACCAAAAACAACAAAATTAAAAACCAAATCCGGTATTCTAAATGCCGCATAATAAATATCCAAATCAGAACCAGCCCCAAACTGACCAGCCAAAATCCGATCTCGAAGCACGCCCAAAATTCGGCTAATAACACCCAAGACCGCAATAATAAAAGCGGCCCCAGTGATTGAATTAATTTTTTTACTTAAAATTTTATACATATTAAAACATTATACATTTTCATCAATATCATCCTATTATTAATAATCCTTCCTTCATATTTCGCTAAAACTAGTATATCATGAATATTAAGATTTGAAAATATATTGACTAAATCGTACAATAAAGATAAGCTGTTAAGTTCATTAACAAACAACCCAAACCGGAGAGAGATCATGACTGTCACTGAACAAAAATATCTAAAATATCCCAGTAAAGAGCAGTTTTTTACAATGGTCAAAATCAAAATCCCAGGCAAACGGCGCAGAAGATATCGAGCCGCCATCAAAGCTGCTTACCATCTGGCCCGTGAAGCCCACCGCGGTCAACTCCGAGATGACGGTGAAGATTATTACCTCCATGTCGTTGCTGTAGCATGGATCCTGATGACTGAAGTTAACATCAAATCCAAGAAAAAACTAACCATTTATATCATTGCTGCACTTTTACATGACATGATTGAAGACACCTATTTCGACCAAGTTGATTTTCTCCGATTTATCTTTGATCAAATATCTTCGGAGATTGTTCACATTGTTTTTGATGTCACGAAAAAACCCAAAAATTATAATGACAACCGTTTTGAAGTAATGTTAAACAGCTCACGACTGGCAACCAAAATCCTCAAAGCTCCTGACCGTCTTCACAATCTACGTACTCTCCATCGATGTTCTCCAGAAAAAATTGCCAAGAAAATCAAAGAAACTCGTGAAATTATCCTGCCTTGGTTGGAAAAAGATCACCATGATCCAAATCTTGATATCCTAATTGCCAAAATTAAAGCTCAACTGATCGCCAATGAAGATTTTCTCAAGGGAGAAGCCACTTGCGACTGCTACTATTGCCTGCACAAACAATAAAGCATCTAGTTCTTTAATCTGCGAGGAATACGCAGTATGACGCTTGTCCGCCGAAATCTCGATGTAGGCGGGTGGCAGTCTAAAGCCACAAACAAAAAAGCACTTAACCAAGCGCTTTTTTTTATATTCTATTTTATTTTAGTTTTCAATAATCCATTCTGGGCCCCAACTTCGGTCAAAACCGCCGCACTATTCTTGATTCCCCATTCAATTCCTTTTTTAAACTCTCCAGTTTTGTAATATGCCGCCAAGAAACCGGATGCAAAAGCATCCCCAGCTCCAACGGTGTCAACCTTTTTCTTCTTCAAAGCTGATTTGTAATAATATCTACCCTTGTCATCCAAACCGTAGATCCCCTTAGCTCCGGCGGTAATTATAATATTCGGAACATTAAATCGCTTCAATTCATCAAGCAAATATCTGGATTGATTGATTTTTTTCCTATCAACACTTCGCCCCAACTCTTTGCTGACAAGTTCAATGGCCTCATCTTTATTCATGATAAGTAAATCGACAAATTGTAATAATCTAATAACTTTTTTATAGTCATCTAATTGTTTTTGTCCCGGATTCCAGCCAATTTTGGGGATACTCTTGTTTCTTCGCTGCCAATATTTTTTCCGATCTATTACCCGCTCAAACTCTTTGTCCCACATTTTCATAGACAAACTGGTAACAAAATACCAATCTGTATTCACTTTATTCAAATGACCAGTATGCAAAAAGACACTGGCACCTTTGTGCGTAAAAATTGTATGATCTCGATCAGATCGAAGTGTTGCGATATAAGAAAAACCGGTCGGATGAATTTTATCAACCGTGACCAAAGAAGTTACGAACTTATGTTTGCGCAAAAAATTAAATATTTCCCGGCCATTTCCGTCATTACCCAAATTGACCAACGGCGCCACTTGCAAACCAAAGTTTCGAAGCCCAACGCCCACATTCATCGCTCCACCACCATAATTGATATACAGTTCATCAATTTCAATCTTGGCGCCATATTCAAAAGCCAATAATTTTTGAGCGGTTACATTTTTTTTATTTGTGATCAATTCACCTTCATTGGTATAAAACATTACATCCTTGATCGCACTGCCAACAGTAACCACATCGACATGTTTCATATTTCATTTTTATTTTTCTTACAAAATTAATTATATCACAAAATCAAAAAAAACAAAACAAAAAACTAGAAAAAGTACCATAAAAAAAAGCAAGTTAATAACTTGCTAAATAATCTAAGTAAAACTCAAAACATCTGAAGTAATGGCCAACAAAATCAAGGCAAAAAACATAAACACTCCAACGGCTGAAAACGCATTGGCCATCCTTTCTTTTTTCATCGCATTTATCCACGACAACACAATCCGACCACCATCCAAGGGGATCAAAGGAATCATATTAAACAATCCAATCGCCAAAGAAATGGTTGCAATTCGGCTAAAAGCATCTGACAAAGAAATTCTCCAGTCAGCTACTGCCTCAACCACTGACATTTTCACAATTGTTGCCGGCCCGCCAACCGCACTTGTTGGTCCATTGACAAACATAAGATACAAAATATAGCCCAGTAATACTGATCCAACAACCGGTACAAAATAACGACAAAATGTTCGCCTAAATAGCAATAGCGGAATAATAATAAAATCAAAATACATCAAGTAACTCCCCAAAAAGATCACGTTCGGCCTGATCAAGAAGGCTAAATTTCCCATCAGTAAACAGAAAATAACGTTGGAATAAACTCCCGCGCCATAAATGTCTGACTGTTTTCTATAATCAAGCGCCTTTATCTGTTGATTTCCCTGCTCGGACGGCATGACATATCCACCAATCAACAAGACGCTGATTTTGATTGGAATATTCCTCCACCTAACATAGAAATGCGGAATAATTCCCTTGCCCACACCAATACCGGCTTCAGCAATTTCAACACCATATCGATACATCACATAACCATGAGCAAACTCATGAATCACAATTGCAAACAGAATACCAATGATGGTAACGGCTGTAAACATCTTCCCTCCTTTGTTGGGTACAAAAAATACTTTATCACTATCAACAAACTTTGTCAACCCCACTCCCAAGCGACTGTCTTGCGGTCGCTTGAATCAAACAAAAAAAGTAGCCCCAGTTGGAACTACTTCACGTTTATTGCTTCAAATTCACCATGCCACCAAAGTATTGGGACCTGTGAACCACTTCTTCTTCTTCTCGCTCCACCAGTAGCCGACATTTAGTGACGGCATCTTCTTTACCTTGTCGAACGAGAAATAGAGTTTGACACCCTTATCCATCAGCTCCAGCGTAACAGTCTCGACATCCACCTCCACCCTGCCAGCTGCCTCACAGTTGGTATCGTCTACGATATTAGTCCAGATCGGACGCGCTCGACAGTGCGGACAGGTTGCCCGAACACCGAAAGCCTGATCCGACTCGGACTCGTAACTGGTCGGCACCCGGAAGAGGTGCTGATTCTCACAAATGACCTGGTGATACCCTTTGAAACTCATTGCTCCTCTCTTCCCATTATCTATGATTTCATTGGCTTGAACTCGAGACAGTCGGTGTGAACCTCAGCTTCCTCGTCGTCCTGATTTTTGACAATCAGGGTGATTGAGTGCTGGAGAGTCTTACCGCACAAAGCACAAAACGGTCCGGGCTCTTCTTCATTGGGCGGTCTGTAGTTGTGATAGCGGACAACCTCGCCGACATCCACCGGATTCATGGTAATCCGCGTGAAGTCATCGAGAGTCACGTCCGTGATCAACCAACCTTCGTGATCCGCCGGAGGCAGCTCCCGAACTTCGTTGAAATCACCGGCCCACTCTGTCTGCAACTCGACCTTACCCCATTCGTCACAATTGGTGTCATCCACTCGATTGACCCAGATAAGCATCGCACCACAGTCACAATGACTGTCCTCCGGATTGAGTCCTCCGAAATTGTAGTCATACGGTGGCTCATTCAAGTGACCTCGAGCACAGACAGTCTGAAAGTACCCTTCAAAACTCATAGCTCTCTCCTCTTCATCGGTTATGATGACAATTATCGAACCAATAATTATATCATATATACACAAAAAAGTCAACATAAGCATGTAATGTGCCGACACATATGGCGGTTTTTGCCCAAGACTGTATAATCTTGGTATATGGCAATATCTATGGCAAAAACAATCAAAGAAGAGCGCTTAAGGTGGGTTCTGCCCATTGTTCGTAAAGAA
>Ga0210057_1002911_pt1 | contig 23977 bp, 16 predicted proteins | sample CryGeyCG2114_010_2_FD_183968 | JGI IMG/M metagenome (GOLD analysis project Ga0210057, IMG submission 183968) | Groundwater microbial communities from aquifer - Crystal Geyser CG10_big_fil_rev_8/21/14_0.10 (SPAdes) (version 2) | ecosystem: Environmental > Aquatic > Deep subsurface > Groundwater ...
TTAGAAACAACATCTTTCCGTGGCAATATTGCAGAATACTGAAGCTGTATTGGGGCTAAATTTAGATCTATTACATCTATTTCATCGTGTTCTAATATCTTTCCAAGCTCACCTATATATTCAAGCCTCTTAGTAAATCGTTCTTTCTTACCAGTGTTTTTTTTGAAAAAAACACCAAAATCATAATCGCTTTGAGAATAAGACTTGTTCGTCGCTTGAGAACCAAAAAGATATACCATTTCAACCGGCTCATCAGAAAAATAATCCTTAACTTGTGTCATTTTTTTATCAGATATCATAACTACATTATATCACTTCATACGTAACCAAAGACGTGTTATTATACAGACATGGATCAACAACCTATCCAAGAAATTGTAAAACTACAACAAACCATAGCTAATACCAAACTTCCCGAAGATCTTCGAGAAAAAATTAATCTAATGCTTCAGCGGGCTGAATCTGCACTGAAGTATTCTGGAAAATCAGATACTCTAGACTCCGTCGAGCAATACATACAACAAGTCATCCGCATTCCATGGTTCACTCAATCTCAGGATAATCTTGATTTGAACCAGGCTGCTCAGGTTCTACATAAAAGTCACTATGGTCTAGACAGACTAAAACAACGTATTCTTGAATACATAGCTGTAATGAAGCTAAAGCAACAACAGCAAAGTCCAGGAGATATGATGAGAGCCCCAATATTATGTTTTGTTGGCTTAGTCGGTACGGGTAAGACCACAATTGCCTCTTCCATTGCCGAAGCTATGGGCAGAAAGTTTGTACGTATTCCCTTTGGTGGTATGGGGTCAGCGCTGGACCTAAGAGGTCAATCACGCCAACACGCCGAGGCCGAGCCAGGTCATGTCATAAAAGCCCTTCAAAGAGCTGAAAGCTACAATCCTGTCATACTACTAGACGAGATTGATCGAGTATCAGAGGAAGCTCGAACAGACATTATGGGAGTCTTAGTCGAGCTTCTTGATCCAGAGCAAAACGCTGCTTTTAGCGATCACTATATCGATTACCCTGTTAATCTAAGCAACGCATTGTTCATCGCTACTGCAAATAATACAAAAGGAATTTCTACCGCTGTCATGGATCGTCTTGAGCCAATCCAGATGCCATCATATTCAGACGCTGAAAAAATCACTATTGGCAAAGATTATGTACTACCTCAAGTTATGCAAGCATCAGGGCTTAATCCGGGACAATTAAATATCGATGATGCTGTCTGGCCAAATATTGTACGACCTCTCGGTTACGATGCTGGTATCAGAACCTTAAAACGCACAATCAGCGGCATCTGTCGCAAAACCGCAAAACTCATAATTGAGGGTTCAGAAACAGCAGTGTATGTTACCTCCCAAAACGTCAAACAATTTGTTCCACAGGTCTAGTTGTGCTAAAATAGGTTCAACCACATGAAAATTGCTGTAATCTCGGACATCCACGACGCTAATAAAAAGCTCGAATCAGTCCTCCAAGCAATTAAGAAACTCGAATGTGACATGATTTTTGCCCTTGGTGACTACACCACTCTAGATACATTCAAATTAATTGCTATGACCGGAATACCTATATATGCCGTATTTGGGAATATGGACGAAGAAAATGATAAGATTGAAAGCTGGATTCGAAAATCTACTAAGAAAATCAATCTTCGCCGCGAAATGAATAGAATTCAAATCGAAGAGGAAAATTATGCGCTCACCCACTATCCAGAAATTGCAGAAAAACTGCTTAAAAGCGGAATGTACGTACTCGTCCTTTATGGACACACCCATGAAGCAAAACAGGAACAGGACGAGGAAACATTAATAGCTAATCCTGGAGCCGTCAAAGATGGCTCTTATGCTATATATGATACAGACAAAAAGAAATTTGAAATTAAATCTATTTAAATCCACCTAATTGGGTAAACCATGAAACATATGAATTCAGTTCGCATTATTGCTCTCGGCGGTTCGGCCGACGTAACCCGTAATATGTATGCTTACGAATACCGCCAATCTGGCAGCATCACAGATATACTACTCGTAGACTGTGGTGTAGGATTTCCTGATGCTACTATGCAGGGCATAGATTACCTCATACCAGATATCAGCTATCTAGAAGATAAAATAGACAAGATCCGTGGACTTGTGCTAACGCACGGACATATGGATCACATTGGAGCGCTTAAATACATAGCCCCTCAACTTAATAATCCTCAGCTATATGGAACAAGACTAACTGCTGCACTTGCTGATGCCAACATGCGAGAATTTGGAATACCAAACAGCGTTAAGGTTGTAGACGAAGATCAAGTACTAAATCTTGCACCTTTTAGGGTCTCATTTGTGCATGTAACTCATTCAATTCCCGATGCAACAAATCTCATAATAGAAACACCAATAGGTAAATTTTATCACGGCTCAGATTATAAATTTGATTGGTCACCTATTGATGGACGACCAACCGAAGTAAATAAAATTGTAAACGCAGCCGGTAAAGATGGCTTTTTATGTCTTCTTTCTGATTGTGTACGCAGCGAAAACAGTGGATATACACTTTCAGAAAAAATTATTGATGAATCACTAAACCAGGTACTACAGCGCACACAAGGTAAACTTATTTTTGCTACATTTTCTTCAAACATTTCTCGCATACAGCAAGCTGTAGATGTTGCTGTTAAAAATAACCGCTTAATCTGCTTCATTGGTCGTAGCATCCGTAATAATGTTGAGATAGCTAAACGATTAAAATATCTCAGGTACCCCAAACAATCTGAGGCGAAAGAAAACATGTTATCAAATGTCCCAGATAGCAAATTGATGTTAATTGTTACGGGTAGTCAGGGCGAAACAGGTTCAGCCTTAACTCGAATCGCTAATGAGGAACATAAGCGAATTTCAACAACCGCTAAAGACAAAGTTATTATCTCTGCAGACCCAATACCCGGAAACGAGACCGCTGTTAATAACGTGATTAACTCCTTAAGTGCTCGCGAAACCGAGGTTATTTACACAGATATTCACGACGCTCTTCATGTATCTGGTCATGGTTCTAAAGGCGACATTGCTTTAATGTTGGGATTAACAAGACCAAAATACAGTATTCCAATCGGTGGAGAGCATAAGCAAATGGCCCAGTTTAAGAAAATTGCTATGGCTTTAGGGCATAATGCCAAAAACATCTTCATTCCCAAGGGGGGCGAAGTTGTTACTTTTGAACAGAGTGGTAATGCATTTATCGATCAACCAATAACTCTGCGCGATGTAATGGTTGATGGATATGGAATAGGAGATATCGACAGTGGTGTTCTAAACGACCGCAGACAACTAGCTCAAGAGGGGTTTGTAAATATAGTAATACCATTATCTAAATCTAAAGAGCTAGATGGAGTTATTACTATCATCACGCGTGGTTTTGTATTTCATGACGAAAAGGAATCAAAAGAACTTCTGAATAAAGCTAGGTCTATTACGATAGATATACTCAATAAGCAAACTGGAGATAATATTGAATTAAAACACAGAATCACCAAACAACTTAAACGATTTTTTTACGACGAAACCGGTCGTAACCCACTAATCCTTCCCGTAATTGTACAAAGCAATGTATAATTAATGCATGGCGCGCCGAAAACGAAAAAAGTATCGTAGGAGAAAAAAGCTATTTAGCTTTAAACCAAAACAAGACACAATCTACACTCTTGTAGCTATCGGACTCTTTGCCATAGCAGGAATTATCTTCTTTTCATTACGAGACAACGGTTCACCATTAGCTGTTATTCGCACAACAATTGTCGAATATCTAGGATGGGGAATAATATTAGCACCAATAGTACTAATATCTATTGGTTTACTCCTCCTTAAGCTTAAATATAGCTTAACTCGCCCAAATGTCACAATTGGGTTAATATTAACAAGCATATCCCTCATTAGCATTACTAAAGCTGGGCGCATTGGAGCAGATGTCTTTGGTAATATTGCTTCATTCATCTCAAATATTGGAGCATTCTTCTTACTTCTACTCTTTACTATTGCAGGATTAATGATTCTTTTTAACACATCTTTGGACAAGGTTATCATTATCGCAGCGGAAGCATTAGATTATCTTAAGGGACTTTTTGGAGCGGGTTTCTTCTCTGATGTAAAAAATATATTCGAACAAAAAGGGTCAGCCTTTAATACAACCACAACAAATCTAACCATCAAAGGAGGAGATGATAATCAAGCTGCAGACTTACAGGGACAACCTGTTCCCGAAACTCTAGAACCTTCAAAGACCTCTATTGTCCAGCAAACCATTCCACAAACTATCTCAAACAACAGCACGAACAACTCCAGTAGCGCTTCAACACCAGTCGCAGCAGCAATCGTTAATACTCCAGAGGCTGTTGCCAAAAAATGGAGCTATCCACCTTTAAGTCTTTTAGAAGACCTAAAAACACCAAAAGCAGACACAGACAAGGGTAATATTAAAGATAATGCACATATCAATGCGCATATTATCGAACATACTCTCGAAAGCTTTGGAATTAAAGCAAAGATAACTGAGGTAAATATTGGTCCAGCTGTTACTCAATACGCATTAAACATCGCCATGGGAACGAAACTATCCAAAATTACATCTTTATCTAATGACTTGGCTTTGGCTTTAGCCGCCCCCACTGGCCAGATTCGAATTGAAGCCCCTATCCCAGGGCGCAATCTGGTTGGCATTGAAGTACCGAATCTTACTCTTCAATTTGTAACCCTAAGAAAGATGCTTACATCAAAACTCATGCATAATTCCCAGTCTAAATTAACAGTTGCTCTGGGACTAAATGTAGCCGGTGAACCAATGACAGTAGATATTGCCAAGATGCCACATGTTCTAATAGCTGGAACAACTGGAGCCGGTAAATCTGTTTTATTAAATGCCTGGATTGCATCCATTCTCTATCGAACAACACCTGCTGAGGTTCGCCTAATTTTAATAGACCCCAAACGAGTAGAATTAACATCTTATAACGGCATGCCCCATTTATTAACCGAACCAATTGTTGAACCAAAGGAAATTATTACTTCTCTTCGTTGGTCTGTTGGCGAAATGGAGCGTCGCTATAAAATATTCGCTCAGGTTGGAGCCCGAAATATTGAGTCCTACAATGAGCAAGCTGGCTACCAAGCTATGCCATATATTGTAATTATCATTGATGAGCTAGCTGATCTTATGTCATTTGCGGCAGCCGAGGTTGAAGATTCTATTACACGCATTGCACAGATGGCGCGCGCGACTGGTATTCATCTAATAATCGCTACCCAACGACCATCCGTTGACGTTCTCACTGGACTTATGAAGGCAAATATCCCTTGTCGAATATCTTTTAGCGTTTCAAGTTCAATAGATTCACGTGTTATCTTAGATGGAGTCGGAGCAGAAAAATTACTAGGCAGAGGAGACATGTTATATATCCCGCCCGATCAAGCCAAACCCACCCGTATCCAGGGTGTATTTGTTTCAGACAAAGAAGTTAAACAACTCACACAATTCTTAAGCAATGTAGAAACTCCTATCGAGTATACAGACGAGGTTGTAGAAAATGCAGACAAGGTAAGAAGCGATGGAAAGGTACTACCAACTGGAAGTAGTAATAATGACTCATTATTTAATGACGCACTTCAATTAGTATGCAGCGCAGACAAAGCCTCAGCCTCAATGCTTCAGCGCAAACTATCAATAGGCTATGCTCGAGCAGCTCGCATCTTAGATCAACTACACGACGCAGGAGTAGTAGGAACTGCTGAAGGATCTAAACCTAGAGAGGTATTAATAAAAAAACCCGAACTACTAGATGAGATTCATTCTTCCAACTGAGGCTTACTATCTGACCCACCCAATGCCTTGGTAGTTTGAATTCTTTGACCAAGTTTAAGAAAACTACCCGATACCATATTTAGCATATTTGTCGCATTTGTTAAATGACGCTGAAGAGTTCCCATGCCGGTTGAAACATCTTCATATTCTTTTTCTATAGACCTTAGTGAAGCCAAGATTTGCTGAGCTCTTTTCTCTATTTTTTCTCCCTCAAAGCTCATTAAAATAGCCTTCATATATGCATAAAAAGTAGTTGAGGAAACAGGTAATACACGCTTCTCGCCTGCGTATTCAAATACCTCGGGTGCATTTACTATTTCATAGTACACAGATTCTGATGGAATATACATTAGAGCGTAATCAATAGTACCTTCATCAGTTAAAATATATTTTTTGGCAATATCTCGAATGTGTTTTCTAACATCATTCAGAAATATTTTTCTATAGTCATTTGTCTCTTTCTCCGTTTTTGCTGCAGATAGTTTACGAAAATTTTCAAGTGGAAATTTGGAATCAATAGGAATTAATCCATTCCCTGTCTGTATCGCCGCATCGACTGTAGCACCAGACTTAAAAGTATACTGTAAATGAAACTTAGCCTTGGGCAACATTTCGGTTATAAGCTCATTTAATACCTGCTCTCCAATATTTCCACGTAATTTTGGAGATCTTAAAAAGTCCTGTAGCTCCTTCATTCCTCGCCCTATTTCAGACATTTCACCTATATTGTGCTGAACCTTACCAATAACTTCTGCTGCTTTATCTAAACGCTCGTTTAATGCACGGGTATTTGTCGACATTGATTCATTAAAACTCTTTCCCTGCTCATCCATTCTACGGTTGGTTGTCTTAAGCCACATCATTAGTTCATCAGAGGGTTTCTGTTGCTGATTTAGATCTTCTAGCCACTTTCTAATTAGGAAAGCTAGAATTAAAAAACCTAGAACTATGATTCCAATAACAATTAAACTTTGATCCATCGGTATGGGCATTATACAATGTATACATGCAACACAACCAAAGCTTAAAACCTCTATATCTGGGCTTAATTCTATCTGGAGGAGTTTTCACCTATATCTTGTTTAAAGTTGAACCCTTTTCTAATGCCATCATCCTTATAGAACTATTTATTTTTTTCTTAGCAACATACTTTTTTTCATCAATTCTAACTAAAAATAGACAATTAGGATTAGCCATTGGTATTGTTTTATCCATAATTCTCACCATAAGATACTTGCTCAACCGCTAAAACTTCATGGTAAAATAAGAGCATCATTGAGACCTAGTTCTATGTTTACTTCCGTAATTACCGACTGTAGTGATGATAATGCTTTAAACAGGCAAGTAACTCGTTATACGAGCTTGCTTGGTACCCCGGTGTCCGTAGTTAGACTAACTTTCTTTGCTTCAGAAGGAAATGGTGAGCTAGAGGGCGCAGGAAATCTAATAGATACAATCGACGCTACCGCCGGAGCTAAGGGTGTAATAATTGTTAACACTGCCCATCGAGACGGTAAGGGTAAAAAATGGCCTAACGGAACGCCCTTTGGATATTTTTATTATAAAAAAACATTAATTATCTCAACTATTGATGGCTATTGCCTTTCGTTAGCTAAAAAATTCAAACTTACAGACAGCATTAAGCTTACCGACGTTCCCACTGTTATAGACGCAATGATAGATAAAGGACTCCATCAAGACAAATTCAGAAAACTAGTGGTAGACAGCCAGTTTAGAAGTTATGAATACGTTCCACGTTTAGCTAACTGGATCATAAACAACTCCGTAGATATACCTTCAGAAGAATATCCAATATCAGAAGTTCCTAACGCGCCTCAAAGTATCTGGTGGATAGATAACTTCGGAAATACGGTTACAACCGTACTACCAGAAGAAATAGGTCACAGTCTTGGCAAGAAAATTAAAACAAAGTACGGAGAATTTAAGTGCTACGACAGAATGAAAGACGTTCCCAACGGAGAAACAGCTCTAATTATAGGAAGCTCCGGATTAGATAACGATAGATTCGTAAGCCTAATTATTCAAGGAAAAAGCGCTGCAAAAGAATATGGTATAAAATCCGGCTCCCTTCTATTTTAGAATACAGCCTAAATCCATTAACACCCGGTGTTAACACCGGGTGTTAATTAATATTATGATATACTGATTTTGTGCCCTACCGAAAAGAACCTCTTATAACCGACCAATGCTACCATATTTTTAACCGAGGTATAGACGGAATGTCTATCTTTAAGGAGAATCGTGACTACAATAGATTTATGAAACTACTAAGTTATTACAACCATGAAAATTTAGATAGTACTTTTTCATTTTATCTTCAATCTACACCTCCTATACAGAAAAAAATTCTGTCTGATTTACAACTTAAAAATAAACTTGTGGAAATCATTTGCTTTTGTCTTATGCCAAATCACTACCACTTGATTCTACGCCAATCACAAGATAACGGCATCTCAACTTTTTTAAGAGTCATACAGAATGGATATGCTAAGTACTTCAACGCCAAATACAAACGAAGTGGACCACTAATGCAATCAGCGTTTCAGGTTAGATTAATAGACAGCGATGAAAAATTGTATCATGTTTCTAGATACATTCATCTTAATCCTTCAACTGCTTATTTAGTACCAATCGACAAACTACAGAATTATTCAATGTCTTCATATCCATCATACATAGGAAAAGACAATATGCCTTTTATAACAACAAATCTTATACTAAGTAATTTCAATACAAAAAACAATTACAAGAAATTCGTCATAGACCAAGCAGATTATCAAAAAGAGTTAAAACAGATAAAAGATCAGATAATAGAATAGACAGTACTTTAACACCCGGTGTTAACACCGGGTGTTAATTAAAACTTATTCTTGAATTTTTCTACATCTAATCCTTCATCCACTATTTTTTGTCTGCATTCTTGATGTGCAAGTTTATTAATATGAAAAAGCTCGGGTGGGCTTACTCCATCACTGCGCGCTCAGGAGAAGTTGGGATAAGTCTACCAATAATTACATTCTCTTTTAGTCCACGTAGCTCATCAATATCGCCTTGAGTTGCTGAGTTCGTTAATACCTGAGTCGTGCGTTGGAATGAAGCCGCAGACAGCCAAGATTCTGTATGCAATGCTGCTTTAGTAATACCTAAGATTGTGACACTACCAGTTGCAGCCTCACCACCTTCAGCCAACACCCCAGAATTAACTTCTTCAAAAGTATCTCTGTCGACCACTTCACCAATAGTCAAAGTCGTGTCTCCAGCAGTATCTATCTGGATTTTTTCGCTCATCTTGCGAATAATAACCTCAAAATGCTTATCGTTAATAGGAATACCTTGAGATTCATACACTCTTTGAATCTCATCTAGCATATAAAGCTGTGAACCACGCAATCCTCGAACTTTAAGAACCTCCTGCAGGTCTAAAAACCCCGAAGATAACTGCTCTCCCACTTCTACAAGCTGACCATCTTTTACATTAAGCTGTAATATATGAGGAATGTGGTACTCACGTGAGTCATCTCCTTGAGAACCCGCTCCAACTCCTTCAATTGTTACTACCCAACCCTGTCCCTCTTCCACCTTCACCTTACCAGAAATTTCCGCGATAGGCGATTGAACCTTAGGTGTCCGAGCTTCAAATAACTCCTCTACACGAGGTAAACCTTGTGTAACATCTAGACCAACGATTCCTCCCGCATGCTTAACACGCATAGTTAGCTGCGTACCGGGCTCTCCAATAGATTGAGCAGCTACAACCCCTACTGGTGTACCCAGCTCTACCTGCTCTAATGTTGAAAAGTCACGTCCATAACACATTGCGCACATCCCATATTTAGTACGACATGTAATTGGAGATCGTACAACAACCTCTGTAATCCCTTTCTTCGCAATCTTCTCTGCGTCTTCCTCAAGAATATAGTCGCCTCTCTTATATAGAACCTTCTTACCCTTAGGATCAACTATGTCCGCCGCTAAGAAGCGTCCAGCAATTCTCTCGGCAAAGCTAGCTTGGCGATGATCATAAGAAACAATCTCAAAACCTTGCTCTGCATCACAGTCCAACTCACGAATAATCGCATCATGAGCTACGTCAACTAGTCGTCTTGTTAAATATCCAGCATCAGCTGTTTTTAGAGCTGAATCAGTCAATCCCTTGCGTGAACCACGAGTAGAAGTAACATATTCAAAAATTGAAAGCCCTTCTCTAAAGTTGCTCTTAGTAGGTAATTCAACAATTTTACCCAATGGGTCAACAACCAGTCCTCGCATAGCAGCTAGCTGCTTTAATTGGTCACGGCTTGCACGAGCTCCACCAGATTGAATAATATGGCGAATTGGATTTGATAGAGACATGTTATCCCATGTTAGATCTGCAAGTTTTTCAGTTGTTTCAATCCAGATATCATTAGACATACCACGTCTTTCCGTGTCTGTGATTAAACCTTGATTATAATCTTTCTCTACATCTGTAGTACGTACTTCAGCTGCTTGTATCATTTCATCTTTCTGCTCAATCATCTGGTTATCAAAGACCGATACAGATAGTCCTCCTGAACGGACTGATCCCCAGAAACCTAGATTCTTAAACGCATCAATCATTTTAGCAATCGTCTCGTTTTCATACTTACCCATTGCATCTTTAACAAACTTCTTAAGTTGCTTTTGATCAACAGTTTCATTAAAGAAACGTAGCTCAACTGGTAATATTTCATTGAATCTAATTCTTCCTACTGTAGTTCGAATAATTTTTTCTGACTCAATTTTTAGTCGTATTGGCTCGCGCAATGTAACTTTTCCGCTATCTTGTGCCAATACCGCTTCATCCATGCTACCAAATACCATTAGTTCTTCATCCTTTTTATCCATAAGCTCTGAATCAAGTGAAGTTAAATAATAACAGCCAACAGCCATTTCTTTATTTGGTACAGAGACAGGACTACCATCGGCAGGTTTTAATAAGTTTTGTACTGGGGTCATCGTATCTGCGGATTCTTTAATAGCCGCCTTGGATAAGGGAATGTGCACAGCCATCTGGTCTCCATCAAAGTCTGCATTATAACCAGAACATACACAAGGATGAACACGAATTGCTTTACCTTCAATAAGTAGCGGATAAAAGGCCTGAATACCTAGTTTGTGAAGAGTTGGTGCGCGATTTAACAAAACTGGGTGATTCTTAATTACCTCTTCAAGGATATCAAAAACCTCAGCATTTCGCTCATCCAAGAACGCGCGTGCTCGCTTTACATTAGGACAGATTCCTCGCACAACTAATTCATGTAATATGAACGGCTTAAACATCTCGAGCGCCATCTCCTTAGGAATACCACACTGATCAAGGTTCAGCTCGGGACCCACTACGATAACTGATCTACCAGAGTAATCAACTCGCTTACCCAAAAGGTTCTGACGGAAACGACCTTGCTTGCCTTTAAGCATATCCGAGAGTGATTTCAGCTCTTTGCCATATCTGCGACGCCGCTGTGTCTTATCTATCAGAGCATCTACTGATTCTTGTAACATTCTTTTCTCGTTACGTAGAATAATCTCTGGTGCACCCAAATCTATCAAATGCTTTAAGCGATTATTCCTATTGATCACTCTACGATACAAATCATTAAGATCAGATGTAGCGAATCTTCCTCCAGACAATTGAACCATTGGTCTAAGATCGGGAGGAATAACCGGGAGAACTCTCCAGATCATCCAAGAAGGATCAATGCTAGCATTTTTAAAACCCTCAAGTGTACGAAGTCTCTTGATTGTCTTAACCAACTGCTGCCCTTTTACTGTATCTAATTTCTTTCTCAGACTAACCATTGTCTTGTCTAGGTCTAGTCCTTTCATAACTTCAAGTAATCCATCCGCTCCAATTCCTACTTTAATGAAATCAAGATCAGTATACTCACTCAAACTAAAATACTCATCCTCCGTCAACACGGCTTGTGGCTTAAGATCTTTTACTAATCGCATTAAACGATTCATTAATTCCTCAGCCTGGCTTTTTTCTTCTTTTTCTCGCTCATTTAAGCTAGCTCCACGCTGCTTATTTTTAAGCTTAAGCTCACTTACAGCCAACTCAGTTGACTCCTTTGAAGAACGTTTATTGCCTCTTGTCTCATTCTCTTTTTCTTTAAACTTAGCTTCTAATTTCTCTCGCTCTACTGCATATGTCTGAGTTATTGCATGTACTCTCTCTTTAAGAGCTTTATTTAAATCATCAATTGCGCCTTTGCGTTTACCATCTTCAACATCAATAATTATATACGAAGAAAAATATATCACCGATTCAAGGTTTTTAGCAGACATATCTAAGAGTAAAGATAGTTTTGAAGGAGCCCCACGAAAGAACCAAACATGTGCAACTGGGGTAGCTAAAGTGATATGACCCATACGCTCTCTTCGAACTCTAGAATGAGTAACCTCTACTCCACATTTGTCACAAATAATCCCGCGATAACGTACTCGTTTATACTTTCCACAATAACACTCCCAGTCTTTAGTAGGCCCATAAATACGTTCGTCAAATAAACCATCCTTTTCGGGTTTTAAAGTACGATAGTTAATTGTCTCTGGTTTAGTTACCTCTCCATATGACCAAGATAATATCTCCTCTGGTGAAGCCAGTTTTATCTGTAATCCACCAAAGTCTGTTATGTTCTTTATCTGTTGTTTAAATAGTACCATGGTTATTTCTCTTTCTTTTCATCTGAATCCTGTATATTACCATCATCTGCTGGAATTTCATCCGCTCCATTTTCTTCCTCAGTTTCTACGATTCCTTCGTCTACAGCTTCCTCATCTGGAACAGAGAAATCCTGCTCTTCTTCTTTTACATCTGTTGCTTCTACGCTTAATCCAAGCGCTTGTAGCTCTTTAATCAATACCTTAAATGACTCGGGTATTTCCGACTCTGGAATTGTAGTACCTTTCACTATCGCTTCAAATGCCTGTGCTCGTCCAACCACATCATCAGATTTTATAGTAAGCATTTCTTGTAATGTATGAGCAGCTTTATGCGCTTCAAGTGCCCAGACTTCCATTTCTCCCAATCTCTGTCCACCCATTTGCGCCTTACCCCCTAGTGGTTGCTGAGTGACTAAGGAATATGGTCCAGTTGAGCGAGCATGGATCTTGTCCTCAACCATATGTACCAATTTCATAACATAGCCAACACCCACCGTAATTGGCTGTTCGTATGCCTCTCCTGTTTTACCGTTTCTTAATATTGCTTTACCTTCCACAGGCAAACCTGCCTTTTTTAGTTCATCGGTCATAAGATTTTCTTCAACCTTTTCAAACACAGGTAGTCCGACCTTAAACCCTTGTTTTCCAGCTGCCCAACCTAGATGGACCTCCAACAATTGCCCCAAGTTCATACGTGATAGTACAGATAGGGGAGAGATGATGATATCTACAGCTGTACCATCTTCAAGATACGGCATATTTTCTCGAGGAACCACTTTAGATATTACTCCCTTGTTCCCGTGACGACCAGCTAACTTATCTCCCACATTAACCTTACGAATCTGAGCCACCTGAACTATGATTTTTTGCATCACACCTGGCTCCAACTCATCTTCTTTATCTCGATCAAGCACCTGTACGTCAATCACTACTCCACGCTCCCCGTGGGGCATTCGCAAACTAGTGTCACGAACATCTCTTGCCTTTTCACCAAAAATTGCACGCAGCAGTCTTTCTTCTGCTGTTAACTCTGTTTCACCTTTGGGAGCAATTTTACCAACCAATATACTACTAGGACCGACCTCTGCTCCAACAATAACAACGCCGCTTTCATCCAGATTAGCTAATGCTTCTTCACCAACATTAGGAATGTCTCGAGTGGTTTCCTCTGGACCAAGTTTTGTTTCTACTACCTGTGCCTCATACTCTTCTATATTTACCGAAGTTAATAAATCTTCTCTAACCAATCGATCTGAAACAACTACTGCATCTTCATATTCTAAGCCCTCATAAGCCATGTATGCCACAATCAGGTTTTGACCCAAAGCTAATTCACCGTCTTCACAAGCAGGTCCATCAATAATAAGATCACCTTTAGCAACCTGTTGCCCCATAATAACTGCTGGTTTCTGAGTAAATGTCGTGCTCTGCGCAGTTTTAGTAAACTTAGCAATGTCATATTCCTTTTTACCGCTCTTATAGTTAATTACTAATTTATTAGCGTCTACATATTCCACAACTCCCGCTTCTGGTGCCCTAATTACCCGACCCATAGCCAGAGGAACCTCAGCTTCCATACCTGTCCCTACAACCGGAGAAGACGCTCTAAGCAATGGAACTGCTTGTGATTGCATATTTGTACCCATTAATGCACGAATTGCTTCATCATGAGCAACAAACGGAATAAGTGAAGCAGCAACTCCAACAACCTGTCTAGGAACTAAATCAATATATTCTATATTTGTAACATCAGTTTCAATAAACTCACCTTTATATCTAGCTGGAACGCGTTGCTGTTTAATATAATTATCGTCGTCTATCTGAACACTGGCATGAGTAACATAGTATTGCTCTTCATCATCGGCTCGCATATACACAACCTCATCGGTAATTTTAACTTTCTTACCTTGTTTTTCTACTTTGCGATATGGGCTTAGTAAGAAACCGTATTCGTCTATCTTAGCAAACAAAGAAGCGTAAGTAACTAAACCAATATTGGGTCCCTCGGGGGAACGCACTGGACATATACGCCCATACTGAGACGAATGAATATCTCGAATAGAGAACGATGCACGTTCACGCGTAATTCCACCTGGTCCCATCACCGTTAGCCTACGTAAGTTATCTAACTCAGAAAGTGGATTAGTCTGATCAACAATAGAAGATAGCTGATTTGTACGAAAAAAGTCATTCACAACAGCCATTAGTGGACGAGCATTAACAAGATCTGTTGGAGTAATTTCTCCTTTTGAACCTGCTAAACTCATGCGTTCCTTTACAATACGCTCCATTCGGAATAGACCTACTCGAAAAGCTACATGAGCAACTAATTCACCAACTCGACGAACACGGCGATTAGCCAGATGATCTATATCATCAACCTGCCCTTGACCGTTCTGAAGCTGAACTAAGTAGCGTAGTGTTGCAGTCACATCTTCTGGTTGTAAAGTATAAAACTCATTAGTCTCTGGAACTTGCAGATTTAACTTTCGATTAATCTTGAATCTTCCAACCTTCTCTAATGTATAGCGACGTGGGTCAAAAAAAGTATTATGAAAATACTCTTGTGCCGTATCAAATACAGCAGGCTCACCTGGACGCATTCTCTTATATACATCTACTATTCCTTCTTCATAGGTTTTAGCAGTGTCCTTAGCAATGCTAGCTTTAATATACTGGTGTTCTGGATCATTATCTATCTCACCAAAGGTTTCATTTAACTGGTTATCACTAACAACCTCACCCATTGCTCTAAGAAGGGTTGTTGCAGGAAATTTACGACGTCGATCAATACGAGCTGTAATTACATCATTTCTCCCCACAGCAAATTCCAACCAAGAACCATGAACTGGTCTAATCTCTGCTTGATACAACATTCTTCCTGTTACAGAATCCTGTTCGCCCGTGAAATACACTCCTGGTGCACGAATAAGCTGACTTATAATACAGCGCTCAACACCATTAACAATAAACGTCCCTCGCTCTGTCATCACGGGAATATCCCCTACAAATACATCTTCCGTCGTCTCTAGCTCAGTTTTCAGATTTTTTAATGTAACAGTTAGATATAGAGGTTGGGTAAAGTTAAGACCTTTTGCTTGTGCCTCCTTATCTGTAATACTAGAATCTTCGAAATGATATCCATTATAGGAAAGCATCCAGTTTTTACCCGTGTAGTCTTCAATCGGAAAGACCTCTTGTAGTAATTCTGGGATCTCCTTCTCCAACAACGAAGAGTACGACTCTTTTAATATACCTATAAGGTCTAACTCGGGCAGATTTTTCGGAAAGACTTTTCCCCAATTTTGACGTGTTATCTTTTTATTTAGCATCCGAAGCTTATATCATCAAGAATACAAAAATAAGCGTAAAACACGCTCTTTTATACTTTGGCAAAACCACCAGGCTTAATGATGAACGCTATTTATACCACATTGAGCCCAGTGTGTCAACAATCCGGAACGTAACCATTCACGAGTTTACAAAGGATTCAAAGTCGAGCTTTACATAAAATGGATAGCTTGGCTTTAGAATCGGATATAATCGCTTACTTAAGGCAAGACCTTCCATTTCATGAAGGGTCTCGCCTTGTTTCGCTCAGTTTGTTAAATCGTGAATGGTTACTCCGGGACTAATTCTTATCTGGAGAAAAAATCTTGGGTTTTAGCCAGTCATTGGCTAATGCTGGTTCTTTAGATTGAGTAGGAGCAGGTTCAACCTGTTTTACCATAGTTGCTTCTTCTGCTTTCCTTACATGATCCTTTATCTGTGCCGGAGTTACACTTTTCAAAACTTCTACCTGCCTTTCAGTTTTAACCCCGAGTCTCTCTGAACGAACCGCTCCGCTTCGCATGGTTAAGGCAGCTGCTTCAAAAGTTAAGGCAGACACCTTATCTGAAGCAAAATCCTTCGTACCATGCTGTAAACCCCTGTATAAGTTAGTAGCAATATCTTTGTCCATTGCCACGTTTAGATTTTTAAGAACCAAAACCACAATTTCAGACACTGTTGGTAATTTGGGGTTGGATATATTTACTTTTCCAAATAAACTATTTTTCTCATTATTGTCTATATTTATTAAACTCGCTTGATTAAACAATGCAGCTTGATCGGTAAATAACCTACCCGCATCTTCTGGTTTAGAAAGTCCAACAGTAAATACAACGTCTATATCACTTCCTCCACTATTAAAACGAATGTCATCTTTGGTAAACTTAAGCTCCTTATCTGTCGGTTCAATAACAATATTTAAGCGCCCCACCTCCTCGGTATAACTAACTTTCTCTATACTTCCTTCATCATAAGGGAAAGATATTACTAAATTCCGACCACCAAGGGAAGTTTTAACCTTATCCACAGCAGTAAGATCATACTGCTTAACCGGTTTGGAACCAGCTAGTATAGATGCAGATTTGCCTAATTTGAGTAAACCTAGATATAGACCAAGACCCGCTGCCAGCTGATCATAATTAGCATTTTCTGGAATAACAGTAGCAACACTCCGTGCTTTGTCTAAAGTTAGTTTAAGCTGATTTAATTCTTGTTGTAAGCTCATAGTCTCGATTAATTAATATTATAGGCTATAATAACATCACCTTTGTTAAAATCAAGTTCTGGAGAAATTCCAATTCCATACTCCTCGCCTTGATTAGCTTCATTCATCTCTACCTTTTGCTGTTTAATCGAAACTACTTTGCCTCGTGACACTTTACCATCATGTTCTACCTTAACCTTATCTTTAAGCTTAAATTTACCTTGTTCCACCCTTGCCCCCGCAACATTTACATCATTTATACTGAACTTTGCTAGAATTTTGGCTACTCCAGTTACTACCTCCTCTGGTTCACTTGTTAGTTCTATAATTACATCTTCTACTTCCTCAACAAGCTTATATATAACCTTATATGTACGTAATATAACCCTCTGATCAGCAGCAAACTGTGTCACAACCGAGTCTGCTATAATCTCGAATCCAACTATTGCTGCTTTTGAAGCAATCGCAAATTCAACTTCCTCTAGATTAATATTTCCCACACCTGAACGAATAACCTCAATTTCATCTGGTAGACTTTCCAATACCGACTCCAATGATCCATTTGAAGAAGCCTTAACAATCAGTTTCAATACGCTATCCTTTTTAGTTTTATCTTTAGCAGCTGATTTTGCCTCCGAATTAGCTACTTGGGTATTTTCACCAACTCTTGTTACCTCTGAGCCAACGGAAACAAGATCGCTAAAGCCTAAAATTTCTGCAGGTTGAGAAGGTAAAACTCGTTTCACTCCTTTTCCAAACTCATTAAACATTGCCTTAACTTTACCTTGAATATTTCCCACTTGAATAACGTCCCTATTTTCTAATGTACCATTTTTCACAATCACGGTAGCCAGTATTCCTATCCTTTTATCCAGCCTAGATTCAACAACAACCCCCTCTAGATTACCTTGTGGATCTGCAGTTAGCTCCTGCATATCTGCAACTAAGCCAACCATCTCCAGTAGCTCATCGACACCCTTACCTGTTTTAGCGGAAATATTCACCGCAACGGTTTCTCCGCCATATCCTTCACAGGCAACATCTATCCGTAACAAGTCCTTTTTTACCTTTTCAGGCTGTGCACTTGGTAAATCAGTTTTGTTTATAGCAACAATCATCGGTGTACCAGTATCTCTAATATACTTCACAGACTCCTTAGTTTGAGGCATAACTGAATCATCTGCAGCCACCACCAATATTGCGATATCTGCAACAACCGCTCCACGGCTACGCATCTTTGAAAATGCCTCATGTCCCGGCGTGTCTATGAAAGTGATCTTAGTAGATGACGTCTCTATTTGGTAAGCACCTATTCCTTGGGTAATTCCACCAGCTTCACGATCCACAATTTTCGATTTACGGATATAGTCAAGAAGAGAAGTTTTTCCATGATCAACGTGGCCAAGTACTGCTACGATTGGAGGTCGCTTGTTAGAACTATTCGTTGATTTGTTATTATTTTTCTTAGCCATATTTTTGTTGAAAAATTAGTTAACACCATGTTACTTATTTTTTCTTATCTACTACCTCAGCTGGTAAATCTTCTTTTTCTTTATCTTGTCTATCTTTAATATCATTTCCAGTTCTGGTATCTGCTCCTGAAGCATCACGAATATCTATCTTATAACCAACAAGTTGTGCTGCAAGTCTAACATTTTGACCATTTCTTCCAATTGCCAGCGATAGCTGGTCTTCTGGAACCAATACCAAAGCATGTTTTTCTTCTTCATTTATCTTAACCGTCATATCTTCTGCGGGTGATAGTGCCTGAAGAATAAACTGCTCTATGTTCTCGTTCCATGCAATTACATCTATCTTTTCTTCTCCACCAAGCTCATTAATTACTGCCTGTACACGCACGCCTTTTTGTCCCACACAAGAACCTACTGGATCTACCCCTTGCTGATCAGAGAAAACAGCTATTTTTGTTCGAGAACCAGCTTCACGTGCAACAACCTTTATTTCAACTGCCCCTTGTGCAACTTCTGGAACTTCATTGCGAAATAAACCCTCAACTAGGCTCTTATCTGCGCGAGATACAATTATTTCGTTCCCCCTACGGCCCTCACGGATTTCCTTAACATACACAGCAATACGCCTATTTTTAGAATAATCTTCAGCTGGAATCTGCTCTCGAGGCGGCATAATACCTTGCGCTCGACCTATATCTATTAGTACATTCGGTCCATCAACCCTAAGAACCATACCGTTTATCACAGTTCCTACTTTATCCTGATAATCTGTCATAATAGAGGTCTTCTCAGCTTCACGCACCCTTTGTAAAATCACCTGTTTAGCTGTCTGAGCTGCTATCCTTCCAAATCCTGGAGGTGTAACATCCTCACCGTCTTTAATTAATTTTGCCTCTCCAGTAGATGGGTTTAACTCAACCTCAATATCATCTTCTATATCTTCAACTTCTTCATTTTCATCTACATCTACATCTACATCTAGGCTATCTTCATCTGTGCCAAAATCCTTGCGATAAGCCGCAAGAATCGCTTGTCTTATCGACTCCAATACCACCTTAGGATCAATTCCTCGCTCGGAGGCTACCTGGTTTAATGCTAGCGCAAATTCTGATCTTACTATTGCCATAATTTATATTAAATCCAACTTTTTTCCTATAAAATAAGGCGGGAACTAACCCACCTTGGCTCCATTTTAACAAAATAAGCCCATATAGGCAACCTACTCTAATTCCTGGAGCTGTTTAAAGAGATTTTTCTGTTGACGAGAGATCTTTTTTGGAATTTTAATATTCAATTTAATATATAGATCTCCGTGCATTGAGCGTTTAGGGTAGACTAAGCCTTTACCAGACAATCGAATTAATGTTCCAGGTTGTGTACCAGGTCTTATTTTTACCTTAATTGGCTTATCCAAGGTTTCAACCTTTAATTGGTCACCTAATGCTGCTTGCGCAATGCTTATATCTTCCTCAATAATTAAGTCTTGACCATGCCGCTTAAACTTCGGATGGTTACCAACCTGTATTCGAAGATCAAAGTCGTTAAAACGTATCTGTGTCCCATCCGCTACACCAGCAGGTATCTTAATTTTCCTATTTTTTCCCTGAATAACAAACTCTTTTTCTACTCCTTTTACAGCTTCCATAAACTCTATTTTTGCTCTATATTGTGGTCGTTGCTTATAAGCTCTAGCCCCACCACCAAAAGGAGAGGCTCCACCAAAAAACTGCTCAAAAATATCAAAAGGGTCTGAGAATCCTGCTCCATCACCGCCAAATATATCTTCGAATCCAGCCCCTGATGTGCGATAGCTATATGTAAATGGCCCTTGTTGACCACCCGGTGTACCCGCAGTTCCAGCCCCGCCCTTAAATGCAGCTTCACCAAACTGGTCATACATCTGCCTTTTTTTAGCATCTGAAAGAACCTCGTATGCCTGATTTATCTCTTTAAACTTAGCTTCTGCTTTTTTCTTATCCCCTTCTTTATGCTTGTCTGGATGCCACTTTAAAGCCAGCTTACGATAAGCTTTTTTCATCTCGTCAGCTGTTGCTGATTTTTCTACACCTAATACTGAATAATAATCTGCCATTTATGTATTAAAAAAGCGCGACTGTCGCGCTTATGTTCTACCCCCTACATTCTATCTCCTACTTACTCCTCTACTACCTCTCCTTCTTCAGCATCTTCATTTTTAGGTTCTCCTTTGTCCTTCTTATCTACAGGAGCGTCTTTTTCTTTTTTCTTTGCTGATTCTGCTTCTTGTTGTGCCTTGTTTACTGCTTCTCCTACCTTGGACAACACTTGTGATAGTTCGTCTGTCTTTGAGGTGATATCCTCTTTTTCGCCCTTTTCCAAAACATTCTTAACTTCTTTTATCTTGTCTTCAATCTCTTTTTTATCGTCATCTTTAACTTGATCCTTAGATTCTCTAAGTGTCTTTTCAGCTGTGTATATAATCGCCTCTGCTTGATTTTTTACCTCAATCTTCTCTTGCTCCTTTGCATCTTCTTCAGCATGTTCCTCGGCTTCTTTTTTCATTTTCTCCACTTCTTCCTCAGACAGACCGGTGGCTCCTTTGATCTGTATACTTTGCTCTTTACCAGTAGCCTTATCTTTTGCCTTTACTTTTAATATCCCATCTGCATCAAGATCGAACTCTACCTCAACTTGAGGGATACCCCTTGGAGATGGAGGAATTCCATCTAACACGAACCTACCTAAAGATTTATTGTCCGACGCCCGTGGTCTTTCTCCTTGTAACACATGAATCTCAACCTGTGTTTGATTATCCGCTGCAGTTGAAAACACTTGACTTTTAGAAGTGGGAACTGTAGTATTACGCTCAATAAGCGCTGTCTTTACACCACCTAGTGTTTCCAGCCCCAAGGTTAAAGGAGTAACGTCCAACAACAACACGTCTTTAACATCACCCATTAATATCCCTGCTTGGATTGCAGCTCCTGCAGCTACTACTTCATCAGGATTAATTCCTTTATGAGGTTCTTTTCCAAAAAATTTACCCACTTCTTCCTGGATTTTAGGCATCCTTGTCATTCCTCCAACCAATATAACTTCATCTATTTTAGACTTTTCTTTACCAGCATCTCTAAGACATTCTTCAACTGGCTTAAAAGATTTTTTTACTAGATCTGCCACTAAATCCTCAAGTTTAGCTCTGGTTAATTTAGTAACTAAATGAAGTGGACCTTCAGAACCTTGAGTAATAAACGGAAGGTTAATCTCGGCATCAGTACTCGTAGAAAGCTCTATTTTAGACTTTTCTGCTGCCTCTCGTAAGCGCTGTAACGCCTGTTTATCTTTTTTAAGATCAATGCCGTGCTCTTTTTTAAAGCTATCTGCCAAAAAGTTAATAATTAGCTGATCGAAATCATCTCCTCCTAAGTGCGTGTCTCCATTTGTTGCCTTAACCTCATACACGCCCTCATCAAGCTCAAGAACTGTAATATCAAACGTTCCCCCACCTAAATCATAAACAACAACTGTATGCGAATGCTTTTTATCCATACCATATGCTAAGGCAGCCGCAGTTGGCTCATTCAAAATACGCTTAACCTTTAAACCAGCTACCTCGCCTGCTTCTTTAGTTGCTTGGCGCTGAGAATCATCAAAGTAAGCTGGGACTGTAATCACAGCCTCCTCCACTTTCTCTCCAAGGTAGTTTTCCGCATCTTTCTTAAGCTTAGAAAGAATCATTGCAGAAATTTCCTGTGGCGTATATTCTTTACCGTCAACCTCAACTGCCGCTAAATCATTTTTGCCCTTGACTATTTTATAAGGCAACCACTCTTTATCTTTCTGTACAGATTCATCATCAAACCTGCGCCCCATCAAGCGCTTTATAGAAAAGATTATCTGCTCGGGCTTAAGCACCTGTTGACGTTTAGCTACATCTCCCACAACTCTCTTTACTGGATCTACAACAGAAGGAACAATGTTTCTACCTTCAGAGGAAGGAATCAACTTCGACTCCCCGCCCTCCATAACAGCCACTGCTGAATTAGTTGTTCCGAGATCAATTCCTACTATTTTTGCCATTTTATTTATATATATATACTCTAACTTCTACTGGACGTAAAATTCGCTCTTTATATTTAAATCCTGCCCTATATAGTTCTACCACTTTCCCTTTTTTCTTACTAGACTCTGTCTTAACACTATCCACCGCTTGCATTATCTCTGGATCAAATTCAGACCCCGCCTTAACATCTATTTTATAAACACCTTCTTGAGAGAGAGTATCATCGAACTGCTTTAAGATCAATTCCACTCCACTTTTTTCTCCCAACTGCTTTAGAGCTTGCTCTAAAGCATCTCTTACCGGCAAGAATGCCAAAAGCAGTCTTTCGTTTGCATACTTGGCAAATTCTTCTTTTTCACGTACAACCCGTGCCTGCAGATTCCTGTAGTCTGCTACAGCTCGTTTCATCTGTTCCTCAATCTGTTTTATATTAACTTCTGATTCAGATTTTTGATTTTTTACTTTATTTACCATGATGCTACCTCTCCAAGTAATCGAGCACAATATTCTACAGTTGGTACTAGTTTGCGATATTGTAAACGTCGTGGACCCACAACTCCAATAAACACTTTACGTCCTTGTCCGAGCTGGACTGGTGCAAAAATAAAAGAATACGGATTAAATATCTCATCCTTTAACTCGGGTCCAATAAAAATCCTTGTACCTTCTTCTCCCATTAAAGAAAATACGCCATCCCAACGTTCTACTTCATCCAACATTAATAATAAATTACGCGTAATATCTATATCATAGAACTCTGGCATATTAAGTACATTTCCAGCACCAGAGTAGTACAGATTTCCATCCTCAATTGCGGCAACAGATAAGGTATTTGTGGCCCTTGCAAGAGCTCTAGTTAAGTCACGAAGTAGTTTATCCGATTGATACCTTGAGTCCCAAACTTTTTCCTTAATAGACACCTCATCAGCTACACTCATTTCTTCAGCCTGCATCAATTCTCTTACATATAGCTGCAATGCTTTTGAAGTAGGAATGCGTCCTGCAGATGTATGGGGTTGTTTTAGATATCCGGAGGCATCTAAAGCCGCTGTTTCATTGCGAATAGTAGCAGGTGAAACACCCAGATCATACTTTTTTTCCAGGGTAACGGAACCCACAGGCTCCGCAGTATCTATATACTCCTCAATAAGAACCTTAAGAATCTGTATCTGTCTTTCAGTTAAAGAATCCATAATTAGCAGAATGATATCACGACTGCTAATTAGTTGTCAATAGTACAACTAGTAACCATTCACGATTTAACAAACTGAGCGAAACAAGGCGAGACCCTTCATGAAATGGAAGGTCTTGCCTTAAGTAAGCGATTATATCCGATTCTAAAGCCAAGCTATCCATTTTATGTAAAGCTCG
>Ga0210057_1002912_pt1 | contig 23974 bp, 32 predicted proteins | sample CryGeyCG2114_010_2_FD_183968 | JGI IMG/M metagenome (GOLD analysis project Ga0210057, IMG submission 183968) | Groundwater microbial communities from aquifer - Crystal Geyser CG10_big_fil_rev_8/21/14_0.10 (SPAdes) (version 2) | ecosystem: Environmental > Aquatic > Deep subsurface > Groundwater ...
ACAAAACTAAAACGATGGAATATCTATTACAATGACTTAGAACATTGTGGATTAGGAGGCGCAACTCCCAATGAATTTTTGGTCGAATATCAAAAGACTAACCCGCCAAATGTGTGTGCCTAGGACAAACGTATACAACGACGTTTTTATTATCCGCGTTTTTATTTTTTCTTTCGCACAGCAACGCTACGCTTCCTAGAAACAGTTACGTTTTTCTTTTTCATGTGCCCCGCAGAGAAAAAAGCAATACCTCCAAGAAAAAACAAAACACCGAAACCAATCGTGAGACAACCAACGAAAAGAGTCAGAATAACAAGCGAGTGCGTTGCCGTCCCCGCTGCAAGATTTGCAAGAAGCCCGTGTGCAGTCGCAGTCCAAGCAAGTTCACGTGCCGGACCTTCAAGTGGATGGTTGCGATCAAAATCATTCCAATACCGTCCATCAATGTTAAATGTATGCTCCCCTGCCTCAAATACCTCTCCGTTATACGTAACGTCTTCATCGAGCGTAATATTCTGCGTTCCGTGAAGCACGTGGTAATTAATCCGAGCATACGTCACCATAAGTTCATCGGGCGTATTTACAAGTGGATCTTTTGGGTTAAGACTACTTTTTTTGAGGGGATACTGCCAGTCTTCAGTAAGAAGTTTTAAAATAGCATTACCACCCTCAACCGTACCGCGGTCAATGAAATTACCACGTGCGTCATATTCCATCATGACACCTTGCGCACGGTAAACTGCATTCAACGAATTAAGCCCGACCTGCGCACTCACTACAACGAATCCTCCAGCGCCAATGCACACAACTCCAGCAAAAATAAAAAGAACGCCGGCAAATTTAAGTGGTTTCATAAATAGAGTATAAACCCGCAATCAAAAATTAAAAAGCGGAATGTGTGGAAAAATATTGGTGAATGAGCATTAACGAAACCGAAACGTCGAGAGGATTTGATTAAGGATCACAAGATACCCTTCGCTTTCATCATTCATCTTGCCAAATCCAAGAAAAACACGGAACTGAAATCTGTCATCTGCCGAATTATAAAAAACAACTTCTCGATGCAAAACGGAATCACCAATTTTATGTGTAGTATCTCCAGTGCACGCTAGTACACCATCAACAAAAAGATCTGATGATAAAGGCGATTCACACGTTGAAGAAAAAGATAAAGATGATTGCTCACCAGAACGAACGCTTCGAGGGGCAACACCAAATACCAAAGGAGGAATTTCCGAAGAATCGCTGTGCCTACGAAATGACACCTCAAGAGCGTTGTCTTGATACGGTAAAAGTTTTGGAGAGCCTTCAGTAATCTCAAAATCCCCTGGATACTGAAAATCGAAACCATATTCTTGATTGCGATAGGTCTCCCATCCCGCAATATGATTCTGTGCTTGAGTAGGTTGTGACTGTTGTTGCGCAGTTTCAATAACCTCCGTGTTCACATTACGAACCTGCTCCATTATCATGCCGTATTGAGTTCCAAAATAAAAAAACACTCCTGCTATTGCAATGAATACTAAAACCGCAAGAAGTTTTGAATACCACGTCACACGATTCCATTGGATCATATATAAAGTATACAACAAAATTTATGAAGTGAAAAAATGTATCGAGTAACTATAACAATCCAGCAGCCATAACGCTTACAATCTCACAACTCCAGATATATACACAACGACAAACTCGCGACACAGTAAAAACTCCAAAAATAAATGGAGTTGCAATAACTTGACAAAAATAATATCTATGTGATAAAATACCAACCTATCCTCGGTATCCGGATTTTCTGGATTCAAAGATTTTCAGAGGATATTGATTTGCACTTTTTTAGTTTGAGGAGATGGACATGCTACTGGCGACCATCAGCTATGTGAACCGCGATCGAGGATGGGGAATCGCGGACGTGAGTCGGAGAACCGACCAGGATGGAGATGAGAAGGTATTCCTGCTTCTCTGTCACGCGCGATGCTTTTTGTTGGTCGGAGCCAGAATCGAATCCCGACCCCTCAAGAGAGGAACTCCGATGCCCGAAGAGGGAACGGAAATCTGTTTCGAGGGCGTTGCTCCGGCAGGCAATGGGGGGAAGCACCCGCAGGCACTCGGGTGGATGCCGCTCAAACACAAGGAGAAGATGGAACTCGCCCGAGTCAAGGCGGAGAGGACGCTGCGACGCAAGACCGAAGAGCAGCAGCGCACGAAGGCGATTCGGGAAACCGAGGTCGCCGCACGTACTCCTTCTCCCAAGAAGAAGGGAGGAAAGCCCTCCAAGAAGGAGCGGAGGAAGACCGCCGTTTCCTGACCCGACGAACAGGGCCGATGCATTCGATGCATCGGTCCTGTATTCATTATTAAAACAAAATGAGTTTCGAAAAACACCAAAGCTTCGAAAGAAATCCAATCAACTACCGTGTGCGCCCAGAGCGATAAGAGATCCAAAATGTGATAATAAAAGAAAAAACGACAACGAGAACGAAAATTAAATCCGCGATCCCGCCCCGAATAAAAGATTAAGAATTACCAAAGCAATCGCAGAAACAACTGCAGAAGCAAAAGCAACACAAAGAGATAAAACAAACACCTTAATAAAACGAATACCATAATAATATCATCTACAATTCAGTAATGTAAGTTTTAAAAACTGAAAAACCCCCGCACAACAGACCAAGCCAACGGAAAAGCCAAGATTTTTATATATATATAAAAAAAGAGCCCCGACCGAAGTCAAGGCAAAAGCGAAAAACAAAACTACCAGAATCCCATCGAACAAAACTGAGGACGAATGATGTAATTACCATCCTCCGCCTTTTGTGAGAGTAAGCAAATGAACCTCGTCTCCTTCTTCAATATGCTTCGCAATCGCTTGTGCAGGACCAAAACTCTCATCATCCGGATGCGGGAAAATATAAAGAAATTTCGTCATGAATACAGTTTACATTATTAAAACAACCGCAACATTACAACTGCCTACTCTTTCTTAATCATTCCGTTGTTTCACCCGTCCGTCCGCCCCTAGGCTAATGAGAGGTTTTTTTCATTATGAAAACTATTGAGTTTTAATCCAAGAATCAATTGCAGCTAGTAATAAATTTCCCTCTTTATATAGCTCCTGCCATCTGAGACGATAATTCTGGATTTCAATACATTTATCATGCTTATTCAAATCTTCCTCAATGCAAGCCAACAACTCATTTGAAAAAGTTTCGTCAAACTGCGGGAAAAACTCAAGGTCACTCATTGAAAAACTGCAATCCTCCGGAGATTTAAATCCTTGTTCATTCCTTTTATTATCTGTTAAATAATCCGTAAACGAAGCACTCAACATCACTAAACTAAAAAGCGTAACCGCAGGATCGTGGAATAAATAGGACCAATGAGCATTAAGAATATCTTTGTCAGAAGGCCAATTACCAGCATTGCCGGTTATTTGAACTTCCTTTTCTTTTCCAAAATCCTTAACAGATTTAATAATAGACTGCTCCAAAGTTTGATGTATTGGAGTATTTCTTTTTAAATTATCAAAATTTTTGAAAAGCCAAGTAAAATCTCCGATACAATCCACAAGCTGGGAATTCGCTTTTTCCAACCAAGAGTATTGCAGCGGAAAGTCTAGGCGTTGATTTTCAAGAGAGCTCCAAAAATTGCCGATTTGCCAATTATCCCACTTGCTCTTTGAAAAACTATGAAGTTCTTTTCGGATAGGGGTAAGCAACTTTTCTATAGCTTCTCTGGTCTTAGATTTTTCCTCAAAGCTTTTGGATTGAAAATAGCTAAAAACTGCAATTCCGACAGCTGAAATTGAAGCTATAGCAGTCCAGTCAATAGTTGTCAGATCGAAATTAATCATAGTTAAAAATAAACAGCAACTTACTTAACCGCCTCCCCGCACAATACACTGATATTTTGAAATTTCAAAGTTTTCATTCTTTTAGCAAAGATTCTATCCGACCAGCTGCATTTGCAAGATTCTTAAGGGCGTCACTTTCCCAAATCCGAAGAATTTTCCACCCTGCCTTTCGCAGCTTTGCCCGATTAGTCTTGTCACGTTTTATATTCCGTTCAATTTTGGGAACCCAATATTTTTTTGGCAAACGTTTGCGCAAAACAGAAAAGTCCCGCCCGTGCCAAAAATCGCCGTCAATAAAAACGACCCTCTTTTTGCGCGGCAATGCGATATCGGGATGCCCTAATGCCCGCTTGTAGTGCTTTTGGAAATATATGCCGCTCCTTCGAAGCTCACGAAAAATTAACCGTTCCGCTTTGGTGTTTTTGGGGCGGATTTTTGACATAATCTCGCTCCGCTTTTTTGGAGTAAATCTGTCCATACGAAGGCGCTTTCTGTGCCTCTAAAAATTCTCTCAAATCGCCAAATATATGAACAGCAAGCCGCCGCGCGAACTCAACCGGAACCGCATTGCCAATCATCTTATATCCATCAGCAACGTTCTCATATTTAAAAATAAAATTATCGGGGAAGGTCTGGATCCGCGCACACTCGCGCACCGAAAGCCGCCTGTACAAGTCTTCTTTGCCAGGAATAAAAATGCGTTTGTTTTGCGCGATAAACTTCATCTTTGGCGCTTGCGGATGGATCGGAGCATGCCTGCCGCCTGCTTGGATTGTAAACGAAGGCTCGTCCCAACTGCGTACCCTGTTCCGGGACATATAAATCGTTGAAAACCCGCCGTTCATATATTCATGATTTGCGGCAAATAAGGCGCTTGGTTTATTCGCTTTATTATATTCGCCCGCCGGTTTTGCCTTCCGTAAATCCCAAATCGCATCTTTGAGTGTTTGTTTTTTTGGCAAAGGTTCGGGAAAGGTTGGTTCCTTACCTGTCTTTTTGTGGTAACCAATGATAATAACCCGTTTCCGGTCTTGCGGAACGCCATAATCATGCGCGTTAAGAAGCTTATAATTAACATTATAATTGAGGGATTTAAAGCGGTTTAAAATTTCTCCAAATGCCTCTCTGTGCCTTGGCAATAAAATTCCGGAAACATTTTCGGCAAGAAAAAAAATCGGCTCTTTGTCTTTCAAAACTCTGATATATTCATAAAAAAGCTGTCCCCGCTTGTCATTAATGCCGCGCAATGCGCCAGCTTCGCTCCAACTCTGGCAAGGCGGACCCCCAATAATACCAGCACCCTCTGGAATCTCAGAAGACGGAACATCCGTTATGCTTCGCCGGTCAAGCTTCGAATGGGGGAAATTTGCTTCAAATGTTTCCCAAATCGATTTATCAAATTCGTTTGCCCAGACAACATTAAAACCAGCTTTTTCAAAACCTAAATCAAGCCCTCCCGCTCCTGTAAATAGTGAGATAATTTTCATGGTTATTTTGTAAACGAGAGAAGTTTTGCTTCTAAAAGTTTTGCAGGATTGTTTGGGGATTTAATTTTTACGTCTGAAATAGAAAAATTTTTCTGCTGCATTTTTTCCAAGACTTTCCTATCTTGCACAGGGAAAGAATTATATTTTGCCTTTAATATTAGGGCGTATGCAGAAACTTTTTCGTTATTGGGCTTAACAATATAATTAAAAACTTTCATCGGACTTGCAATATGCCACATTCCACGGATCCGCAAATAAGTAATGCCTAAAGGGTCAACCTTATTAACTCTCCCCAACTCTTTTGTTTTTGAAAATCCAACGCCTTCAAAACCGGCTAATCCAGCTGATATTGATTTTTTAATCCTTTCATACGTATCTTTTCCGGCAGCATAGCAATCACCATAAACAAACCATAGGGCTTTTAATTTTTTCTTTTTTAAAACATCGACTGCGTAAATTAAATCTTTTTCTTTCCATTTCTCGCAATTGCGGCAATCTTTCGTAATCATGGGGCTGGCAGCATAAAGCCTGTCTTTGGGATAAGAGCTGTTGAGGGCAATGCCCGCAGTAAAACTTTCAACTTTTTTTACTTCGACCGCATCACCTCCCCGGATCATAAAGTCTGGCGGGTTATTTTGGTTGCCGGCATACGAAAAATATTTGCTATAAACAGCGTGCTTCTTGTTAATGTCTTTAGTCCCGACTGTTCCGCAGAAAAGATCCTTAATATAAAATTCCAAAGCTTCGCCCATATTATTGGCGCGATTTGGTGAACGGTAATAATCTCCGATTTCGGCAATTGGATTTTTAGCAAAATTCGAAAAAGCAGTAAGTAAATTAACCATGACCTTATTGTACAAAATATTCAGCTTTAAAGCAGCTCATTCCATTCAAAAAAATAATTTAAAAGTTGTGTCAAAAGCCTCGCACCGGTACACCGATCCACCCCAAAAGCCAAGGTTCGGATAAAAAAAGTCGCCCGCATTCCCGAAGGAATGAGGGCGGATACCCTACTTCTTCTTTAAAAAGTTTCTATATATCTTTTCAGGCGAGTAAAGTTTTTTCGATAGTGAACTTCGGGAGGATGAACTGCTCTCAAATCAACAAGAGAGCCTTGGTAACGCTTAAATGCAGCACCCCATGAACGAGATCTATTGAGTATGTAAACAAAATCAGACGTAAGTACATGGGGCGGTTCAATGAATAGGGATCCTGAATCTTCGAGCTTAACAACGTCTTCGCGAATGCTCGCCGGCTTTCTTGTTGCTCCTTGTGTCGTCGTAGAATACAAACTAACCGCAACACCCTTAGATGCAAGATCGCAGATGCCTCGAAGATGATTTGGTGGGGCAGGAGCATGACCGTACACAAAAAGAAAACGTGAATCAAGTCTTTCGAGAAGCGGCGGCAAACATTGGGCACTACTAGTACGATAGCGATTATGGCTCAAAAGAATATCCGAATCCCCGCCAAAAAGCTCGGCGACCTTGCGATATTCACTCATGTAGTTAACTGAAATAATTATTTCGCAAACACCCGCCTCTCTAAGCCACTCAAGCGTATATCCCAAAAGAGGAATGCCATTAATCGGAACAAGACTCTTGTTGCCATACTTTTTAGCAAGCTCGCCGAGGCGCACGCCTTTACCACCAGCAACAACAACCGCTTGTCGTAACATGAAAAACCTCCATCCTATTAAGAAGTACTCCTTCCCTTTTACTCCAAGGCTCCTAAAATCGCAAGTCGGACTTTTTCGTTCAGCTCTTTGTTCTCCGGCAAAGCGGGAGCAGGAGCATAATTCTTTCCCCATCGCTCGTCGGTAAACGTCATGCCTTCAAACGTTCGCGGAGTGTTGTAACGCGGAACAAAGTGCAGATGCAAATGCGAAACAACATTCCCCTGCTGCGCATAGTTCCACCAGTCGGGCTGCCAGAGTTTTGAAAGCGCAGTTTGATAGCGCTTCATAATTTCAAAAAGCTCGCCTTGTTCATCGGGTGTAAGGTCAATGATCTGTTCTTTGTAGGTATTTAGATAACACACCGCCCGACCTAAATACGACTGGTTCGAGTGCAACGCAAGCGTCCAGAACCGAAACTTGTGTATATCAAGCGAATGATCAGTAAAATATTCCACGCCCTGATTGTAGCAGATAGTTCAACCCCACCCCAAAAGCCGAGGTTCGGATAAAAAACCCGTGAGCAGCGAACTGCACACGGACCACGAGTACGAAACGTCATTGTGACGCAACCTCCTCTTGATAAAAGGGTCATCAAGTTACAACCGCGAGGAAGTTCCCGCGGATCCGGCAGCCTCGGAGACAATATCAAGAATCCTTCCGGCACGCCTGCGTAAAGAATCCTCAAACCTTGAAGACGCAACGCGGCTGCCATTCTTTGTAACCGCAACCAACTCACCATTAACAAACGTCATTTCGATTCTTCCTTTGCGCCCAGCGATAAGAATACTCACCGATTGTGCCACTGCCCCATCTTCACGGAGCGTCTCGTAGTAAATGACATCAGCATAAGAATTGTTAAGGTGTGCCCGTTCAGGCAAATGAAGATTCGGATCGGCAGGAAGGGATTCAATCCATATCAGCACTCCGCTATCAAGCGCAACAAGCACATCCTCCCACTGAAGATGTGGTCGAGAAAAGCGATTTTGGAGAAAGAGCACCAAACCAAGAATAAGAGCCAGGATAACAAGCGCTGTTGGAGTCATGAATCACCTCTATGAAAAAGTGTGAAAGAGCAGATTGGAAGCTTAATAATAGTTTTTTATCGGCACACCGTCAATCCAATCCCGAAGAGCAAAAAGGCCCCGACGTCGGTCGGGACTGAAACGCGTGAGTCACACAAATCAATACCAGCCTGTTTCTCCTTCAATTTTTTGTGCATTCGAAAAATCACAGAAAGAGAATTGGCAATCAATACAAACGTACTGGATATGAGTATAGAGTTGCCCTCCGGGATCATTGTGGTTCCACGAACCATAGCACGGCTTTTTCTCAAACCTGTGCCTTCCCGTCGGAGAATTCCTACACTCAACCCGATCAGCATCATCCTCGCTACTCATAAACACCTCCTCAATTTCAGGAACAACAAAAAACCGCCCCAGAGAGGCGGCGCCATTTCACAGGAATATATGAAACAAAACTAACGCACTCTCTGTACGGAACGAGAAACTGCGTAGTAATAGGTATGTGATTGTCGTGCGATATTACTCACGGAAATAATCATACACCGATCCACCCCAAAAGCCAAGGGTTAAATAAAAAAAAGCCGCCCGCATTCTTAAAGGAATGGGGGCGGTACATGATTCTTCTCAGTCGGTGAAGTGCATGAGCTCGTCGGGATGAGCGCCTCGCTCAAAACCGTCCGAGAACCGAACACCGTGGGAAGGTCATCGCTTCCCAAGGCGGCATGCACAAGTATGCTCCTTTCATGATGTGAGAGTGAAACTTTGCCGAACTACGGAAGCGTGATGGCATCCTCGAGAGTCTGAGACCAACGAGCGACACCAGAATCGACGAGGTGCCGGAAGTGACAGCGACAAACACTTTCCCCGCGCCCACTGCACTCGACGACCAACGCGAGCGTGATCGTCTTGTGAAACTTGAGTCGATCAAGGAGCGCATTGTGCCACCCCTTCTTTCGAATCTCGCTCGCCCAGTGTACACCAGAAAAATCCTTACTCATAGAAAACCCTCCACAGAGACTTTGTAAAGATACAAGAAAACTACGTAACGCGGATCAATATTAGCACACAGATAAGCAATCTGTCAACACGCCTTAAGAACGAGTTTAGAAAAAACGCCTCGCTTCCGAAGAAGCGAGGCGATAAAAAGGGAAGGAAAGGTCATCGAGACAAGGTAATCGCCTCAATTTCACAAAGGGGCGGCGTGGGAAGAAAAGCGATGTTTGAAGGGTCATCAAAAGAAAACCAAATACTCCGCGCCGGAGCAGAATGATCAAACCATTCATCACCATTCGGAGTAAACTGACCCTGACAGTGACCCAACCTCATAGGTGTCTTCATGCCTTCCAAAATACGTGTAAGGTGCGTTGAGCCATGAGAACTCAACATATCATGTACGCCATCTTGGACATCGCGCACGCGTTGTTCGCCACATTCACCAGAAAGCAAAGAAAGTCCTACAGGGCGCGTACATTGCTTCGTCTGACGAAGAAGCCAAACAATGACACGCTTTGCAAACAGCTTCGCATCACGCGAACGAGCAATAATCAACTCAAGCTCCTTCATTTGAAGAGGCAGTAATCGAACCAATTGAACCTCTCTCTGATCGGGAAGCGACATACAAAAAATCCTCCTGTTCTTGAACGAAAAAATAAACAAAGAGCCAAAAAGGATAGTATCATATAACACCACATTGTAAACAGTGAAAGCGAAAAGAAAAAAAGAAACAAAACAGCAAAAAATTTAGTATACTAATTTACATGAACGAAAAAACAGCAAAAAAAATCGGGGAGGCATACGCCTTTGCGCAGGTGTGCGATGAACTATACCAAAAAACGCCGGGCGTGCTTGAAGATCTACTAGACACACACGCAAGAGATATTTCAGAAAAAACCAGAGAACAAAGAAAAAAGCTTGAAACCGTATCAGAAGAAGTAAAAGAAATCGTTCTCGCAAAAGCTGAAAAAACCAGTAAAAAAATAACCACCATGGGAAACCTGTATGTCGGCGATGATTGGGATGATCCTGCAGAAGTTCTCGAGTGGTTGAGCTTTTTCTTGGGTGGCGCAATCATCCACTGGCAATTAATAAAAGGAAGTGCAAGTGAAAGAGAAAATCGAGAATTTGAAACAATCGCAAACGAAGGAGTACAATATTACACAACACTCTTTGAAACAACACGGAATAAAGCCGAAGCAATCGGCCACGCTCGTGCAAAGCAGTAATAATTCCCTACATTTCCAAATCGGGATACCAAACTCGTTGAATAACAGCAATCTCTGGATTTCCCCTATTCACTAACGTTTTGAATCGAGCAACGTCACTAAATCCCCCAGGTGTGCGATAGTGATAGGGATAAACCTGCTTTGGAACAAATGCCAAAACAGCATCAGCGGCACTCTCTACGCTCATCGTGTACGGAAGATTCATAGCTACAAACGCAATATCAATATTTTGAAGCACGCGCATCTCGGGCGTATCCTCACTATCACCCGAGAAATAGACACGCTTACCACTATGTTCAATTACGTAACCATTATCACGCCCACCCGGATGATTGCTTAGTGCCTCCTCTCGAATATTGTAGGCCGGAACAGCTTCGATGGTGAAGTCTTGATAGGTCGTAATTTCACCATTTGAAAGAATGGTAACAGGATGAGAAAAGTCTTCAGGAAGCTTATCAACAACAGACTGCGGAACAATAAGTTTTGTTGAATCAACAAGAACTGCGTTAAGTGTAACAACATCAAAGTGATCAGCATGTTCATGTGTTATAAAAACAATATCGGGCTTCGGCTGGCCAAGAAATGCCTCTGCGCCACCAACGGGATCAGAATAAATAATCGTCCCACCCCAATCCAAAACAGCGCTAGCGTGGGAAATGGGGGTAACAATAATGTCGTCTTTTTTTATCATGGTATCAGATGACGTATCTTTAAATTCTACTGCTTTTTGAGAATCTTGAGGAAGAAATAAAAAGACACCAACGCCAAACGCAACAAGAATAAGAGCGATAACAATATGTTTCATCATAACTATACTACCACAAAAGGCATACGAAATGGGTTATGCGTGATTAGTACGTACCACGACTCGCGTAAGGCTAAGATATTCTTTCCGAATCAACCACAATAAAACAAAGTCTACAAGAACAATATATGCAAGAACTAAAGAGTGGGTATACGAAAATCGATAAATCTCATATACAACAAAAATACTAATAAGATACAAACTAAGAGGAAATGCCCAAAGCTTTCGCCGCAGTAAATTAATCGAAAGCACAATATCAATAAAGCCCCAAAAAATAAAATAAATCGCGAGAAAATATGTCACCGTAAAAGAAGAATGTCGGAGAAAAGGAGTGACTACACGAACAAGAAAATCAGTTTTGTCTTCAATAAGTTCATGAGCCATGATGCTGTAAAAAACATCCGCAACCGGCATACCAATTAAATGCAATAAAACAAACCCTAGAAGAAAACGGAGGAATCCATAGAAAATCCTCCACCACATACCAACACGAAAAAAAAGCGATCGAACACGAGTGGTATCTCTCAAACGCAAAGAATCAAGAATCTTCATTCCTGAAGTATATACGAAAATAGAACAAATTATGTTCGCTTCTTACGATTTTTTTTCTTTGCAAGCATTTCAGCCTTAACAGCAAGACGCTTCTTCGTCTTGTGCGAATGTGATTTTTTCTTTTTTCCTACACCAGTCGATCGTTTAGCCATAAAAGTAGTATACACTAGTTTCAATCAAGTGCGTAGATGCGCATACACCACATACCCCACCAGAGAACCAACAATAACACCGGCAAGAACATCAGAAAACCAATGAAAACTAACACTTGCTCCAAATGCAATGTAAGAAGCATAGAAAAGTGCGAAGACACCAATCCAACGCTTGTTACGAAACCATAAGAAAAGAAACGTTGAGAGTGCAAACGCTACGCCCGCGTGCGAGGATGGCCATCCCCAAAAAATACCGTGTCGCAAAAACCCAAATTGAAACGCGCGACTAATATCATTCACCGCACCATAATCAAAAAAGTCAGGTTGAATTCTCCCCGTAAGCGCCTTGTAACCTGCAATAATAAAAAAAGAGATAACAACAGCTTGAAATGAATGCACCGCAAGAAGGTTATACCGCGCAGTACGACGCACTACACCAAAACCATAGAAGAGCAGAGGAATGATAAGAGGAATAAACAATCCAAGCAAACCAGCTGATGCGCCAAGAAACAAAACTGCATCTCCGCGCGTAACAGAAAAAAACCACCAATCAAAACCGCTCACGACTAATATGTACGTAAGAACAATCGCCAAAAGATGCCAAAAAAGAAAGCACCCCGTAAAGACCACTCGTATTCCCCTACTAATATCATACGCAAATGATTTAAACACAAAAACAATATATATTACCGTATTCCTGTATCACAGGAAAGATCAAGATTCTGCATAACGCCAGGTTGAATAGTGATTGATTGTATTGAGCAGGATGGAAACGGATTACCACCTACAGCTTGAATATTATAATCACCCGGTGGAAGCATAGAAACATAGAATCCCTCCTTGTTCGTTGCAATAGTCGCAAAAAGGCGATCACTGTTAAGAGTAAAAACACGCACCATCGTAACGTATGGCTTATCTGCACATTGTACATCCAGAGGATCACGTAGCACGGGGCATATTGGTCCAAGAAAGACATATCCTTGTACACCAGAATCAAAAGGTAAAATGCCAGAAGGAACAGAATCCTTAGTCACGCTCCAAAAAATGCCAACCCCCAGAACAATACATAAAACGATAATAAAAGGAAGCGTTTTTTTCACAAAGCTACTTGTTCAAATAAGTAATAGTTAATTGAAGAACGGTAGCAAAACTAACCCATAACAAATAAGGAATGTTCATAAGAGCAACCCATTTACGTTTTGGATACACTGCGACAAGCACCCATACAAGCGTGCCGAGTACAAAAAAAATATCCAATGCGGCAAGTAGATTGTTTTTTAGCCCAAATTGAAAATAGGTAAAGGAAAAATTGAAAATAAGATTCAAAACAAACGGCACAGCAAGAGCCCGCGGAAAATGTTTGGTAAACACAGCGTAAAACACAAAACCGTACGTAATTGCAATAACCACATACAATACCGTCCACACTGGACCAAAAATCCAAGAAGGCGGAGCCCAAACAGGTTTAATCAGTGTTTGATACCATATCATATGCGCTACTCACCCTATCAGTATCGCACTTTTTGTTAAAAGCTAAAAACGGCGTAAGAATAAATCCTGCCTACAAAGATAAAGAAATTGGTTATTTTTTCTTGAGATCTGAAAGATCAATACGCTCGGTAATGGTAATGGCGCTTACAAATTCGGGAAGGTGGCTCACGAGAATCATTGCACCCTGGTAACGATCAAGCGCCTTCGCGATAACGGGAAGATGACGAAAGTTGATGTGATTGGTCGGTTCATCGAGAATAAGAAAATCAGGCTTTCGGAGAGTAAGAAGCGCAAAGCTAAGCAATCCCTTCTGACCCTCTGACAATTCCTTGATCTTCAAACGCATCATATCAGAAGTAAACAAAAACCCAGCAGCAAGCGATCGCATCTCCTCAATCGTTATGTTATGCGCCGCATCTTGGAGAGCTTCGAAGACTGACTGTTCGGGATTGAGAGTCGAAAAATCTTGACGATAGTAGCCAAGAGTAACTCCTTCCTCAACAACAACGCCCGGAGCTTCACCGCGAACAATACGTTCAAGAAATGTTGTCTTCCCTATCCCGTTTGGTCCGTAAAGTAAAAGACGTTCACCGCCATGGAGTGCGATCTCCGTTTTCTTCTCAACAAGTTTTTCTTTTTCGATAACGGAAACAGAATTGATGGTTACAATAAGTCCAGTACTCACCTCTCCCGAAGTAGGAATAGCGAACGAACGAATAGTACGGTCTTCTTGACGAACCTCCGCCATGCTCTCCTCAAGCTCCTCAACACGATCACGCATCTTTTTCGCAACATTACGCATCTTTCCACCCTTTTGTGCGAAATAGTTTGCCTTATCTTTACGTTCTTGAATCTCCTTTTGGAACCGAGCATTCATACGCTGTTCCTTTTCAATACGAATAATAATTTCTTTCACTACATCATTATAGTTTCCGCGGTACTGTTCAATTTTTTGTTTAAAAATATCTAAATAAAATACCCCTTCTGTAAATGCATTCAAAAAATCGGCGTCGTGAGAAATAACCAAGCATGTTCCTTTGTAATCAATAAGAAATTGAGTTAGGTGTTGCAGTGCTTCAGGATCTAAGTTGTTTGTTGGCTCATCAAGAAGTAAGATATCCGGTTCTTGAATCAATGCGGACGCAAGAAGAATCTTTGCTTGCTGACCACCTGAAAGTTGACCCACTGGACGATCGGTTGGTACATCTAAATTCACCACCTTCAAAATGTTGTCGATGCGAGGATCAATGTCATAAACCTTGTTAGAAAACAACTGTTCGAAATATTCCTTAATTGTAAGCTTCAAAGAATCACGGGGAATAACTTGTTGTGCGATAGCAATACTCGCTCCTTTTTTAATGGAAATCAATCCATCCTCTGGTTGCAGGTGTCCAGTAATCAACTGAAAAATCGTACTTTTGCCAGCGCCGTTCTGCCCCATCAAAACAACCTTACTCCCCTTCCTCATCGAAAAATTCACCTCATCAAGAATGGGTTTCATGGGACCATATTCAAACGAAACAGTATTGAATCGTAAAATAACTTCTTGTTTCTGACTCATACTAAAAAATATCTCACACCAATAAGCCTGGAATCTCAAACAAAAACTCCCTGACATCAGAGAGAGGTACTACCACCATACAACAAAAAAGTTAATTCTGCAACTAAAAAATGGTGCGGAAAAAACGTGATCGCGTATAGGTCTTAAGCTACATCAAACCGTGCCTTGTTCTCATCCATCCATTTCTGCATCTCTGCCATTTGCTCTTCTTTTGATCGCTCGCCCTGTGCCTTCATAAATTCGGTATGCTTCTCTGCATAATGTGGCTTCAACGCCTCCATCCATTCTTCGAACGTTGCTCCTTGAGCTTCAAAGTCACATATGTCGCATTTGAGTGTTTTCATATTAAGTTTCTTGAGTTAATACTATATGATTGAATAATAGAGAAAAAAATCATATTTATCAATGAGAAGAAGGCACATGCCTTTCGAACCTATCCATAGCACAAAGCATTTCTTGACATTAGTGATACACTTTTGATACACTTCTACTATTAGAAACTAACTCGAAACAATTCTATGGCCACAACAAAAAAGAGATTAAACGTAACCCTCTCTCCCAAGGTAGAAAAAGTAATTCAAAAACTCGCAAAGCGGGACAATATCCCACAGGCAACGAAACTATCTCAATTAATTACAATAGCACTCGAGATTGAGGAGGATACCGAATGGGACAAGCTTGCACAGAAACGCGATACAAAGAGCGCTAAGTTTGTGCCGCACAGCAAAGCATGGAAATAGAGTTCCGTATTCAATACCATAGTAAAGTGATAAGCGACGACATTCCGAAACTGCCTCCTGTGTGGAAACGAAAAATCAAGAAAGCAATCGAAGAAAAGCTAACTGTTAAGCCCGAAGTATTCGGCAAACCACTCCGTAAATCACTGAAAGGATATCGCAAACTGCGCGTTGGAGATTATCGAGTTATTTTTCGTATTGAGAAAAGAACGGTCAAAATTTTTGTCATACAGCACCGCAAAGAAATATATCTCTCAATTCAGAAAAGGAATTAAATCCTGCCTTGAATAATGCACCCAACTACGCTGGACGCTAACTTTTGATAATCAAAAAACCACGAAACAAATAGTGGTCTTTTGAACAAAAATCGCGGCTTCGTTGAGTAGTCCGCCAGCTGACGAATAGAATCTGTTCGATTTTTACATAAAAAGAAAAAACGCCCCGTCTAGAGAACGAAGTGGCTTTTCACCTCATAACAAACAGATCTACTGTTTGTCACGAAGTAATAGTTAGAAGCTAAAGAGGTTCTGCAAGCCTTGCGTCATACTTGAAAAAACACCCACAAGAGCTGCTAAAAAGGATTGCTGAGGAGCTGCGGTAGTCGGATCACCATCACTGTCATAATAGCAGTACGATCCGGCTGAACTCCAGTAACAATTTGCTACGCTTGTGCATGAACTCTCTGTTGTGCCAATACATTCGTTGCTTGGGCCAGAGGTGTCATTGCCGCCCCAGCCACCCTCACAACTGCTTGGCGCACCCAAAGCAAGACCATCGGTACTGACAGAAGCTCCTGATGGATCGCCTATATGGCAGTTCTGATAATCATATTCACACCATACGGTATACCCCGGAGGTGTTCCGTTAACAGTTGCATTCGGATAGAAACAACTATAGAGAGCTGATGAACCTCCCCCACTCGAGCTTCCACCACCAGAGCTTCCGGAATCATACCCGTCATTGCCGCAGAACGTATCAAACCACGTACACTCTGACTGCGCCGAACATGTCAACTCATCTCCAAAAGAAACGCAATCAACATATGAGCCATCATAATCGTTGAATTGGTCGCTCTCGCACTCAGCAACTTTATTCGCCGCAACTCCGGTAATTTGATCCCACGGAAATTGATAGCGTAAGAGTCCTTGGTCCAACCAGCTGGAAATAAGCGCCAGTGTCTCAGGGTATGCCGCCATACAACTGGCAAACACAGCACCTTCATAGAAATCAACATACGCTTGACTTGAATTCGTGCCGGTGTTTGTTGTATTTGAAGTTCCTGATGTCGTCGTCGTTTCTTCTGGTATATCGCCACCAAGAATAGAAACAATAATTGATTGAGACGCGAGCAGGCGTGGTGAAGTACGTTCTTCATTTTCGCTATAGAAAAGTTCCGCGACAAGTTCGTTATCGCTTGGCATATTTGAAGGAAGTATCCAATCATGAGTACCCGAAAGTTCTTTGGTTTCTAAAATGGTTTTTTGTATACCATGCAACTTATTCTTGAGATGGAACGAAATCCATGCACCAGCAGGAGCATAGGTTGTTTTCCAAATAAGTGAAATATGTGAACCAGGATTAAGAAGTACACCGCTTTGCGGAGCAATGATAGTTAGCGCTGGTGTAATCACGGGTTGTGGCGGTAGAACAGTAGGCTCAACGAGTTTCGGTGGTGAAATAAAGCCAGATTGAGAATTAAGAAGTCTATTCAGAAGACCAAGCGTTGCCTGATCAAGCGCACCAGTCACCGGTAAGCCGTATTGAGCCTGCATCTGGCTGAGTGCACGCTGTGTTTGAGCAAAAAAATTGCCAGTTACCCCAGCAGGAACATCAAAGCCGAGGTGGATTAAAGCTTTTTGAAGATGCTCCACTGCACTTCCTGAATCTCCAGATCGAAGCGGTATAGTAAGTGGGGTCAGTCTCGGCGTAGGAGGAGGAATCGGAACTGATATTGGCGAGGGAAGATTTCTTGTTTTCGATTGCCGCACTTCTGTACGAAGCGTTTGCACCTCATTGCGCAAACTCTGCACATCGTTTGATAATTTTTGGAATGATTCATTAAAAATGACGCGTATCGCGTCTAATAAATCAACCTGACCATCTGTTGTTGTCTGCGCACGGGAAACAGAAGGTGATACTAGCACAAAAACCGCAGAGACGACCATAACAAGCACAGCGGTGCACACCGCCACACGCTTATATTTTTTGAATTTCATATACTTATGATACTACATATGAGAAAAATGAAACCCGAGTTTTCCACAGGAAGTCAAATTCACATCAAAAACCCCTTAGACAAGCTCATCCCTAGAAAAAAGTGATCTTTTCGAAATAAAAATTGACAATACACTGTCTTCTTTTGCGGGGAATGCGGGTGCGCCATAACTTCCGAAACGCAAAAGGGGCATAACTACTATCGCTGTACCAAAAAGAAGGATAAACAATGCTCGCAAAAATATATCCGCGAGGAAGTTTTGGCACGCCAGATTTCGGACGAGATTCAAAAAGTTTCTTTGCCTCCCGCTTGGGCGGAGTGGATGTTATCGGAACTCAACAAGGAAGAAGCGGAAGCCGCCCAGGCGGGTGCCGTTTTCGCTCAAAATCTCAAAGACAAAATAAAAGGGCTTGAAGAAAAGCTCGATCTATTTTTGGACGCTCATTTGGACAACACAATTTCCCGCGAAGAATACACTATCAAGAAAGAAAAACTCATCACCGAAAAAACCGAGCTTTCCGAAAAATTAAAGGATTTTGAGCGAAACGGCAATCATTGGCTCGAACCGATGCAACTTTTCATTTTAGATAGCAAACAAGCCGGAATTATCGCTTCCGGAGAAAATTTTGAGAACAAGAAAAATTTTCTCAAAAAGATTGGCTCGAACCCCCTCCTCGCGAAAAGGGCTCTGCAATTCTCTCCGAAAAAATCGTGGGAAATCCTTTTGAATTCTTGGGATTCCGCCACTCCCGCCACACTCACTCGCGCTTCGCGCGAGCCGAATTTTGGCTTCATACTGACTGGCTCGCCCTGCTCAACGATTTTCGAACTTTTGACTGGGCGGAGGAGTACAAATATCCTACCGTGGTTTTAGACCAGATGAAAGGATTGCTGGCCAAGTACGAGAACCTGTAACCCCTGATTTCCCACTTGGTTGCCCTTGTGGCGAGCTTTGTACCGAGGGTAAGAGCTTTTTGCACCAATTGAGAAACCGGCGAGCCGTAAGACCAAATTTGAGAGCGTGGGACGATTTGCTTAACTTCAACAATATTAAGCAAATTGCACCGAGTCATAATTGCTTAACTAAAGACTCTCTTCAATCTCAATAGCATCATCTTCGTCTACGCCCAAGTCATCCATAACCTCCTGCACACGCTCGGCCGTGTCCTTGTCGAGATCATGACTTTCCATAAGCTCCTTAACGTCCTCCTCTGGAGCTTCGTTGGCTGCATTGTTTTCAATTGAATCGTCCGTGCTCATGGTTTTAATTCAGCGACCAAATGGCGTAGTTTAAATAAGCGGCAAAGCTCACCCAAAGAATGTAGGGTACTAAGAGCCAAGCGGCCGGTTTAGAGATTTTATAAAACGCAACGATTGTTGCGAGGATGGCGAGCCAGAGGAACACGATCTCAATGAGCGCACCACCGGGACTGTGTAGACCGAAAAAGATAATCGACCAAAGAGTGTTTAAGACCAGCTGGCCGAGGAATATGCCGAGGGCGATTTTTACATCCCTGCGATCCAGTCCTTTCTTCCAGATAAGGAACGTCGCTATACCCATAAGCGCAAACAGTGTCGTCCAGACCGGACCGAACACCCACGCTGGAGGATTGAGAGCCGGTTTAACGATCCCTGCATACCAACCGGCAATGGACGGAGTCGTAAACACCGAGCCGATAATACCGACCAGCTCGGAGACTACGATGGCGATGATGAGTTTGAATGTGTTGTTCAACTGCATATATCCTTAGATTTAAGGAGTTATTTTTGTTGACCTATCAAGACGATAAAAAAGATGGGACAAAAGACTTAATGCATCGAGACAATCTTTTTCAGTGAATAAACCGGAATCTTTTAAGTCCGATACCACTTCGTGTGCAACCACATTTCTCCCTCCGACCACTATTCCGTGGGAAAATTCTCTATGTGCATTTTTGATATTTTTTATCGTGTCTGGATCAAAGTCCGTTCCATCAGTCCTTTTGAAATTCTCCGTAACGGATAGAACCGGCGTTGCGAGTTGGAAAACATTTTCCATCATTGGAGCGGCATCAGTGATTGTTGATCCCGATTTGCTTTTCACCGCATTTATATACACCTTGGCGGTTTCTAAAAAAGCGGTGTAGTAATTTTCGTCTTCATAGTATTGCTTTGAAGCTTTTTGAACCTCGGGATGCATGTATCGCCAATGATAAAATGCATACTCGGGAATCAATCCGTGAATTTTTTTAACGGCACTGCCCATGGCTTCAACTGGAAGCTCCGAATCTCTTTCCAAAGTTTGAATAAGCGGTTTTACCTGATCTCTGATCTCGGTCGGCAACTTGCTAAACCATTCCGGAATATTAACTCCAGTGGTTTCAGATAATTTGCTTTCGCGTTTCGCCGCTCTTTTATTGCGCCAGTCTCTCTCAAGCCATCGGATCACGCTCTGCAAATATGTTCTGAGTTCGGCCATTTCTGGGTGATCCCAAATCAAAGACTGCCGATTCGTCTCAATTACGTCCTCGGGAAGATCGTCGATAAAATCAACCTCAAGCCATCCGGTTAAATATGAAAAGAAGTGGCTCGACTCACTATCCGAAAAATATTCAGCTTGATTTACCAATTTATTTCTGGAGAAAAGGACGACGCCTCGCATATTTGTTTTTGGTGAGATCGGCTTTTCTGTGGCGATAAGATGTCCTATAACTTGAGCTTTTCGCGCGTAATCACTTTCCATGCCAATATCCGTCGGCACATCCCACTCGATCTCTTTGTCGAGGTCGGCGTATTTGCGCTCGTTAGTTACTTCAATGGGAGCCCCTGAATTGTGTTGTAGGGTGATTTTGAAACTGGCATCTATAATAAATATTTTTGATAGACTTGTGGCTATGTCTTCAGGCAAAAAATTAGAATCTCTCTGAAGTTTTCTCAGTGTGATTGTCGTGCCGTGCTCTGCGGCACCGCATGTCTCATCTTTCTTCACGATCACGGGAGTGTATTCTTTGTCGGCTCCTTTAATATCTTCCCATCGCATTATGAAAACATTCAACTTGCCGTCTTTTTTTGTGGCAATTTCTATCTCATGCGATATACCAAAAAAAGAAAGTTTTCCTAAGCCCTTTTTGCCTATGGCCTTTCGTCCTTTTGCCGAGGCAGGATCATCACCATCGTCTCGACGATTTCTACCGATTCTTAAAAACTTATTGTTAATGTCATCGAAGCTCATTCCAAGCCCATCATCTTCTATCGTGATTTCTTTGTCTGCAGCATCATCTTTAAGATTCAATTTAATGTTCTCCGCATCAGCGTCGTAAGAGTTTGCGATAAGCTCCGCCAAAACCGGAGGTAGGGTCGAATACATCCGAACACCGAGATGTTCTATCGTATTCGGATCAAACGTCATTTTTAATTCTTGTCGTGGCATAATGGCGGTATTTACTGAACGGACTCGACAATCTGTTTGCCGATTATTTCAGCGAATTTCGGCGGTACGGCATTGCCTATCATCTTGGCGATGGAAGCAATGCTTGTGCCGATAAATTGGTAATTTTTGGGGAACGTTTGCAATGTCGCTCCCTCTCTCAAAGAAATGGCTCGGTCTTCCTCCGGATGTGCGAAGCGGCCGTTGCTGATGCTGAAAAATTTAGTCGTGATCGTCGGAGACGGCCGGTCCCACCACATACGTCCGTAGGTGTCATAAAATTTCTTCTCTCCAGAAGCGTAGCAGTCCAGCTGATATCCTTTTTTGTTTTGCCACTTTGAACGGTCGCCGCCGTTTTTGTCCGTCATTCGCAATCGCTCGATATTCTTATCGCTTAGATTAGCGGCGGTATGGAGGAAAGGATCACTGCCAGCTGTACCGGCTTTTATTTTATGGAAACCGTTTTTTGTTCCAAGGACATCCCGAACCGTTTTTTGTTTGTTGGTCGGCTTCGGGAGAGAGATCGTCGAAACCCGAGAGGCCAAAAGCGTGAAGCGTCTCCTTTTCTGCGGTATGCCGTACAAAGACATGTCCGTAATATCATGCGCCACGTTATACCCCAATGATTCAAGTACAGCGATAAAATTTCCCATAGGACTGTCTTTCTTGGAAGAAATGCCGGGGACATTTTCAACCAATACGATTCCAGGCAAAAAATACTCAACGAATCTCTGAAAATCAAGAATCAAATTCTTGGTCTTTTTGGATTTTTCCTTACTCGTACGAATGATGCTCCAGAATTGGCACGGGGCACAACCGGCGAAAATCATATTGTCGTCGTTTTTTGAGATTTTCAATTCTCGTTCGAGATCAGCCGGTGCATATTTGGTGATGTCTCTTTCTAAGAAAACTGCTCCTTTATTGTTTTTTTCAAAAGTTGCCTTGCATGATCCGTCGTTATCGACGCCGCCAAGAACCTTAATGCCGGACGCCATCAGTCCATTAGTAAGACCTCCGGCTCCAGAAAAAAAATCTACTGCTTTTAATTGATTTCGTTTTGCCATAAAGATAATGCTTGCTTGACTTATTTTAGCACTTTGACAGCGGATTTAAAATAACTCAAAACGTCAACGCTCCCACTTTTTATTTGCCAGCTTTTCTCTTGCCGTACTTTAGCTCTCGAAGAGAGTTGATGGACTTAACTAGATCGTTTGATGTAAATTTTGGATTTTTACCATTCTCTGGATGATGAATGGAATGGCGAATGTATGTTGCTAAAGAAACACTATCCGTGGTTTTTGTCTTATCGTTGTACCACTTTTTTGATTTTGGAAGCCCGTCTAACTTACTTTTATCAATATCCTCAAGATATCCGTACAGTTCGTTGTGGTAATCGTTTGTTGGTATCCCGAATACTTCATAGTTCACTTCTGAATACGAGCTATCTTTTCCTTTAATCTGTTCGAGTTTCGTCTTTTTGTTGCCCTGTTTTTCTACCCTGAAACATCTCTCCAAATGATCTTTGTCGATCATGTAGTTAGAGTGGGTAGCAAAAATCACAATGTTATCTTCCTTGTTTTTAGTAATTTTGATCAGCTCGTTTCTCAAAAATTCTTGAGCTTGGGGGTGTAAGTGTGTTTCCGGTTCGTCTAGCAACAACAGAGAATAGGATAGTTGATCAGTGGAGTTTTCTGCAGAAATAGTAAGCAAAAAAGATATGAATTGCCTAAACCCGTCACTTCTCTGATTTGTTGTTTTAGAATCGTATTTCACTCCTACATCTTCAACCAAAAATGACAGCATCATGTTATTGATCTGAAACTTGATCTTGACCGGATGATTTTCCCATACCTTCTTGATATGGGCTGTAACCTTATCTCCCAGTTTGTCCTGTAGGTCACTAACTTCTGATGGATCTGTCTGCAATCTGTTTATTGCCGCAGGAATGCTCGCTTCATCAATGCCCGCCAATCCAAAACAATTTAAGAGAGGCACAGATGTTTTCTTTGGATCGGTCACAAAGGTAGTCAGATTTATCTGGTCATTTATAAGATATTCATCAGATGATTCCCAAAAGGTAATGTGGTGTGAAAGTTTCCAAAAGTATTTAGGGAATGTAGTTTGAAAATATGTCTGAAGATTAAAATCATCCTGCGTTTGTTCAGGGTTCTTCTTTGCTGGTTTATCGCCCTCAAGAGTATAGTCGGGAAAAATGTGGGTCTTAAACTTTATACGATCAAAGTTATTTCGTACTGGTGTGGCTGAGGGTTCGAAAGTGACACAGACATCTACTTCTTCGATGTTGATTTTTGAAAGCAAATCTTTTTCGAAACCTTTTTCAGTAAGTACATTTTTAAGCTCCTTATCTTCACTTGCGTCTAAAGTGTACGTTAAAAATATCGTTATTGGTTTCGTATCGTTACCAAAATCTTTTGGAAACATTACTTCGCCGTCATCTACTAACGAAACGCCTCTCAGAAAACTGCTTTTTCCTGATTCGTTAATCCCGATCAGGGTAAATGTTTTGCCCCCGTAAAGTTCTGCGACATTGAAAGTTTCATTTTCAATACTTCGGAAGTTTTCGATTGTAATGCTTTTAATCTTCATAATTTTACGCGTACACGTTCACCTTCGTATCGACGTAGTTATCGTAAACATGGAAATATACCTTCTGCGTTCGATCTTCGCAGTCGGGATCGGTATATGTCGGTTCCGGAAGCTCGTCATATAGCATGTCGCGGATTGTGATCTTTACGTCGGCTCGGGTTTCTTCTTTCCTCTTCCAGTCCAGCACAA
>Ga0210057_1002913_pt1 | contig 23971 bp, 19 predicted proteins | sample CryGeyCG2114_010_2_FD_183968 | JGI IMG/M metagenome (GOLD analysis project Ga0210057, IMG submission 183968) | Groundwater microbial communities from aquifer - Crystal Geyser CG10_big_fil_rev_8/21/14_0.10 (SPAdes) (version 2) | ecosystem: Environmental > Aquatic > Deep subsurface > Groundwater ...
ATGAAAATACTTTTTTTAACCAGAAAGTTTTGGCCGAGTATAGGAGGGGTTGAAAAACACACCCTAGAGGTGTCAAAAATTCTCACCAAAATGGGACATTCAGTCAAGGTGATTGCTGAGGCTGATTCTAATTTTAAATTTGAAATTTTAAATTTTAAATCAATTTTTAAATATCAAAATATTACAATTTTTAAAATTCCGATTACAACGGGGGAGAAATTAAAGAAATTTCAAATATGGTCTTGGCTTGGGAAGAATAGAGGCTTATTAAAAGATTCGGATATTATTCACTGCCATGATGTTTTTTTCTGGTATCTGCCTTTTAGATTTTTATTCCCCAAAAAGAAAGTTTTTATCACCTTTCATGGCTGGGAGGGAAAGTTTCCGCCTGCTTTAAAAGCAAAATTAGTCAGAAAAATATCGGAGAAATTGGCTTTTGGAAATATCTGTGTTGGGGATTTTATTAAAAAATGGTATGGAACAAAACCGGATTTTGTGACATATGGGGGAGCGAACTTAATTCAAAATTCAAAATTCAAAATTCAAAATTATAATCTAAAATTAAAAATTTTATTTATCGGGAGACTGGAAGAAGATACGGGGCTGCCTGTTTATTTAAAAGCTTTAGCAATTTTGAAAAATAGTGGATTTAAAGTGAGTGTGGAGTTTGCGGGAGATGGCGGTTTAAGAAAAGAGGCGGAGAAATACGGAAGGGTTTTGGGTTTTGTGGGGGATTTGGGGAATTACATTCAAAATTCTGATTTTATTTTTACCTCCGGTTATCTTGCCATATTAGAGGCAATGATAAGAAAAAAATTAATTTTTAGCGTTTATGACAATCCATTAAAAGAAGATTATCTTAAGTTGGCACCTTTCTCAAAATGGATTATTATTGAAAGCAGTCCCGAACAATTGGCCCAAAAAATTAGCTATTATTTTGAAAGCCCAAAAGAAGAAAAAGAAATGACGGAGAAGGCTTTTGACTGGGCTAAAGAACAAAGTTGGAAAAAGGTTTCAGAGATATATATAAATTTGTGGCAAAAATATCTTTAATTACCACGGTTTTAAACGAAGAAAAAACCATTGATACTTTTTTGGATTCGGTGGCGGCTCAGACTCTTAAGCCGGATGAAGTGATTATTGTTGACGGCGGATCAAAAGACTGGACGGTTGAAAAAATGCAAAGAAGGGGAGTCTCGGATATTAATTTAAAAATTTTTGTAGAGCCGAACGCCAACCGGTCTCAGGGGAGAAACCTGGGGATTAAAAAAGCAACCGGTGATATTATGGCTATTACTGATGCCGGATGTATTCTTGACAAAGATTGGCTTATGGAGATAACAAAACCCTTTAACGATCCAAAAGTTGAGGTTGTGGCCGGGTATTACCGCGGGCTGGCTAAAACGGTTTTTGAAAAATGCGTTATCCCTTTTTGTCTGGTAATGCCCGATAAGGTCAATCCGGATAAATTTTATCCCGCTTCCCGGTCAATGGCGATTAGAAAAGCTGCTTTTTGGCAAGCAGGCGGATTTCCGGAAGAATTTTCTGATAATGAAGATTATGTTTTTGCCCATAAGCTGGCAGAAAATAGTATTAAAACTTTTTTTGTCCAGAAAGCAATCGTAAACTGGCTCCCCCGCTCAAATTTAACAAGTTTTTGGACCATGATCTATCGCTTTGCCAAAGGAGACGCCAAGGCCGGTTTGAGAAAGTTAAAAGTGGCTACCATTTTCGGCCGCTATTTAATACTGATTATTTTACCCATTTTTAAAGTATACTTTCTGTTCTTGTTTTTAATTTATGTTGCTTGGGCTGTTTTCAAAAATTATAAATATGTTAAAGATCCAAGGGCTTTTTTCTGGCTGCCTGTTTTACAAATAACTGCCGATATTGCCGTCATGACAGGAACAATTAACGGTCTTATACAATGATGCTTTCAATAATAATTGTCAAATACCGCTGTGAAGAATATTTAAAAAAATGTCTTTCCTCAATTAAGCCGGACAAAAGGTGGGAAGTGATCATTGTTAACAACGACAAAGAGAATGTCGGCTTAGGCGCGGGTTGGAACAAAGGAGCCTCAAAATCAAAAGGAAAATATCTTTTTTTCTTAAATCCCGATACGGTTGTTTTGGACGATGCTTTGGAAAAAATGCTTGTATTTATGGAGGAAAATCCCGACATTGCTGTTTTGGGGCCAAAAATCTATAAAAACTTTAAAAAAGAAAAGCAACTTTCTTTCTGCCGGTTTCCGGATCCTTTAACCAGCCTTTTTGTTTTTAGCCCTTTAAAGTCTTTTTGGCCAAATAATCCATTATTTACCCGTTATGTTTATTCTGAAAACAAAAAAGACAATCAAACATTAGCGGTTGAAGCCGTATCCGGAGCGGCAATTTTAATCAGAAAGAATGTTTTTAAAAAAAGTGGCGGTTTTGACGAAAATATTTTTCTTTTTTTTGAAGAAAATGATCTATGCCGGAGAATTGACAAACAGGGAGCAAAAATCGTTTTTTTTCCAAAAGCCCAGATTATCCATTTTGGCGGGAAAAGCATTCTTGGTTTAAAAAACCCATCCGAAATATTTAAAAAAAGCCGTTTCTACTTCTTTAAGAAGCATTATGGGAAAGCCGTTGGCATCTTTATCGAAGGATTGATTAGAATTCTGGAAAGGGTAGGCAAATGGGATATTTAAAACAAACCATAAAAGGCTTGTCCTGGGTGGGGGCTTTCCGAATTTCCAGCCGATTTGTTTCTTTTTTAAGAACAATTGTTCTTGCCCGGATTCTGCTTCCGGCGCAGTTTGGGGTTTTCGGCATTATTTCTTTAGTTTTGAGCTTTTTGGCTATTTTAACCGAAGTTGGTGTGACTTTTGTTTTGGTTAAAGAAGAAAACCTGGATGACGACTATATAAATACCGCCTGGCTAATATCTCTTTTTCGCGGGCTTTTTTCGTCGCTTATTATTATTTTATCCGCCAAAGGTATTACCCGGTTTTTTCACACTCCGGAGATTTATTCTTTCTTGATTTTAGCCAGTTTGATTCCGTTAATCCGGGGGCTGATAAATCCGGCGGTGGCCAAATTCCAAAAGGAGCTTTTATTTAAAAAAGAATTCAATTTAAAATTTTCGGTTTTTGCCATTGATTCTCTGGTGGCCATTGTCTTAACTTTTTTAACCCGGTCGGCTGTAAGTTTGGTTTGGGGGCTTATTGCCGGCAGTATTTTGGAAGTTATTTTGTCCTTTACGTTAGCAAGGCCGCTGCCAAAGTTTTCTTTTAATGTTGTCCGTTTCAATAAAATAATCGGCGAGGGAAAATGGATAACCGCCCTCGGGATATCAAATTTCTTTTTCGGCCAAGGGGATAATCTTGTTGTCGGCAAACTTTTAGGGTCAGGGCCGCTGGGGGTATATCAGATGGCCTATAAATTAGCCATTCTGCCCATTACCGAACTGGCTGATATAGTTGCCCGAGTAACGTTTCCGGTTTACTCAAAAATTGCCCGAAATCCGGGCAGGATAAAAAAAGCCTTTAGGAAAACAGCGCTTGGCATTGCTTTTCCGGCCGTTTTATTGGGTTTAATCTTTTTTCTTTTTCCCAAAAGCATCGTGAAGATTTTACTGGGGTCAAACTGGCTCGGAGTCATCCCTGTTCTTAGGGTTCTTGCTGTTTTTGGGACAATTAAAGCACTACTGAGTCCCTCGTTGACCCTGCTTTTGTCATTGGGTAAACAAAAATGTGTTACCTTGGTTACATTTTGGAGTTTTTGCTTTTTGGCTTTAATGATCTTCCCCTTAATGTCAAAGTTTGGTATTATTGGTGCCGCCTATGCGGTTTTAATTGCCACTCTTTTAGAAGTGCCGATTGTTTTTTTGTATTTAAATAGGACTTTCGAACAAAAAAAGCTGTGAAATATTTTTATCAAGGGAATTTTGATCCGGAAAAACTTCACCCATTAAACATCGATTGTCAGGCGGTTTTTTTGGTGCCGGAGAAATCAAGGGTTTTGGAAATCGGCTGTGCCAATGGCTTCATGGGCAACTATTTAATCAAAAACAAAAAATGTTCTGTCTTCGGGGTGGAAATGGACAAAGAGGCGGCAGAAAAAGCCAAAGAAAGGGGTTTGGTTGTAATTACCGGCGATATTGAAAAAGAAGAGACTTTAAACAAATTAAAAAAAGAGGAAAAATTTCAGGTAATTTTATGCACTTCGGTGATTGAACACTTAAAAGATCCCGGAAAGGCTTTAAGAAACTGGCGTTCTTTTTTATCAAATGAGGGGTTATTAATCGTTTCTACTCCCAATATCGGCCATTTTTCTGCCCGGATTGAAATACTTTTGGGAAACTTCCCCAGTCACGACTATGGCATTTTTGACGAAAACCACCTTCATTTTTTTACGCTTAAATCTTTTCAAAGGTTAATTAAAAAAAACGGCTTTAACTTAGAGCATCTTGGTATTGATCCAATAGGCGGCGGATGGCCGAAAATAAGCCGGTTTTTATCACTATTTTTTCCCGGACTTTTTGCCTATCAAATAATAATTAAAGCTAAAAAAGCCAGTGACAAACTCTTTTAAAGAGAAACAAGACCTGTAAGGGTTTTCTCACCCTCACTAAGTTTGATATTAAAATCTTCGGTCTAAGATAGAACCGCAAAAAAGCTTGCTTTTGCAAGTTTTTTAGTCTTGTACTGGAAATATGGTTGGAAAAAGAAGGCTTGGTAAAAGACAATTTCCCATAATCAATTTTCAGACTGTTTTTTGGGAATTTTTTGGCTACTTGTGTTCCCGGCAGGGGTTGAAAAAGAAAAAAATTTGCCCGCAGCAGGCCAAGGTTTAAAGAAAAAGCAATTGTTTTGTTAATTTCTTCTTCTGTTTCACCCGGATAGCCTAAAATAAAAAACCCCGCCACATCTAGCTTGTGTTTTTTTATCAGAAGTAGTTTCTCTTTAATTTTGTCGACGGTAATATGTTTATTCATTTTTTTTAAAATTCGGTCTGACCCTGATTCAATACCAACGGAAATAAGATAAAAACCAGCCTGTTTCATTAAAAAAAGCAGCTCATCGTCTAACGTATCAAGCCTAACACCGTTGGGGACGGCGAAAGAGGCTTTTAATTTAAGATTAATAATTGCCGACAGCATTTTTTCGGCATAAGTTTTAGCCAGAGTGAAATTGTCATCAACAATATGAAACTCGCGGATGCGATAACGGGTATAAAGATCTTTAATTTCTGTTACAACATTGTTAACGCTTCTTGTTCTTAAGAGCGTTCCGGAATTTACTCCGGCGGAGCAAAAATTGCAGCCAAAAGGGCATCCCCGGGTGGTGATTATCGGCGCGATCGGAAAATTTTTAAAAAATGCGCCGTGTTGAGATGGCGGATAGTTTTGGGGTTTGATTAAATCCCAAGCCGGATAATCAAACTGATCAAGATCCGGTGAAAAATATGGCGGATTAACAATTATTTTATTTTCTTTTCGGAAAATCAGCCCAGCGATACTTTTGAAGTGTTTAGGGCTGGCAATATTTTTTAACAGTTTTGGCAGACCCAATTCCGCCTCTCCGCAAAAAGCAAAATCAATCAGCTTTCCAAACTCTTTTAAAATTTCTCCTGGCAGAGCTGAGGGGTGAGGACCGCCGACAATGGTAATTATTTGAGGAAAATTTAACTTTACTTGTAAAAGCAGTTGTTTAATATCATCATAATTTTGCGAATAGAACTGAACACCGATAAAATCTGGATTATTTTGAGAAATAATCTTCAACACTTGCTTTACCCCGGCTCTTTCTTTATTGGCATCAACAAGTACTACTTTAAAGCCGTTTTTTCTGAGGCTGGCGGCCAAGTAAGCCAGGCCAAGAGGAGGCTGAATATGGTCGCTTGTAGAAGTGTACGGGTTGAGTAACAGAATTTTTTTCATGGAAATATTAATTGACCGAAAGAACGATAAAATTATTATTTTCCAGCACTTTTTCAGTGTTTTGAAAAAGAAAAACTTTTAAACTGTTTAACCGAAAATCTTCAAAATCAGCTTCGTTTTCAATGTAGCCTTTTTTCTGAATTAAAATTAAAGCCAATTTTTTTGTTTTTAACTCTCCAATTACCCTTGTTTGGTCTTTGGCTAAAAAAGTTTCAAAATAAAACAGATTAAAAAAGGAAACGTTGTTTCTTTGTGTTAAAACAAATAGCATCGGGCAGTAAGGAAAACAGACTATTTTATCTGAAACCAAGCTGTTGCGTTTTACATATGAGACAATTTCCGTTAATTCCCTTTTCTCTTCCGGGGATATTTTAAGATATTTTGTTTCAGGCAAACTCAACGTCTCTGTTTGTTTGTTTTTGGGATAAACCCCAAATATTTTTGTTTGGCCGGAAAAGGGATTGGTAAAAACAAAAGAGGTGTAGATAACAATTAAAAGAAAACTAACCGGTTGAATAATTATTTTGGAAAGAAGCAGCAGTGGAACAATAAAAACAGTTAATGTTTTAATGGCCCCTATTTCATAGCCTGATGACCCCAGAGCAAGAAAAAAACCAAGAGAAATAATTGAATAAATCTTTAAATCTTTGTTTTGGGCCGTATTTTTAAAAGGAAAAGCCAAAAGCATTATTGGAAAAAAGAAAACTAAACTGTAAAAATAAAACAAAGGATCGGCAAGATGGTCAATTAAAGCATTTAGCCGAGAAGGTAATAAGACAAGATAAACAAAAAAAAGACAAAAAGCTGTTAAAAAAATCAGGGATACTTTTTTCTTTGTTTTAATTTCTAAATTAAACAACTTTTTAAAAAACAAAAGCAAAAACGGAATAAAAACAAGCCTTTGGATTAAAAAAGGCAAACGATGGGCCTTTACTGTTCCGGCAAAGGAAGTAGTGTAATAAAAAAAGGGCGCTAAGGCCTGGTTGAAAAAAAGATATACCAGGTAACAAAAAACAGGCAAGGCAAAAGAGAAAAGAAAAACTGCCGTTTTTTTCAGTCCTTTTTTGTCTGAGTAAAGAAGGATGATGAGGAGAAAGGAAAGTCCGCTAAATGCGCCGATTGTTTGTTTGAAAAAGAAACCAGTTGCCGTTGCCAAACCGGTTAAGACAAAGAACAAATAATTTTTTTGGTTTAGTCCTTTTTTGAGAAAAAAAAGGCCAATCAGTATAGAAAAAAGCGCCTCGGGGTTATAATAGGCAAAACCGCCGGGCCAAACAAGGGCGGCTGATAAGGAAAAAAGATACCAATAATTGCTTGCTTTTTTTAAGTTGAAGATGTTGTTGGCCAACACAATTGTTGCCAGACAAATCAACAGGTAAAGCAGCCGGCCGATGATTAATTGATTGCCGAAAAGTTTAAACAAAAATGCGTTTAAATAGTATGTTCCGGGGGTGGTAGTTAAGAAAAAATCGCGGTAAGGGATTTCACCGTTATTAATTCTAACGGCGCTGTAAGAAAAAAAGCCTTCATCCCGATAACTTAGGCCTAAATTAAAAACCGGCAACTGCAAGGCAAGAAAAAGCAAAGAAGCAAGAAAAACCGGAGAAGCAATAAAGCGAAAAAATTTTTTCATAATAAACGCTTACTTTTAGAGTTTGCTTACAACTGCATTTTAAAGCATAATTGGCTTTAATGATAGCAAAAACCGTCAAAGAAAATGGGCTTTTACTTTTAATTTTATCCCTGGCTTTATTTTTAAGAGTTTATAAAATGCCAAGTTTGATGGCTTTTGGCGGGGATGTCGCCAGAGACTATTTGGTTGCCAGAGATATAACCCTAAAAGGAAAGGTTCCGTTAATCGGCAGTCCAACCAGTGTTCCCTGGCTTTATCAGGGAGCTTTTTTCACCTATCTTTTGGGCGTTATTCTCTTTATAGGAAAATTTAACCCCTTGGCCGGAGGTTATTTTGTGGCAATAGCAGGAACAGTGTCGGTGTTGGGACTGTATCTTCTGGGCAAAAGACTTTTCAACAAAGAAGCTGGTTTGGTATCCGCCTTTTTTTATGCCCTTTCGCCGTTAATTGTTGTTTTTGACCGTTACCCTTATCACCAGAGTTTGATTTCAATTTTTACCATAGCCTTTATTTACTCCCTTTTTTTAGCCTCACAAAAACCAAAATATTTTGTTTTGGCATTTTTCCTTTTCGGCCTGCTGATGCAGCTTGAACTATCTAATTTGGTAATTTTTCCGATTTTGTTTATCTGGCTCTTTCTGCATCGAAAAAATGTCAGTTTTAAATCGATTTTGACCGCCGTTTTGTTTTTTGTTTTAACCTGGCTACCTAAAATTATTTATGATTTGAAAAATTCTTTCAGCCAAACAATCGGGTTTTTGCTTTGGGTCTTACACAAATTGCCGATTGTCAGACAAATAATCGGCGACAGGGAAGTTGGCTTGCCCCTAATTGATCGTTTCCGGGCAATATTTTTGTATTTATCAAGGATTATTTATTGGCCCAGCGTTTTACTTTCAACCTTAATCTTTACTTTGTTTTTGCTTATTTGTTTAAAAAAACGCTTGAATTTGCTTGTTTTGCTTTGGGTTTTTGTGCCGATATTTGGCTTTTTGATAATGGGCAGTCCCTCTGAATCCTATGTTCCGGTTTTATTCGGCGGGATTGCCTTGCTTATTGGGAATGCTTTTTTGGTTTTAAAAAATAAATCTGTTAAAGTCCTTGTCTTTACTGGTGTTTTCATTATAGGGATAGAAAACTGCTTTATCCTTATCAATCATAATTTTTTTATGACTACCTCTTTTAAAAATGAATCTTACAACCACGGTTTTTCTTATGCTTTAAATCAAAAAATTGCCAACGAGCTGGTTTCTTTTGCTAAAGGAAAAAAATTTAATCTAATTGCTCTTGGCAATTACGGGAACTATAATTCTTCACTTTTAAACACCCAGTATTTATGCTGGTATTTTGGCAACGAGCCTTCAGAAGAAAAACAAGACCTCAAATACTATCTTTATGAAAAAAAAGATAACATTAGTGTAAAGAATGCCGTTTTTATTAAGGATTTTAATTATATAATGGTTGCAGGAGTAGAAAAAAAATGATTTCCGCCATCATTTTGACCAAAAACGAAGAAAAAAACATCAGAGAATGTCTTTTAAGCGTTTCTTTTTGTGATGAAGTTTTGGTGATTGATGACAACTCAACTGACAAAACCGCTGAAATTGCCGATAAATTCGGGGCAAAGGTAATTAAACACTCTCTTGATAATGATTTTGGCCAGCAGAGGAATTTCGGGCTAGAAAAGGCCAAGGGGAACTGGGTTTTGTTTGTTGATGCTGATGAAAGGGTCGGTTCAGAATCACAAGATGAAATTAAAGAGAAGACAAAAACAAATACTGTCAATGGCTTTTGCTTAAAAAGAATTGATTTCTTTATGGGCAGATGGCTGAAGCACGGAGAAATTTCCTCAATAAAACTGCTTAGACTCGGAAGAAAAAATTGCGGTAGATGGGAAAGAACTGTTGATGAAATTTGGAAGATAAAAGGGACGGTTGGAACCCTAAACAAGCCTCTTCTTCATTATTCGCACCCCGATCTGACACAGTTTTTAGAAAATATCAACCAAAGGTCAACCCTCAATGCCGACTATTTATTTAACGAAGGGAAGAAAAACACTCTTTTAGAATGGTTAAAGCCCCTCGCTAAATTTATAAGAAGTTACTTTTTTAACTTAGGTTTTTTGGATAAAACAGCCGGGTTTGTTTTTGCCGTACTGATGAGTATGCATTCTTTTAATGTTCGCGTCAAGCTTTATCTTTTAATCAAAAGGCATGAAAAATAAACTGTTTAGGTTGCTCTTTGCCCTCTGGTCAATTTTTATCTTAGGATCATATCTTTTTTTTCTTTTACAGAAAGGTAAAAGCAGATGGTAGAACTGGCCATGATTCTGGGGATATTTTCTTATCTGATTTTGGGATTGGGGATTATGGGGAATTTGGGTCCGCCTCGGCTCGACCGAGTCGAGACGGGGGTTTTAAGAAGTTTAGGAATAATAATTTTATTTTCAATTATATTTTTGGCGATTAAAAAGAAATTTTGGGTGTTTTTTATTGATTTATGGCAAGAAACAAAAAACGATAAAATCAGTCTGCTTTTTATCGGTCTGCTTTCTTTTCAGGGTCTGGTTAATGTCATCGGCGTTTTAGGCCCGGAGCTTGGTTTTGACGCTCTTTGGTATCATCTGACAATCCCTAAAATATTTCTTCAGCAAGGAAGAATTTTTTTCATTAAAGGCAATCTTTTTTATTACAACGCCATGCCGAAGTTGACGGAGATGTTTTATTTGGTTTCACTGGCTTTTTCCCCGTCAGGGTTGTTGGCCAAAACAATTCATTTTTTGTTTGGTATCGGCTGTATTTTTGGCCTTTTTAACCTTTCCAGAAGATTTCTTAAAACAAGAGAGGTTCTTTTGGCCTGTCTGGTCTTTTATACCACCCTTATTGTCGGGTGGCAGTCAATTACCGCTTATGTCGATTTGGCGAGGACTTTTTTTGAGATTATTTCCCTGGATTTATTTTTAAAATGGCTTGATGATAAAAATAAAAAAATATTTTTAATGGAATCGGCGATTGTTCTTGGGCTGGCAATCTCAACCAAACTTTTAGCTTTTGCCAGTCTGCCAATTTTTTTAATATTAATTTTTTTTAAAACTAAAAAAATTTCTCTTGCTGCTGGCTACTTGCTACTAGCTACTTTCGTTCCCCTTCCCTGGTTTGTTTTTTCATATTTATATACCAAAAACCCAATCTACCCGATTTTCAGCAATATTCTTGATCAAAGCCATAATTTTATTCAATTTAATTTATTAAATGCGATAAAAGACCTTTGGACGATTTTTTACCATCCGGCCGATTTGGTTTCACCAATATATTTAATTTTTCTGCCGATAATTTTGTTCAGAGTAATAAGAGGGGGGTTGAAAGCTGAAATTAAAACTTTATTTAATTACCTTCTTTTGGCAATGCTTTTTTGGTATTTTACTCCAAGAACCGGCGGGTCAAGGTTTCTTTTGCCCTATCTTCCGGCATTAAGCGTTCTTTGGGTATATTTTCTTTCCGCCGAAAACAATTTTCTTAAAAAAACTTTTCTTTATTTGGCAATAACGATATCCATAATAAATATTTCTTATCGAATACTGGCAAACTTAAAATTTGTGCCGATAATAATCGGCAGACAGTCCAAAAATGAATTTTTAAGTCAAAGACTTGATTTTAACAATGGCGATTTTCTTGACATCAACGGCGAAATTAAAAAAATTGTTAAGAAAAACTATGTAAAAATAGAAAATTCCCATAATCTTTTTTACGCCGATTTCCCTTTTATTCATTCGTCATTTTTTGATAATTTCCCGGTCGGTTACGTTTTAACCCAGGGAAACGATCAGCTAAAACAAGAATACGGCAATCTTGTTTACTCAAACCAAAAAACAGGGGTTAGGCTGTATCTTTACAAAGGGAAAATATGAAACCGAAAATTTTGAAATTGCTTTTGGGCTTTATCCTGATAATCTTTCCGTTTGGCCAGCTGTTGGGGCTTGATTTAACCAACAACATGCCCGGATTAAAACTTCAGGTAATTGATTTTTCTGTCTTTATTTTTGTTTTTATCGGATTAATCAGGGTCTTTCTAAAAAAAGAAAAATTATATATTCCCGCTTTTTCTTTCGGATTGTTAATTTTTTGCGGACTTGCTGTCTTTTCATTACTAATCAAGGTCAACCAATTAAAGTTAAACGAATTTATTCCTTCTTTTTTGTATCTTTTAAGATTTCTTAATTTAACTTTTTTCTTTTTGCTTTTAATCGGATTTTTTCGTAAGTCTTCCAATAAAATTTATCTTTATCTTCTCTGTATTGGTTTGATAATCGCCTTTTTTTCTTTAATCCAGTATATGTTTGTACCCGACACCCGATTTTTAATAAATTTTGGCTGGGATGAGCATTATTATCGGGCAATCGGGGCTTTTATTGACCCGGTTTTTACCGGACTGCTCTTGTCGCTTACTCTGATAGTCTGGCTTAATGTTAATCAAATATTCAACGGCAGAAAAATTTATTATTGGCTTTTGGGGGCTATTTTGCTTTTGGCTACAACATTAACCTTTTCCCGGATTTCCTACCTTGCTTTGTTTGCCGGAGCCGGGCTCTCTTGTTCTATAAAGAAACAAAAGAAAGCGTTTTTACTTTTAGCGCTGGTCTTTATAATTATGGTGGCGCTTTTACCAAAACCCGGAGGCGAGGGGGTTAATTTATGGCGGGTAAGCTCGTTTATCGCCCGGTTAGATTCTATTCAAAAAACACTTCAGATAATTAAAGATAATTTTTGGTTTGGGGTGGGTTTTAATACTTTCCGTTTTGCTCAAAAAAATTACGGATTTATTTCTTTGGCTGATTGGCAAAATACCAACGCCGGAGCCGGGACAGACAACGGTTTTCTTTTTGTTCTGGCAACAACCGGAATTTTTGGCTTGATTTTCTTTTGCTTTTTTTGGCTGAAATTATTTTTGTCCGCTTTTAAAAAATTTAACACTATTTCCGGAAGAATTCTTCTCGGGTGCTTGATCTTGGTGTTAGTCAGCAGTTTGGTGGTTAATTGTTTGTTTTATCCCTGGATTTTAATCTGGCTTTATCTTTTGGCTGCCAAATTTACGGCTGATAATTCAGAGTCCATTCCATTTCTGTTTTGTTCAAAGCCGGATCTAAACTGACAATGTTAAATTTATTTTCTCCCGACTGCAGCATTGCGGAATACTCAAAAGTATCATCGCTGTTTATTATCATCAAATGATCATTAACATAAACTTTGGCCGGCGGTATGATTTTTCCTTTAATAACAACGGTATTTTGCCTTCCTTTGATAACCGCATTGTTTTCCGGCTCTAAAATTTCTAAAAAAGGAGGTGAATCATTGTAAAAAATCTTCCAGGTTTTTGAAGGGGAACTCCTTATCTCCTGACCGGTGACAGCCACAGAAAAAATTTCACTGGTTCCCAGCGACAGGGGAATAAAATCTTCAAATATGCCTTCTGAATTAACTTCCAGGCTTTTGGCAAGATTGGCATTAACAAATATTTCCACTTTTTGGTTTGGAATTGAGTAGCCTGAGACAAGAAGCGAGGCGGAGTTGGTTGCTTCGGGAATGGGAAAAAGTTCAGGCGGCTGAAGAATGCTTTGAAAAGAATCGTTTGTCACCGGCAAAGCATTTCTTTTTTGTAGAAATAAAGACAGTTCAACCGCCGCCGAAATGCCGAATTTAAACAACAAAAAAAGAATGACGGCGACCAAGGCCAGATAAACAGCGCTTAATTTGTAATATCTTTTATCTTCGTTGTTCATAAGAGCCGATGGGTGGATTTGAACCACCGGCTTGCTGTTTACGAAACAGCTACTCTACCGCTGAGTTACATCGGCAATAATATCAATTTTACCAGATCAATCGTTTTTTTGTTTTATGGTTAACATAACCGGAGCGGGATAGGGGAGTCGAACCCCTCTCACTTCCTTGGGAAGGAAGCATTGAACCGCTCAACTAATCCCGCCTTTTATGAATTTTACAACAAAACTAATTCCGCTTGAAGACGGAATGAATATTATTTAAAAAAAATTATCTGGGAATTATCAAAACGTTTCCCGGATGAATTATGTTTGGATTAACTAACTTATTAGCTTCGGCCAGCATCGGCCATTTAAAGCCGTCCTGGTAGGCCCTAACGCTGACATTCCAAAGGTTGTCGTCCTTAACAACCGTATATGAATCACCGGTAATTGGTGTCGGGCCGGGTTGTTCAACAGACAGGCTTTGATTGTTGTAAATTATAGGTTTTCTTACCGGAACATCCGGAATGTTTAACTCCTGCCCGACAATAAGATGATTCGGGTTTAAAAGGTTGTTTTCTTTGCTGATGTCAACCCAGTTATATCCATAACCATAAAATTTCACGCTGATTTTCCACAAGTTGTCTCCAGCCCGGACTGTGTATCCTTGAGGCAAAGGCAATACTCCTTCAGCTTTTTCTCCTGTTTCTGTTTCACTGCCGGTTGTCTTTTCTCCAGATTCCTGTTCCAGCATATTTATAGAATTTGGTTTATTAGACCGAAAAAAATTAAAAAGCAATACTCCGACGACCATGACCACAACAACACCCAAAAACATGCTTATACCGGATTCCATTGACTTAATATTATTGATAAAAGTTTTTTTAACCATTTATATGTTTCACCTCCTTCCGGGCAGAAGATCTGTGGGCGGGATCGGCGAGGCTCGAACTCGTAACCTTCCGCGTGACAGGCGGATGCTCTAACCAGTTGAGCTACGACCCCATCATGGGACAAAACCTATGGTTTTTTCCCAACCCTGCCTGCCGTCAGGCAGGGATTTTCCAAATTTGTAATTTTCAGGTTCATCAGACAATCTTACCTGAAAATTTAACTTTAATTTTTTCTAAAATTCAAAGCAATCTCCAGACCAAGACCTTTTGTTGTTTTCTTTACAAGTTTAACACAGCCTTGATAAAAACGTCAAACGAATGATATGATAATTTCATGGGCAAGGCAAGGGGAAAAAGCTATTCTTTTAATAATCATGAAATAGCCAAGATATTAAACAATGTCGCGGCCGCTTATGAAGTAAAAAACGCAAGCAAATTTAGGATTTTGGCCTATCAAAAAGCCGCTGTTTCAGTAGAGCACGCCACCAGTGAATTAAAAGACTTTTGGGACGACGGCAAGCTTGAACATATTCCTTCTATCGGCAAAAACCTCTCTTCTTATCTTGACGAGCTTTTCAGAACCGGAAAAGTAAAACATTTTGACAAAATTCTGAAAGAACTGCCGGCGGCAATGTTTGCCTTTTTGGACATCCCCGGAGTTGGTCCAAAAAGAGCATATATTTTAGCAACAAAGTTAAAAATTGGTCCAAAAAATGCCATAAAAAGGCTTAAAAAAGCTGCTTTTGAGAATAAAATCAGAGTTTTGGAGAATTTTGGTGAAAAATCCGAAATAGAAATTCTTGAAGGTATAAAGGCTTTAGAAAAAGGTGGGCTAAAGACCAGAAGAATGCTTTTACCCTACGCCGATGAGCTTGCTTCAGGCATCGTTCAGTATTTAATAGAGTCACCTTTTGTTATTGAAGCAAACCCTCTCGGCAGTTTAAGAAGAATGACCGCAACAATCGGGGATATAGATATTTCCGTTTCTACGAAAAAATCCAAAGAAGTAATAGAACATTTCATTAAATATAACCGGATTAAAACAGTTTTAGAAAAAGGCGAAAAATCACTAATAAGAGTGGTTTTACTGAGCGGACAGCAGGTTGATATCAGGCTCTCTGATCCTGAGAAATATGGAGCCATGCTTCAATATTTCACCGGCAGCAAACAGCACAACATTGAGTTAAGGGAATATTCTCTTAAGAAAGGGTATTCTTTATCGGAATATGGGATTAAAACAAATCAAAAATCAAATATCAAAGATCAAAACCAAATATCAAAAATCAAAACTTTTAAAGATGAACAGTCATTTTATAATTATATTGGCCTAGATTACATTCCGCCGGAATTAAGGGAGTCAAACGGCGAAATATCAGCCTCAATTAACCATCGACTGCCAAAATTAGTTGATCTTTCAGACATTAAGGGCGATTTACATCTTCATTCCAGTTTTCCAACTGAACCCAGCCATGATTTAGGCGTGTCGGAAATGCTGACAATGGCCAATGAAGGAATTAGACGAAAGTATGAATATTTAGGATTCAGCGAACACAATCCTTCCTTTTCCCGCCACAGTGAAGAAAAATATCTTGATATTCTTAAAAAAAAGAAAGCTACTGTAGAACAACTAAATTACTCACTTAGCCACAATGACAACAAAAGAGTAATTAATATATTCAATGGTCTTGAGGTTGATATAAAACCAAACGGCAGTTTGGCTATTCCCGAAAATGCTTTTGATTTAAACTTGCTTGATTATATTATTGCTTCGGTTCATTCTGAGTTTTCAATGAATAAAGACAAAATGACCCAAAGAGTGCTTAAGGCGCTTGACTCTCCCAAGGTAAAAATTTTCGGTCACCCGACAGGAAGGCTTCTTGAGGAAAGAGAGGGCTATGAACTTGATTGGGGAAAAATATTTGAATTTTGCTTAAAAAAGAAGATTTGGCTTGAGATATCGGCCTGGCCGACCAGGCTTGATTTGCCTGACACCTTAGTTCATGAAGCGGTTAAATTGGGTGTAAAATTAATCATCGGTTCTGACTCACACCATTTAGACCAGATGAAAATGATGAAATACGGCGTTGCGGTTGCCAGAAGAGGCTGGTCAGAAAAAAAGGATATAATTAACTGTTTAAGCTATACTGAAATAGAGAATCTTTTGGGAAGGAAGGAGGTGTAATAAATTAATGATAATTATTCCCATAATTTTAATTATTATAGTCTTTTACGTTTTGGGGACATATAACAAACTTGTCTCAACCAGAACAAGAATTAAGGCTTCTATCCAGGAAATCGGCAACCAATTAAAAAGGCAGGCTGATTTAATCCCGAATTTAGTTGAATCAGTTAAAGGTTTTATGAAGCATGAAAAGGGGATTTTTGAGGATTTAACTAATGCCAGAAAAGTCATTTTAGACGCATCGGGAAAAAATGACGCCCAATCTTTGGTTGACGCCAGCTCTGTTTTTGAAAAAGCTTTTGGCCGTTTCCAGGCTTTGGTTGAAAGCACGCCTGAAATTAAATCTGCCGGAACAGTTACAAAGCTTATGGATGAACTAAGAGACACGGCTGATAAACTGATGTACTCAAGAAGAACACTGATTGACTTAACGGCTGATTACAATATTATGATTGTCACTTTCCCAAACAGTTTGGTTGCCGGTCTTTTCAAATTTAAACAGGAAAAAGGCCTGGAGATGCCGGGAGAAGACAACTATACCAAAGTTTCAACCGAAGAGATTAAAACGCCCAAGGTTAGTTTGTAGTAATTTTTTTGGGTAACACAATGATAAACGTTTATGAACAAGTTGACCGGAATAAAAGAAGGTCAGCGGTGGTTGTTTTTTTGTTTGCATTATTTGTAATCGCCACCACCTATTTTTTAGGGATTTCTTTTGGGTATGACCGATATTCAATGGCCGGTTTGGCTTTGGTTGTTTCCGGAATTACCAGTTTTTTTGGCTACTTTTATTCAGACAAAATAATACTGACTATTTCCGGCGCCAGACCGGCGGATCCATCCCAGGAACGGCTTTTCAGTTCGGTTGCCGATAACATTAGTCTGGCAACCGGCTTACCCAGACCAAAGCTTTTTGTTATTGAAGATTCTTCTCCAAACGCTTTTGCCACCGGTCGGGATATCAAGCATTCGGTAGTCTGCGTCACCACCGGACTTCTCCAAAAATTAAGCCGGACCGAACTTGAAGCAGTCATTGCTCATGAGATGTCGCATATTAAAAATTATGATATGCGGCTTATGTCTGTTGTTGCCGTTTTGGTGGGTATGATTACTCTGCTTGGAGACTGGCTTCTTCGGTCAAGGTTCAGAGGAAGGCAAAGAAATGACGATAGGGAGAATGCCACTGCATTACTAATGGTGGTCGGTCTTGTCCTTGCCCTGCTTTCTCCGTTAATTGCCCAATTAATTCAACTGGCTATCTCCAGAAGAAGGGAATTTTTAGCTGACGCCGGATCGGCGATGATTACCCGCCAGCCAAGCGGTCTTATCAGTGCCCTTGAAAAAATTTCTTTAGATCACGAACCGCTGGAAGCGGCAAATAAAGCCACGGCCCATTTGTATATTGTCAATCCTTTTAAGGAAAATCAAAAAAAAGTTGGTTTTTTTTCTAATTTATTTAATACCCATCCTCCGGTTCAAGAAAGAATAAAAGCGCTTAAAGAAATGGAATAGTTTAAAAAAAAAGATTTTATGAATAAATTAACCAAACAAGAAGTTGATCATATAGGAGGATTGACAAATTTAGAATTAACCGACATTGAAGTTGAAAAATTTTCAACGCAGCTTACAAAAATTTTGGATTTTGTTGAAAAAATCTCTTCGGTCGATACCGGTAACATTTCCCCTTTAACCCAAACAACGGGGAGTAAAAATGTTTTTCGTGAAGATGCCGTAAAAGAATCTCTGACGCAAAAGGAAGCTTTGTCCAACACCGCCTCTTCATATATGGGGCTTTTTAAAGTTAAGCAGGTTTTAGAAAAATGAGCGATCTAAACAAATTAACGCTGGTAGAATCCCTTTTGGGGATAAAACAGAAAAAATTTAATCCAAAAGAAATTTTTTCGGATTGCTTAAAAAGAATAAAAGACATTGATAAAAAAATATTCAGTTTTGTAACCACTAATAATTTGCCCATGTCGGGTATTCCGTTCGCCGTAAAAGACGTTTTATCAACTAAAGGCCTCAAAACAACCGCTTCATCCAAAATCCTTGATAATTATATCCCTCCATTTGATGCAACGGTAGTGGAAAAATTAAAAAAAGCCGGTTCGGCTGTCATCGGAAAAACAAATTGCGACGCTTTTGCTTTTGGCGCTTCAACCGAAAATTCAGGTTTTGGTCCGACCAAAAACCCTTGGGATTTAACTCGAGTTGCCGGCGGCTCAAGCGGCGGATCGGCAGCCGCAGTTGCGGCCGATGAATGTATTTTTGCCCTTGGGACGGATACCGGCGGATCAATCAGGCAACCGGCTTCTTTTTGCGGGATTTCCGGGTTAAAACCGACCTATGGGGTCTGTTCCCGTTACGGGCTTCTGGCAATGGCTTCTTCTTTGGATTGTCCGGGGCCAATGGGTAAAACCGTTGAGGATTGCGAGGTGATTTTTAATTTGATGAGGGGGGAAGACGAAAAAGACGCAACAACAAAAACAGGAAGTCATAAAGATCCGCCTTTGCTAAAGCTACGGCGGACGACCGTTGGATTACCTAAAGAATTTTTTTCCGATGGTATCGATAACGAGGTAAAAGATTCTGTAAAAGAGGCCGCCAAATTACTTGAAAAAAATGGAATCTTTTTTGAAGAAGTTTCCCTACCGCATACCGAATTTTGCGTTCCGGTTTATTATGTTATTGTTTCCTCGGAAATTTCTTCGAACATGGCCAGATACACCGGGGCAAGATTCGGCCATGAAAGAAAGCTGTTTGAAGAAGAAGTTAAAAGAAGAATCATGCTGGGAACATACAGTTTGTCGGCCGGCTATTTTGACGAATTTTATTTGAAAGCTTCAAAAGTAAGACGGTTAATTTTAGATGACTATCAAAAAGCTTTTAAAAAAGTTGATTTGCTTCTCGGTCCGGTTTTACCGAATGTCGCCTTTAAAATTGGAGAAAAAACATCCGATCCGCTTAAAATGTATTTGGAAGACATTTTAACGACCGGCGCAAATTTGGCGGGAATTCCCGGGTTGGCTCTCCCTTGCGGTTTTTCCGGCGAAAACCTTCCCGTCGGCATGCAGATATTAGGCCCCCATTTTTCGGAAAATCTAATTTTTGATCTCGGTAAAAAATATCAATCTTTAACCGACTGGCATAAAAAAAGGCCAAATATTTAATTTAAAAAAATGAAAAGAAAAGAAATCTATTCCTTTTTAAAAAGAAACAAAAATTTTGCCCATCTTTGGGTATCTCAGATACTTCAGCTGGTAACTATCAACATGGTAAATTTTTTAATGATGAAGGCGATTTATGAAAAAACAAATTCCGCTCTGGCGGTTTCCTTTTTGTGGGTTTTTTATTATCTGCCGGCATTTTTTGTCGGCCCTTTTTCCGGGCTGGTGGTTGACCGGTTCAGCAAAAGAAAAATTTTAATTTTCACCAACATTCTTCAAGCAATTACCATGCTTTTGTATCTTTTAATCGGACAAACAACTTATCCTATATACACTTTTGTTTTCCTCTATTCGCTGATGGATGAATTTTATGCACCGGCCGAATCTGCTTCTTTGCCGGGATTGGTTAAAGTTGAAGATTTGCCGGTAGCCAACAGTTTGTTTTTTGCCACCTCTCAAGGAGCGCTGCTTATTGGTTTTGGTCTGGGAGGTATTTTAATGCGGGTCTTAGGTCAAAACAATATTATTGTCTTGTCGGCGGTTTTCCTGCTTTTGGCGGCAATAAGCGTTAGGTCTTTACCCAAGGACAAAGGCAAGACAAAAGACATCACCGACTTTTTTTCTTTTTGGTCGGAATTGAAATTAGGTTACAGTTTCATTGCTGAAAAAAGAATCGTCCTTTTTCCAATGATTCTTTCTGTCGCTTTCGGGATACTTTTAACTGTTTTCGGTGTTTCAATCCCGGTTGTCGCCAGCAAACTATTAAATATTAGGATAGAAGATGCCGGCCCGGCCTTGATTATTCCTTTGGGTTTAGGCGCGCTTTTGGGCATGAATACCTTTACCCGGTTATCAAAAAAATACCGAAAAAAAGTTTTTATCAAGACAGGCGTTTTAGTGTCTTTTATTATTTTTATGATTTTTGCTCTTCTTCTGCCGTTTTTCGGCAAGTTTATTATTCCGATTACTGTTGTTCTAATGTTTTTCTTAGGTTTTGCCGGACTTTTGGTTTTCATTCCCAACCAAACCTTGTTGCAGGAAAATATTCCTTCCGGTTTAAGAGGCAGAGTTTTTGGGACCTTAAACTTTGTTTATACGATAGTCACCCTGCCGTTTTTGCTTTTTTCCGCCACCTTGATTGACAGTTTTGGCGTTAGGTTGTTTATTTTCCTTGCCGGATTTTCGGTATTTTTATTATTTATTTGTTTTAAAAAAGCTGAACTGTCAATAAACACAGAACAAATTAATTTACAAAATGGAAATTCATAAAATCATTATTGGTCTTGAAGTCCACATTGAATTAAAAACATTGTCAAAAATGTTTTGCGGTTGTCCGGCTGATCATTTCGGCAAAGAACAAAATACTCAGACCTGCCCGATTTGTTTAGGCCTTCCGGGCGCTTTGCCTGTCCCCAACAGAAAAGCAATTGACTGGACAATCTTACTGGGATTGGCGCTCGGTGGGGAAATCCAGAAAAACGCTCAATTTGACCGGAAAAATTATTTTTATCCCGATCTGCCAAAGGGCTTTCAAATCAGCCAATACGACCAGCCGTTTATTTTGGGAGGTTGTTTAACCTTGGAAAATGGAAAAAAAATCAGGATAAGAAGAGTTCACTTGGAAGAGGATACCGGAAAACTTCTCCACAAAACAATTGACGGCAAAAAAATAACTTTAATTGATTTTAACAGAAGCGGGGTTCCGTTAGTAGAAATCGTCTCCGAGCCGGATATTAATTCTTCAGATGAAGCCAAAGAATATCTGGAAACTCTTCAAAAAACAGTTCAAAGCTTGGGGATTTCCGACGCCGAAATGGAAAAAGGGATGATGAGATGCGAGCCGACGGTGAATTTAGAAATATCGGAAGGAGAAAAGAAATTTTACACTCCGTTGGTTGAGCTTAAAAACATTAATTCTTTCCGTTTTGCCAAAAAAGCGATTGATTTTGAGGTTGACCGGCAATTTAGAGAATTTCAGAAAACAAAAATTGAAAAGCAGAAAGGTAATAAAACAACCAGAGGCTGGGATGAAGATAAAAACGAAACGGTTTTACAAAGAGCGAAAGAAGAGGCGAATGATTACCGTTATTTTCCCGAGCCGGATATTCCGCCGATTGAATGGGACGAAGCGAGTATTAAGAATTATGAATTAAGTATTAAGGGATACGAATTGCCTTGGGATAAAAAGAAAAGATTTATACAAAAATATGGACTTTCCGAATATCAAGCTAAAATTTTGATAAACGATAAAGAAACGGCGGATTATTACGAAAAATGCGTAAAGGTTGGGGGAATTGAACCTGTTGAGATAGCGAACATTATTATTAATAAAAAAGCTCCAGAAAAATTAAGTCCGGAAAAATTAATTGATTATATATTGTGTTCAAAACCAAAAACTCAAGTTCCTGATGAAGAATTGGACAAATTAATTGTTCTATTGCTTTCAGAGCACCCCGAAGTGATTGAAAGCTATAAAAAAGGAAAACCTCAAGCTTTGGGTATGATTATAGGATTGGTTAAAAAAGAAACTGGAATTGTCGTATCTTTAGATAAAATTACTGGTAGAATTCAATAGCTATACTCGTCTTATTAAAATTTACAGTAAATTTAGGTATTTGTATTTTTAAAAATTAGAATAATTTTAAAAAATGGGAAATTTTGTACACCTTCATGTTCATACCGAATATTCACTTTTAGACGGTCTTTCTAAAATTGAAGATCTGGTTAAATACATAAAAGAACTGGGAATGTCTTCGGTGGCATTAACCGATCACGGGGTAATGTACGGGGCGATTGAGTTTTATAAGCAGTGTAAGAAGCAAGAGATCAAACCCATTATCGGCATGGAAGGCTACGTGGTTAACCAAGATCATAAGATAAAAGAAGGCGACAACCGGGAAAACAATCATTTAATTCTTTTGGCTAAAAATTACGTCGGCTATAAAAATTTAATGAAAATATCAACCATCTCTCATTTGGAAGGGTTTTATTACCGGCCGAGAATTTGGAAAGAAGTACTTAAAAAGTATACTGAGGGATTAATTTGTTTGTCCGGCTGCATGAAAAGCGAAGTCGGCCAGTCTTTAATTGACGGCAATTACAATAAGGCCAAAGAAATCGCCTCCTGGTATCAAAAAACCTTTGGCGAGAGAAATTATTACTTGGAAATTCAAAGACACCAATATAAAGATTTTCTTGATCAGACTAAAGATCCGGCGATAAAAGAAAACTTAAAAGAAAGCCAAAAAGAAGAAGACTTATGGGTTGCCGGATCAATTAAATTAAGCCGGGAACTGGGCATTCCTCTGGCTGCCACCAATGATTCGCATTATTTAAGACAAACCGATGCCTTTGCCCAAGACGCCTTGGTTTGCATTTCAACGGTGAGGTTGGTGTCTGATATTGACCGGTTAAGATATGTCGACGTTCCCTCTTTACACATCAGAAACGAAGAGGAAATGAAAAATTTGTTTATTGATATCCCGGATGCGGTTGAAAATACGGGTAAAATCGCCGATAAAATTGATCTTAATATTGAATTGGGGAAATGGCTTTTCCCCAATTTTGACATACCGGAAAACTTAACGGGAGCTGACTATTTAATCAAAAAAGCAAATGAGGGATTACCCCAAAGATATGAAAAAATTACTCCTGAAATTCAACAAAGGCTAAATTACGAGCTTGACGTTATTATAAAAAAGGGGTATGCCACTTATTTTTTAATCATGGCCGACCTGGTTAATTGGTGTAGCGAGAAGGGCATTATCACCAATACCAGAGGATCGGCTGCCGGGTCACTTGTTTCTTATTCTTTGGGAATAACAACCGTTGATCCGATAAAATACGGGCTGCCTTTTGAAAGATTCTTAAATCCCTTCAGGCCAAAACCGCCGGATATTGATTTGGATATTGCCGATGATCGAAGAGAAGAGCTGATTGCCCACATTACAGAAAAGTACGGCACTGATAAGGTTGCCCAGGTTTGTACTTTTGGCAGAATGCTGGCCCGGGCAGCTGTCCGCGATGTCGGCCGGGTTTTAGGTTATCCTTATGCATTTCCTGATAAAATTTCCAAATTAATTCCCCTGGGTTCTCAGGGTTTCCCAATGACAATTAAGCATGCTCTGGAAATAACCCCGGAACTTAAAGCCCTTTATGACAGCGATCCGCGCGCCAGAGAAGTTTTAGACGCCGCGGTGCAGATTGAAGGCAACGCCAGACACGCTTCTGTTCATGCCGCCGGCGTCATTGTTTCACCGAGTGAAATGACCGATTACACGCCACTCCAACTGGAGCCCAAAGGAACAAAAATTATCACTCAATATGAAATGCATGCTTGCGAAGATGTCGGCTTGGTTAAATTTGATGTCCTGGGGATAAGAAACCTTTCAATCTTAGGCGCAGCCGTGGAAATTA
>Ga0210057_1002914_pt1 | contig 23970 bp, 26 predicted proteins | sample CryGeyCG2114_010_2_FD_183968 | JGI IMG/M metagenome (GOLD analysis project Ga0210057, IMG submission 183968) | Groundwater microbial communities from aquifer - Crystal Geyser CG10_big_fil_rev_8/21/14_0.10 (SPAdes) (version 2) | ecosystem: Environmental > Aquatic > Deep subsurface > Groundwater ...
TATTTTCATGATGACAGCCGCTGACCAGGTAAGTCCTTGGCTTATGCCGAGAAAGACATTTGCCGCTAAAATCCAGTTCCAATCCCGAGCGGCAATGAGCAGAAAAGGCACCGGGATTGCTGTGAGCCAGCCGCCGACGAGAATCGCTTTCCGGTTGAAACGATCCGATAATACCCCAGCAAAATAATTTGTGAGGGCCTTTGAAATCCCGAATACAACGATGAAGGAAAGTATCGCGGTCCGGGCGACAAGATGGAACTCTTGCTCTGCGAGCTGAGGGAGGATCGAACGCTCTAGGCCAACCATTGCGCCGACAAAGGCGTTCACCACGACTAGAAGAGTAAACTGAAAGATATTTTCACTAAGCCCGAGTTTCGGCAAACGGCCCATCTTACACCCCCCTTGATAGGCGCTCCAGCGGGAGCCCATGCTCGGACCAATCAAGCACACTGTCTTTAAGGTTAAACGCTTTGAAGCCATGCTTACGCAGTGTTTCGACAGCTTCTTTAGCAAAGAAGCAGTAGGGGCCTCGGCAATAGGCCACGATTTCTTTTTTCTTTGGTAGGAGTTTTAGCTGTTTTGAAAACTCGGACATCGGAATAGAAATCGCAAATGGGATGTGTCCCGACTGATATTCATCAGCAGGCCTAACGTCGATCAATATCACATCACCGCGTTTTGCTTTTGCGAGGAGTGTCTTCCGGCTCATTTGTTCGAGAACTTCAGGGCCGGAGAATGCGTCCTCAGTAATTTTCTGAATTTCAGAAATTCGGTCATGTCCGAAAGTACGGAAACGAATCCAAAACTGTGCAACTGAAGGATCAGAGATTCGGTAGTAAACGTATTTACCTTCTTTGCGCGATTCAACAAGACGGACTGATTTGAGTTCTTTGAGCTGGGCGCTGGCATTTTTAAGCCCCATGGCCGCTTGCTCAGATATCGCTTCGACCGTCTTTTCGCCCTGACATAGGAGATCTATGATCTCAATGCGTTTTGGGTTCGAGAGAGCTTTTGTGAGAGTGGCAAGGTGTTCGTAAATCGCGTTCTTGATTCGACGTTTCATACCAATATTCTAATGGATATTAGAATGTTGTTCAAGTATAGGTCTCAAAGTCCCAAGCCCGAACGCCTATGAAAAATTAGGAAGACTGGTTTTGATTTCGATCACTTTTGCGTAAGTTCAATTCTGAGTTCTCATCCAGCTTCGACGCCGACGATCAATATTGTTCAATCTCGCTTTCTCCACTGAATCTCCTGATAAATCAGCAACCTAAAGGTCGTTGCCCGGCGAAATTGACCTTGAGACTGGAGTTTCATAGGCGATACTCAAGTCTCAATAAAATTAAGTAGTTGACGCATTTTTAGTTTCAAACTATCACCCCGACTGGGATTTAGGGGTGCCAATGAAATCAGCAGTTTCTCAGATAAAAAAAGCTTCACTCGGCCAGGACTCTTTCGAAGTTTCTGCTGAAGCTCGAAATATCTGGTTCAAATCAGGCTTTGTAACGGCGATCGCCGCCAACTTGCTTTGGGGCACATCCTTTTTGGCGTCGAAGTATACCTTGTTGAGCTGGGGTCCATTTACGGCGTCGGCGCTTCGTTTTTTTCTGGCGACGAGTCTGATGTTCGTCGGGTTGAAAGCCTTCAAACGAAAAATTAAAGTTCCGCAGTCTACACGAGAATGGCTTGGAGTTTCGGCGGTTGCCGTCACCGGCTTTGGGTTCCTATATCCGCTTCAACTCTCTGGATTGAAACTCATTACTTCGGGGATGTCGGCGGCGATCATGCTCACATCACCACTTTTCGTCGTATTCGCAGGGCGACTGTTTCTCGGAGAAACACTGACTGCACGAAAGCTGACGGCTATCGGCTTAGGGGTTGCTGGCGGAACAATTTTGCTATCGGCGAATGGAAATTTCTCGGTCGGGATCACGAAAGAATCGATTGTAGGGGTGGCGCTCACGGGATTGGCGTCGTTGAGCCTTGCGCTTTCGGTAATCGCAACGCGAAGAATTTCAAAATCATTTGATTCCGGAAGCTTAACTCTTTGGTCAATGGCGATTGGCTTTGTTTTATTGGCTGTCTCTGCTGAGATTTTTGAGCACGACAATTTTCTGTTCGCGTTTGAGCGCGCGACTATATCGTCGTGGGTAGCGATTTTGTATCTTTCGATTATTTGCTCTGCCTTTTGCTTCTTCATTTGGAACTACGCCCTCTCGCAGGCATCCCCAAAAGAAATTGCATCTACGATGCATATCAAAACTCCGACAGCAGTGCTTCTCGGTGTTGCTATTGCGAATGAAAGCTTGAGTCTTCCCCTTTTGACGGGGACTGCAATCGTCATGGCGGGAGTGTGGATTTCTCAAGTCACGCCGAAGGAAAAGCGAGCATGAGTCCATACTTTGATTTTCAGCCAGAATTTATCGTTGAGGCAACTTCAGTTTGTGATCGCGCTTGCGTTGGTTGCTATGCTCCAAATTTTGTTTCAAAAAAATCTGCGCTTGAAATTTATCAAGAACGGCCAGAGTTGTTTTTAAGTCCCATTAAAGCAGAGAGTTGTCTTTCGGACTTCGCCGCTAAATCACTCAGTTTGATTTCGATTCGTGGCGGAGAACCCTCGTTACATCCAGAACTAGCAGCGATCCTTCTGAGTTGCGCGAAGCGAACTTCGCAAGTCATGTTAGAAACTCATGGCCGATGGCTCGAAACTCCCGACAAATATCGCGATCTCATTTCTGTCATTGCAGCAACAGGAGTCGCAATAAAACTTTCTTTCGATCAAATGCATGGTCTGTCGCCAGCAGAGCTTAAATCGATTTCAAGACTTCTTTCTGATCAATCAATTCCTCTCTATGTGGCTATCACTGAAGTAAGCGAAGCAGATTTTTTAAGAGCGAGATCACTTTGTTCTTGGCTTGCCGACAAATCGATAATCTACCAGCCAAAGGTATTTGCTACGAATCAGCTTTTTCGGCCTTCGCGCGGTGTGCTCGGAGTGGACGGTAAGATTCGCAATCAACTTCAAAATAGATTTTCAATGATAAATGAGCAGCGAGGGTTTGCAGTATGACCTTCAAGAGATTGGCGATCATTGCACTTTTCCCGACGACCGTTCTAGCTGCGCAACCGCAAGAAATTCATATCGGTCTTGCTTCGAATTTTTCAGAAGTTAGCACGGGCTCTTCAAATCCATACGGCGGGTACTTCAAAGACGGAGTAACGCTAGCCCTTGGTAAATTCGAATCTCGTCTTAAAAAAAAGAATCTCTCGATCATTTTAGATGAGTTCGACTACGGAAATAGCGATATCAAAGTTCTAGATGCGACGAAGAAGGCCATTGCTTCGAAGGCAATCGCGGTCCTTGGATACAACTACTCATCCAACGCGCTGTTAGCTGCTCCACTCCATCAGCAAGCAAAGCTTCCGATGCTGACTCCAAGTGCGTCGGCTGTGCGACTTGGGACGATGGGCCGCTACATTCACATGGCAGGCTTTGACAATAGTTTTATGGGTGAGGCACTTGGGCGTTTGGCTCGCACAAAGCTGAAGGCTAAAAGAGCACTTGTTTTACCAGCTGCTGATTGTGCCTATTGTAACGATCTCGCCAGTTCATTTGAAAAGTCATTTGCGGCAAGCGGCGGCGTAATTGCAGCAACAATTCCAGTTCTTCTCGACGACAAAGATTTCTCCGGTATTATTGACCGAATTAAAAGCGTCGACTTTGATGTTGTTCTTATCCCAAACCAAGAATTGACGTCGGCAAGAATGATTGCGGCTCTCTCAAAGGCTGGAATTAAAAAGCCGTTTCTAGGTGCTGATGGATGGGGCAACGTCGGGCAAGAGTTTTTTGGAATTCTCAAGGGCATTAATTTTACAGGCTATTCCGCTTCTCACTGGCATCCAGACCTAAAGACAGCGAAATCAAATCAGTTCGTGACTGAGTATCAAAAGGCATTCGGTAAAATTCCGAACGACACGTCTGTATTGGCATACGATGCAACTCTCTTGCTCCTTGGGGCAATTTTAGATTCTAAGAGCTACACGCGTGAGGGTGTCGAGGACGCTTTAAATGCGTTGAAGAGTTTTGATGGTGTAACAGGTCACTTTGAATTGAAACCAAATCGTGCCCCGCAAAAAAGCATTATTTTACTGAAGGCGAATCAAAGTAAATTTCGAATCGTCGAGCAGATTGATCCTAAGCAACTCGGAGGTAGAAAATGATCCGAGGAAAACTGTGCCGACTTCGCGCCATTGAAGCGGCCGATGTAAATTCATATCACTCTTGGATTAACGACGAAGACACGAATCAATGGCGAGGCTTACATCACCCACAGTCACAAGAGGCTTGTGCCAAGTGGATTGAGCTTCAACGTACACAGCGACCTGAAGTATTGAGTCTTGCCGTCGAGGCGGCTGATGGTGTTCTTGTCGGATTGATTGGGTTGAGCGAAATTTGTGCTCGTTCAAGACGGGCTGAAATTTGGATTTACCTTGGATCTAAGCCGCACTGGAATCAAGGTATCGGAGAAGATGCCGTGCGGGCGTTCTGCAATTATGCATTTGAGCAAATGAATCTTTTCCGCGTTTCACTTGAGTGCAATCCTGAATATACCAATGTCGTCAAATGTTACGAAAAAGTAGGCTTTGTTCGCGAAGGGATTCTTCGCAAGGCGTACTATCGCCATGGAGAGTTCAGAGATACATGCATTATGGGTCTCCTGCGTGATGAATTTAGCAGGGGAGAATTATGATAACTCCAACGCTAAAGCAACGTGTGACTCAAATCTCGTTCGGCGCTTTTCTTGCGACGGCGGCTGTAATGCTAGCAGGGTTCATAATTTTTTCTGTCGCTAAGCGTGATCTGGCTCAAAAGGAAATTGAACGCGATCTAAAGCGCAATGCTGCTCAGCAGATTGAACAACTCATTCCCTCGTTTCTCCTGCCGGAGCAGGCTAGCGGTGTGAAGCTTCTTCTAGACAGAATTGTACGTTCAGATGATCTGACCCACGCACTTATCATTTCCAATGCGTCTCAGATTCCAGACGGTTTTTCGGATTGTCGAATCTCAGCCGAATCAGCGACGACGTGCTTCAGTGTCGATGGAAAAGAAACGGCGCTTATTGTTCCAATAGCGGAAGCCGGTCAGAGGTTTGGTTATTTCGTAAAAGCTAAACACAATGCATCTGCGTTTGCGGCGAACGATATTTTTCAGTTCGCGGGCTTAATCGCCTTCATGCTTGGGATTACGTTCGTAGGTATCTACATTTTCATTGCGCGAGTTTTATCGAGGACTCTTCCCAAGGCTATAGATCGTCTTGTCGAATGGATTGAGGCCGACCTATCGGATCGACCGGCAAACATCTCGACATTGCCTTTTGCTGAACTTGAGTCATTGCACAAAAAAATTAACGAAGTTATGAAGCGACATAGCGAGGCCCGCGAGCAAGCCGTGATCGGCCAACTCACGAGCGGCATCATGCACGACATTCGAACGCCTCTTCACTCCATTGTTTCAGCCCTCTATCTTATTGAAAAATATCCTTTGGGAAATGCTAAGCGAATTGTGGCTCTTGAAGAGTTGGCTCGCTCTTGCCGAGATCATGTTCCACTGATAGGCGAAATCATTGAGACGACTTTGGACAGCGGGCGCAACATTCATGTCGACAAAAAAGAGCAAGACCTCGTTCTGACAGTTCGCGAGGCGCTTGAGTTGTGCGAAAAGATGAGAAGCTTGAGAAATGTAGAGGTGTCTTTAGACCTTCCAGAAAGTCTTTACGTTTCGCACGATCGAGTTCAATTTGGCAGGGTTCTACATAATCTCATAAAAAACGCTATCGAGGCGGCTAGCGAATCTATTAAAAAACGCTCCATTTATATTTCAATCAAAAATCTTGGAGCCAGGGGAGTAGAAGTAGTCGTTGATGACAGCGGCGCTGGAATTGTTGGATCTCCTGATAGACTTTTCCGCGTGTTTCAAAGCACAAAGACCCGTGGTACTGGTCTCGGTCTTCTCGTTTCTAAGAGAATTACAGAGGCTCACGCCGGAAAAATTACGGCATCAAATAGTTCGAGAATCGGCGGCGCGCGATTTTCGGTCACACTTCCGAGTCAAACTTTGGAGGCTTCAATATGAGAAGTCTTCCTAAGGTTCTGGTGCTTGATGATGATCTTGCATGGCTTCGCCAAGCACCGATGATTCTCGAGGATATTTGCGAAGTAGATGGATATGCGTCGATTGATCAAGGCTTGCAGGCAATTGGGTCGAAGTTTTACGACTTAATTCTACTCGACATTAATTTTGATGGAGATTCTCGCTCGGGACTTGATGTTTTTCGTATGATTCAAGCTTCTGATCGTGGCGCTGAAGTCATAATCATTAGCGGCGAAACAAGACCAGACCGCCTCATCCAAATTATGAATGCTGGCGTTACACATTTTTTAGTTAAGCCTGTCCCGCCAGAAGAAGTAATTGCGGCAGTCAAAAATGTTCTGGATCAACGTGACTTGCGCTTGCGCGCGCACAATCTGCTAAAGACTGGCAACGCGGGTTCTCACTTGTTAGGCCAATCTAATGCGATGAAGAAATTGCGAGAAGAAATCGCTCAAGTGGTCACCGCTGGAGTGAAAGACATCTTGATTCTCGGGGAAACGGGGACAGGTAAAGAGGTCGTTGCTTCTGCGATTGCCTATCAAGCTGATCCGGCGAAGCGATTCATTCCTATTCACTGTGGCGCGATCACTGACGGTATTGCTGAATCAGAACTCTTTGGTCATGTTAAAGGTGCTTTCACTGGCGCAGACAAAGACCGTGCGGGCGCATTCGAAGTTGCAGGCGGCGGCTTCGTATTTTTAGACGAGATTGGCGACATGCCCCTTGCACAGCAAGCGAAGCTGCTTCGAGTTTTCCAAGAACGAAAAGTTCAGCGAGTTGGGTCACACGACGAACGCGATGTCGCGTTTCGATCAGTTTCCGCCACGAATGTTGATCTTGATGCGGCAATTTTGCAGAAGCGTTTTCGCGAAGACCTTTACTATCGCATCGCGAAAGCTAAAATTCGCATTCCGCCTTTGCGCGATCGTATCGAAGACGTGCCTGAACTAGTTCATAGTTTTTTAGCCGAAGTCTCCGGCAAAAAATCCGTGATGGTGACTCAGGACGCTTTCTCACTTTTGCAAACATACCACTGGCCAGGCAATGTTCGTCAGCTCAAGGCTGCTATTGAAAGCATGTGCACGCGAACAGACTGCGGAGTCATCAGAGAAAAAGATGTTTGCCAGGCTCTTCCGCAAGCTGCATCAGTTTTTGGAAATCGAACGGCGAAAGCATTGGTTGGTCGTTACGGCGCTTCTCTCGTTTCAAAAGAGCGAAATCGATTTGAAAATGCGATTATCGAGACACGCGGGGACCGTGATGAGGCGGCACGATTACTGGGGTTGTCTCGGTCGACATTCTTTCGGCGAGCTAAGGAGCTCGGCATAGTGAAAGAGCGTCGGCAGCGTATGTCTGATATCCAGCAATGACTATAAAATGGAAGATGCATCGACTCAAGGTCGCCCAATAGGCACGTCGAATTTTAATTTCTCTAATTATTGTTTTCGTATTCAATGGTCACTTTGTAAGAGGAACGAAAATCATCCATTGGAACAATTCTTGAAATGTCAGCAAGGCATCCCACATCAAAAATAAACGGGTTGGGTAGCTTTTCTTTAGAAACAAAAAGATATCGGTACTCGCGTTCCTCAGCATACGAAACATCTTTTACGAGACCCCACTTATTTGTCGGCATTCTACCGTGAATCGCCTTTAGGTTGGTGTACTCGACCAATCCATGTCTGATTGTTAATCCTAGTTCTTTCGCCCGCGCATCTATCCGTCTATTGAGTTCAGTCACATTTTCAATTACCCAGACATGAGCGCCAAATTTGCCGATATGATCGGTCACTTCCAAATTGACATCTATTTTCTCGGCAGTTTTTTGTCCCTTCGGAAAAGGCTTCGTTAGTTCGAGACCAGTGTGCAGGGAGTAGAAACACATGACTGGAATATCTGATTCTCTAAATACTTTCAGTTGCTGATCTTCGTTTTCAGGAATTAATTCTGCTAACTCCTGACCAGATTTACTTATTTTTATAATAATTTTTTTTGGATCAAAAATAGCATCGATGGCCTCATTTTCGTCAAAAAATGACTGTCCTCGATTCTCTTCCTTTTTATAGTTTGCAATATGACTAGCTCGAAGTTTTCCTTGAAGCAGGGATTCTAAATATTCATGTTTATCCGCTCTCGCTAGAAAAATAATATTATTGGCTGAGCCTGCTATCATCTCTACTGGCGGCGCAAATTTTGATCCCGGTTTATCTTCGTTCATTCCTTTATGGTGTGAGTGGACTTTCTTGATGTCAAACGTGATTGTTTCTGTATGTAGCCGAAGGGCTTGCCGCTCTTGAATTTCATAATTTGAGACTGAGACCCATTCCTGACATTGAAATCCCATAGTCCCAGGTCGTGGGACTCAGCGAAATTCTAGTCTCACTTTTCTTTCAAACACTTAGCAAAAATCCCGAGTGACGGTGCCGCTGGCACGCTCTTGCTACCTACGTTCCTCCGAGACGATTGAGTCTCACTAAAAGGGAGGAGGCATGAATGCCGAAAAAAAACCAAGAATGAAACGTATCGGGCGCTATTGGCTAGATCGCGAACTGATCGAAGAAGGTTATCAACCCAAAGATGTTTTCGATGTTGATAACCGAGTTATTGAACTGCCTGAATTATTTGATGCCAACAAACGCAGAAACGTCGGCTGGATGCTCTGTCCACATTGCGATGAAAAAACGCAGGTGGATTGTCGCCATCCGGCTTGTGCAAGTTGCGGTTGGGAAGCCGAAATTGAAGAGTCAATGTCATGGGCTGCGTAGCTCAGTTCGTTGGTCTTCTGCGCAGATTAGAAGAAAAAACTAAGCCGACAACGATTTATCGAGTGAAAAATAATAACCATGCGACGTGGATGGCCGCCGAGCAGTGGGTCCAATCGCAAAAAGAAAATCAAATTACAAAATTTTACCAAGGAGCTTTTCATGAATACTCAAACCACAGTGTCGAATCCGTCAGAATTTTTCCGCTTTCAAGTGATCCAGGGACATGCGAACAGCGAAGGGAAGATTGAAAAACTAAAATCTGTAGGAATGGCCTACCTCAAGGCTGGTCAAAGCACTTACACGTTACGCCTTTGGACGATGCTGAACGACCGCTTCTACATGATCCCGAATCGTAACGACGCTGGTAAATATCTCGTAATGACGAGAGAACCGAATAAAAACCCTTCAGCGAAGAATAAATACTTTTGGAACATCGTTGGCAATGGTGTTGCGAATTCTAAGCAAGGGTACATCCGCGTTGACTTCGACCTCTTTGAAAAGCCTTTGTACGTCAGCATTTTTCCAGAATCTTCAGCTCATTCAGTGAGTCTGCCGGAACCAGTTGGCATTGACGAAGCGGCATAAAGCCGACCGCGTAGATAAATCGCGCGTTCATTTGAGTCCCTCTGTGTTGAACAAACAAGGAGCATAAATGAAGCACAAACAAATTGTTGCTGTTCTAGGACTTTTTTTGATGGTGGGGATTTTGATTCCAGACATTGCTAACGCTGGTTTGGAGTCAAGTTTGGTTGGACTGAAAATGAAACTGACGGGGGTCATTCTTCCGCTTTTGTCGGTGATCGGAATTGCTATCGCAGCACTTTCTTTTTTCACCGGGAACCCGAATGCAAAACAGCATATCGCTTACGCGATTCTGGGGTGCATCTTTGGATTCGGAGCGCAGGCCATCGTCGATTTCATCTCTCAAACGGTTCGTTAATGGAGGCATGAAATGGACAGCCAAGGGCTTCTCACAAGCAAGGTTCCGCGTGCGCTCGAGATGAAGACAAAACTGTTTGGCTTTGAATTGCCGGACCTACTTTTGATTTTCATGAATCTGGCGATCACGAACCTGATTTTTGGAACGACGTCCTTCCGCTATCCGCTGGTATGGGGAACAACGCTTGCCTTAGCGTTGTTCCTTTTCTTTGCGAAGCGGGGGAGACCTGACAACTACCTTCAACACCTTGGCGAATTTATTACGCAGCCGGCTTACAAAGCGGCGGGTGCAGCGGATCGCCAATACCGAAAATTTAGAAAGGATCGGCCTCATGCTTAAATCGAATGGCAAAGATCAATCACTGGCCCACGAGTTACCGTACTGGGACTTTGTTGAAGCCTCAGGGCTTCATCACGCGATTCTTAACGACGGCTCACTCGTTGGTGGCCTTCGGGTTTCGTTGATGGATATCGAGTGCCTTGACGATCAACAGATCAACGGCTTCACCGCAGGATTAAGGTCTGCTTTGAATTCAGTAGCCGAGGGAACATCGGTGCAGTTTGCAATGACTGTTCGTTCTGATTTCACGGAAGTGATCGACGCGCACGTTAAAGCACAGGCGTCGCAAATGCATCCTCTCGTGAAAACAATTGCTGACTACCGAGAGCAGAAGTTGCGAGCAGCTCAAGAAGCAAAGGAGTTTTATCGACCGCAGCTTTTTGTCTATTTGCGAACGCCGATGGTGGAGTCTAAAAAAATTCTCTTTTTTAGGAAAAAAGAAATATTTTCGGAAACCGCGTCGGTGGCGTATCAAGAAACGCTTGAGATGCTCAGCCAGAACATCGACACACTGGCTTCTTCATTTCAGTCACATGGGCTCGAATGTAGACCGCTTAGCAAAACCGAGATCTTGGCAAACGTGTATGAGTTTCTGAATCCAAAACGCTCGAATACAGAACCGTTGCCAATGATTACCGCGTGCAACGAGGCTGATCTCGAAAAAGAAATTGTGAACGAAGCAGATTGGCTGGCGGCGCAGTCGCCTCGCGAGCAATTGGTCTTTGGGGATCTCATACTTAGTTTTGAGCAATTCACTCTTGATAGCCATTTCCACCGAGTCATCACGTTGAAGACACTGCCAGAGGTCACATTCGCAGGACAGTTTTCAAATTTTCTGCGACTCCCATTCCACTATGATCTGACGTTGTCGCTCGAAGTGCCATCGCAAGCCAATGAGATGGCTAAGCTTCAACAGAAGCGAAAAATGGCGCACTCGATGGCCGTTACGCACGGTGGAAAAGCTGCTGATTTGGAAAGTGAAACAAAACTTTCTTCGACCGAAGAGCTGATTCGCGAATTACTAAACTCAGGTCAGCGAATTTACGCAGCTCAGATGAGTCTTGTTCTTCGCGCTCCAGCGTCACCCGAGGGAACAAAGAAATTGAATCGGCAGGTGCGTGAAGTGCTCTCGCGTTTTCGCGCACTTCAAGGTGCCGAGGGCCTCGAAGAAACAGTGGGTGGGTGGAAGGTTGTGAAGGGGAACTTGCCAGCGGCACCAATCCATCTTGAGCGAGCTAGAAAAATGAAAACCAACAATCTTGCCGACTTTCTTCCGGTATATGGTCCGCGCGAAGGTGACAAAGATCCTGCAATCATTTTTCGAAATCGGATGAACGGTCTCGTTGGGTACAACCCTTTTGATCCGGGTCTTGTGAATTACAATTGTTTGGTGACTGGCTCAAGCGGTGCCGGTAAAAGTTTTTTGAACAACTGCATTTTGTTGCAGGAACTCGCGAGAGGCCTGCGCGTTTTTATTATCGACATCGGAGGCTCGTATCGAAAGCTGACTGAGGCTCTGGGGGGCCAATACTTAGACATCAATCTCTCGGACCAATACCGTCTAAATCCGTTTCACATTCCAAATCCTCGAGAAGAGCCAAGTAGTCAGAAAATTAAGTCGCTCCTCGCTATCATTGAAAGCATGGTGGCAGAAGACGAGCGGGCAAAACTTCCAAAACTTGATCGCGCTCTTTTGGAGAAAGCCATCATTGAATTGTACAAATCTCGCCGGGCAAAAGGCGAAATCCCAATTCTTTCTGATCTTGCGAAGTACCTATCAGTTTTTGAAGAGGACTCGATGCGGGCAGTATCGAAAATGCTTTATCTGTGGACTGGTGAACGGCCCTATGGCCGATTGCTCGATGGACCAGGCTCTCTGCGTACGGATGCGCCGATTTGTACGTTTGATTTGAAGGGCCTCTCAAGTCACCCGGATCTTCAAAGTGTGATGATTTTGATTCTGACCGATTTCGTTCTCACGCAAGTAGAGCAAGACAAATCTAGTAAGAAGCGAATCATTCTCGACGAAGCATGGGAGCTTCTGAAATCAAACGCTGCCGCGAATTTCATGGAGTATTGCGCGCGAACTTTAAGAAAAACTGGCTCAGGCATTACCTTCATCACTCAAGGCGTTGAGGAGATTGTCGCGAGCCCGATCGGCTCAGCAATTCTCAATAATACGGCGACGAAATTTGTCATGCTCCAGCGGGGTGATTCAGAGATTCTTAAAAACACGTTGAAGCTAAATGGTCAGGAGCTCTCGCTCATTCATTCGCTTGAACAGCGCAAGGGCGAATTTTCAGAAGGCTTCATGATCGAGGGCGATCACCGTCAAGTGGTGCGAATTTATCCGAGTCCGTTTGAATATTGGCTTTCAACTTCTGATGCGCAGGATAACCAGCATCTTGCGGAGCTTCAGAAGCTAGGTCATCCATTGGTCGTTGCTATCGAGAAAGCAGCGCAGGAGTACCCGCACGGACTTGCGGTAGGAAGGAAGGTCCCGTGAAGAGAGCTAAAAAGTTTATCCTCACCGGCGTGATGAGTGCGACGTTGCTGTTCTCTTTGCCGAGCCGTGCCGATCTTTTCGGTGGTGACGTGGCCGTTCTCATTCAGATTCTTGCGAACGCGCTTCAGCAGCTTGCGCAACTCCGACAAATTTTGGGAACTGGTACAGATACGTTGAATCTGATGAGAGATATCAATCGCGGTACTAAGGATGGGCTCGCCATCATTCAGATGATTGACCCGCGCTTCAGTCCTGGACTGTACGGCGACCTTGATACCGCAGATCGAGTGCTTTCGACGATTCAAGATCTATATGGACGAGTGCCACAAAGTAGCGAAACCCGGTTACAGGATGCTCAAGATCGTTCGGCTTCTGAGAGTATTTCCATGAATGGAACACTCTTCAGTTTTGCGGATGATGCCGATTCGGAAAGTAGGCGAATCGCCGATCACGTCGGCGGCGCTAACCCCCAGGGGACCGCGAAACTCACTGCGCAATCTTTGGCGATTCTTATCCGAGTGAGTACGCAAGTTCTGCGCACAAACTCGATGATGCTTAAGATGATGGGCGAAAATATGGCTCTGCAAAATCGAAAAGAGAAGCTTCAGTCAGCACAATATCGAACCCAATACGATGGTCTATCGACGGCCTTTAGTGGATTGCCAAGTACGACGAACTTAAAACCTCTCGACAGCGGGGGGCATTGATATGCCACATTTTGAATTACTAGGAACGCTCATGCGCGATCTCCACAACGAGTTCGTGAGAATTTATTATTTGATGTTGCCGGTGTTCTTCGCGCTTTCGGTGGCGATTGGTTGGTTTCGCTCGCCTCACGGCGGGGCGGAGTTCATCGACGCACTTAAGCGTACTGTCATCGCAACTATCCTCTTAGTTGCGTTTCCAGAAATCAGTCAGGCTATAATTTTCGTCGCAGACGGAATTGCCGAGAAAATCGATAGCTTGAATAGTATCGACGCGGTCATTCGCATGGCACAGGAAAAGTCGCAGAGCTATTCTCACTCTTCCTTAAGTCTGCTGATTCAGTTCGATGACTTGATTATTGCTGGTCTCTCGTTTTGCAGCTATCTGGTCCTGTATTGCGCCCGCTACTTGATGATCGCGATGTATCACTTCTACTGGGTATTTTTCATGGCGTCAGCGCCGCTGTTGCTGTTGTTCAATGTGTTTCCGGCCACAAGTCATATCACTACAAATCTTTTTAAGGGAATGGTCGAGGTTGCCTGCTGGAAAATCGTTTGGGCGATCTTGGGCGCAATGTTGGCTTCACTCAGCTTTGGCGAAATGTATCAAAGCGAGGGAAGCTACGTAGAACTCATCGTCATGAATTTTGTTATTGCGATCGCCATGTTCCGTACGCCGAAGTTCGTAAGCTCTCTGACCGGCGGTGGCGCTCAGTCAACAGCTTCAGAAATCGGTACTGCGGCGGTTGTTGCTATGATTGCGGCACCAGCGAGAGCAAAGATGGCACTCACGGCTGGCGGCGGTGCTGTCAATTTGGCTGGTAATTTTGCGCGATCCAAAATCGACAACTACAGAGATCAGAAGAGAAAATAACGTACAGATCTCAAAAAGGGACAACTCATGCAAACGATCCAATTAAAAACTGCAAAGCTGCCAAAAATGCTTGGCGACCTTATGCACTCGAATCAATTTTTAAAAATGTTTTCTCTGGCGAGTCTCGTGACTTCGATCCTCACATTGGTCGCACTACTGATTTTGATAAATCGCCCGCCACTTGTTCTGACGTTTTCTTCGTCCGGAGAAGTATTGGCGCGGACTACAGAGGTGAAGGCAGAAGATCAAATCCGTGCTGCCACAAATGCATATCTCGAGCGAAGGTATAATTGGGAACCCGCGAACGTGAAGCAAAAGCTTTTGAATGCAGCCGCGTTCATAGCTCCTCAAAGTTTTAAGGCTTATCAAGGAGCCGCAGCGAATGTCGCAAAAGTTTCGACCGATCGACTCGTATCACAACGAGTTTTCCCAGACAAAGTGACAGTCAATCTTGATAAGAGAGCTGTGGTGATCACTGGCGACCGAGTGACCGCAATTCAAGGCCTAAAAGCAGCTGGAAACTTGCGGCTTGAACTGAGCTTTGAGAGTGGTCCAAGGACAAAAGCAAATCCGTGGGGCGTTTATATCTCGAAGGAAAAAGAGGAATAATCCCCGAGCGGCAATGACTTCGTTAGTTTGATTTAACTATTTGAGCAACGAATAACCCTCTTCATAAAGGAGGGCGCATGAATCCAATTATAAACTGGGTTCTGGTGCTTGCTATTCCATTGGCGGCGAACGCTGCAACGACGAAAGTACGTCGCGTATCTTTGGCTACAGACGAAATTGCGACGGTTCGAACGGCTCTCGGGATTGCAACGATCATTCAGGTTCCTGACCGACCGAATAGCGTTGTTGTCGGTGATCTTGAGGCATTCAAAGTTGAGTATCTTGACCAAGCGATCACGATTAAGCCCCTGCATCGTGGAGTAAAAAGTAATCTCTATGTTTACACCGACTACCGGCGTTTTAATGTTCAGCTTGTGAGCAGTGGAGAAGAGTCGGCAGACTATGTCGTATATCTTGAAAATCCAAAACCAAAGAATGTTGACGCGAAGTCGGCGCTTGTATGGACATTGTTCAAGGGAAGACTCAAGAGCGATTCTCTGACGTTAGAAATAAAACGACTCGGACGCGGTAAGAATGGCGTGCTGATTGCGGAGTTTCAAATTAGCGGGTCAAAGCGTGAGGCCGTCAAGCCTGAATGGATCTGGGTTAAGCAGGATGGTGTTACGAGACCCATTCAAAATCTGTTTTTGTCGAGTCTTGAAGTAAAACCCGGCGGCAGTATTCAGGGCATTCTACAAATTCAACGCTCTGATATCGACATCAAGAAACCAATTCGAATCGAATTTCGGCGAAGAAAGACGTCATTCTTAACAATTCCGAGGGTGTCGTCGTGGAAATAACGAATCAAGTATCAATCAAAGAACGCTTCTCTCGGTTTCTTTTGAAAGATGCTCTGCCGTTTACGAAGAAGCGTGACGTGAATTGGTCGGCGGTAAAAAAATTCGGTGGAGCCGGTGTTGTAGCTGCGGTGATACTTTTACTTCTTCTTCCAGCTCCAAAGGAAGAGCAAAAGACATTTCACGAAAAAACGGAAGGCGGCGCCACTGCGCCTGCGACCGGAGCGGAGAGCGATCCGACCCAAGATACACTTGCACAATTGCAAAGTGCTCGAACAAATGTAGGCAGCGTACCTGGGTCGGTAGATTTGTTTTCGAGAAGCGCTGGCGCAGGACAAAGTGGACCGGATCGAAGTAGCTCCATGATTCTTGCTAGAGACGGTGGAGACTCAAGGAATCAGCTTCCGCCTGGCAGCAGACTTTCCGTTCGTCTCGTTGAGAAAACCATTGTCGGCGATCAGGCTATTCCTGTCATCGGCATCGTGGGAAATGATGTCGTCTATGAAGATACGGTGGCTATTCCAAAAGGCGCAAAGCTTTACGGCGAAGCAACCTTCGATGACAGCTCCGAGCGGGCGCAAGTGAATTGGAAGTCTGTGCGACTTCCCGATGGACGCGAGCGACAAATCTCAGCTGTCTGCATTGGACGAGACGGACAAGCGGGAGTCGATGGGCATTTGCGTTCTGAAGCGGTCAAAAATGTCATCGGTCAAACGGTAACTCGCTTTGTGGCGGCATATGCTGAAGGTTCGATGCAAAGAGGTGCCTTGGGATCAACTCAAGGCGGAGTAGATAACGGCTTGAAAAATGCTGTTTCTGAAACTGCAAAAGATCGTGCTGATGCGTGGGCTGAAGATATGAAGAAGCAAAAAAAGTGGATTGAGTTGCGAAGTGGCGAGGAGTTTATCGCCGTTCTTACGCAGGCATTTTTATTTCGCGATCCGGGAGTAACTTATGGAAGATAAAAATCAGAATAACCAAAGCAGTGATTTGTTTTTGATCTATGGCGCGGGACTGTTTTTTATCGTCGCTCTGCTCAGCAGACTTGAAAAGTGGTTTCGTGTCTGGATTGCCTCGGCCAATCATCAGATCTATCTGGCGGGCATTTTGGGAAGCATTGTAGCTGTCACGCTATTTTTCTTGTTCAAGAAACGCGAAATATTTCTAGCCAAAAGAAAATGTGAAAAAGTCATTATTGGCAATGAGATGGACGCCGTCTTCTGTGGAACAACTGACAAACACGAAAGTGTCTATATCAAGCCGCGCCAGCGGACCATGCATACGCAGATTGTTGGGACAACGAATGCCGGAAAGACCGAATCGGTCATCCTCCCATGGGCAATTCAAGATATTCAACAGGGGCGCGGTCTTATTCTGATTGACGGAAAGGCGGATCGCAGTCTTCTCAATAAACTCTGGGCCTATACGGTGAAGGCCGGTCGTGAAAAGGATTTCCGACTGTTCTCGTTGAGCTGCAACAAGGAGTCGCAGTCATTCAACCCTTTGATAGGCGGGACGGCGGAGGAAATCACTGAACGGATTTTCAATGCCTTTGATTTTGAAAACCCGTTCTATCGGAGTGTGCAATACGAGGTGCTGGCACAAGTCCTGCGAGTTTTTGAAAGCGCCGGAATCGCACCGACCTTTATCAAATTGCATCAGGCGATCATGAGTCCGCAGATTCTAGAGCAGATGGTTGAAAAATGTCCCGACGTCGTCCTTCGACATTGGGTCACCTATTTTCGCAATCTTTCGGGAGCCGAGCGAGAACAAAGAACAAGTGGCCTGACCTCGCAGATCAGTCATTTTGCGTTCGGAAAAACTGCGCCACTCTTCAATCAAGATTTGCCGTCAATAGCGATTGATGAGGCACTGAAGAATAACCAGATCGTCTATTTCCAACTGCCAGCTCTGCTTTCGCCGTTTCTTGGAAAAGCGACAGGGAAGCTCGTATTGCAATCGCTCCAGGCCGCGATTGCGAATCGACACCGAAGTGATATTAAAGAGGCGAAATTTTATTCCGTCTTCCTTGATGATTTTTCTGAGTACCTCTACCCAGGCTTCGTAACAGTCCTAAATAAGTCGCGAAGCGCAAAGATCGGAATCGTTTTTGCGCATCAAGCGCTCGGTGACATCGAATCTATGGGGGATTCTGTTGCGAACGCGATTCTAACGAACTCCAATATCAAAGTATTCATGCGCGGCAACGACCCTGACTCGGCGGAGTATTTCGCTAAAGTTGTTGGGACAAAATCGACGACCAAATTTACTGAACGGCGAAAAATTTCCTTTTTGCAGGAGCACAGGAGCGGCGACGTCTCAGCCCGTGAGGTCGAAGAGTTTGTGGTTCATCCGAACTATTTCAAGCGCGAGCTTGGAGTTGGTGAAGCCGTGATGGTAGTTCCTCACGATGCAGGATCAAGAACTTTGCGCCTCAAGTTCGAGATGTTCCCAGACATCGAAGCCTGTGAAATTCCGGAGACGACGAACCCAGTGCCAGTGGTTCTCGATGTTCCTGACGATCCTAAAAATAGAAAATCTGCGCGCCAAGAATCAATGGGTGAAGCCCTTCATAAACAAAACAAGGAGGCCTCATGAAATCGTGGTTGATCTATCTTATCTCACTAAGCGCGTTAGCTCTCGTAGTAACTATGACCGGTTGTGCGACTCAATCAAAAAGTATTGGCCTTGGCGGCACCATTGGCGCGGGCACGGGAGCTATTCTCGGTGGAATCGCTGATCCTGGTAAGGATGGAGAATTCCGTACAAGGAATGTCGTTGTAGGTAGCGCCATCGGCGGCATGGTCGGAATGATCGCAGGCTCTGTCATTCATGAAAACACCGAGAAGCAAAAACAAGAGGCTTTTCAAAAAGGACGATCATCCGCTCCGCGAAAGTCCACTGGGTCTATGCCCGGATTGAAAGATGCAAAGGTCGAAGCCCGTTGGGTCGAGGGGAGGGCCAGCGGCAGTCGCTATGTTGAACCGCATTGGGAATATGTCATAGTTGAGCCTGCGCGCTGGGAGGACGGCGAGTGAGGTGCGACGACGGCCAAGCCGTTTCGGAAAACGTATTTCAAGCACTGCGGCTCGCTGGGAAAATAGGATTCCTGAGTCGGGGCCTTTGGTACGACTATTTTGCAAGAGGTGATGAGCGGTGGCGTCGACGCCAACTCCGGTATCTCGTTGATAGAAAATTGCTGACTCCGCATTCGAATCCGGCAGGCCAAGATTATTTTATTCTGACACAGAAATGTAGGAGGATGCTTGAGAATGAGAATCTCGTTGGCGTTAATCCATCAGCTTTGTCTCAAATTTATCACGATGAATCTGTTGCGCGATGGTTGCTGTCTTTAGAGAAAGATGGACTCGTGAATGAATGGCAGACAGAGAGCGAACTCAAGTGCCAGCAAACTAAAATTTATCAACTGAGTCGTGATCTTAGAAATCAAAAATATCCCGACGCAGTTTTCAAGGTTTCTGCTCTTGGAAAAGAACGAAGTTTTGCCCTCGAATACGAGAGAACGCAGAAGTCCGCTCTCAGATATAAAGACATCCTGTGGCTCTATTCGCGATCAAGTTCTGTAGGTCTTGTGATCTTCATCTGTGAGAATATGTTTATTCAAAACGCGATTGAAGGTCGACTGAGATATCTGGGCATAGCCGAGCTATGGGACCGCGTGGCCTTAACTCAAGCGAAAATGTGGCGCGAGAATCCTTCCTTGGCTCCACTTCAGCTCGGCAACAAAACTATTCGGCTTGCAGAAATTTGCGAGCGACGAAAGCCGGAAGAGGTGGCCCTATCGCTGGCCCGACGCGGGCCGATGGGTGTGTAGTCGAAAGCAAGAAGCGTGTGCTGTAAATCCTGAGAACTAAACACAAAGCGGCCACCACCGCCCAAGTCCAGCCCACTTGATCGCTGCTGACCCCTCCCCCTCCACGATGTTATGGGAAAGGGGTCAGCAGCTAGTGGTCAAGACAAGGGCGGTGGTGGAATTCAGGAGTTAAAAATTATGAAAGATAAAATATTAGAAAATAAAAAAGAAGATACAGAAATGCCGAGAACGAACATCAAGAAAAGAAAACCGACCGACGAAGATCAGTATCGAGTCGTCATCAGCAAGGAATCAAATGATGTTCTAGAAAAATTTGTTGAACGGACTAACGACGGGTTCGATGGTGGCGAGGTAAACAAGTCAGATATTGCGAATGCTATTTTTCTTGGTGCGGCGAAAACATTTTCAGAAGCCGACATTCGTAGTCTTCGTAATCTGCATTTCAACGAACGGAAAATGCTACGTGCAATTCTTCGAAAGTCTGAAGATGCTGGCGAGCTGCCGGAGGAAATCAAAAGGGCTTTGCGCGAGCACTACGGTTTGAGCGAATCCAAGGAGCGAAAAACTTCGAGAAGGTCAGCCCAAGAGGACTCAAAAGAATGCCCAGGGTCCATCAATTCAACCGAGAGCCACGAGCTGCGTAAAATATCGAGTTGATATTCTTTAGCAGTGCTAAAAAATGACTCAGGTATCTCAGTCTTACGGTTATCAAAAGTTTTAGTGATTGCTAGGCGAAGTTTTTTTAGATTTTTGCAGTGGGAAAAAATGAGCGGCATATCATATATGTCTTTGGCCCTGGAATTACTGGAGCCTCTGGAGAAGAGGGCTTCCAGCTTTTCTGCGAAGATATATTCAAAGGGGTACACAGACCATGAAACTGGTTTTTCGCCCGACAGAATGGAAGGCATGATTTGTTTTTTGGTCATGCTTCCGACCGGATCGCCAAAGCCTATGTCGAGATTTATACGAGAATACTTTTTGATTTTGGCGCTTCCTGCATTCGGAATTTCGTCGATTTGGAAGGCAGCAGTAAATCGGTAGCCTCCGTAGGGGCCTTGGTCTTTGAGGTCTTCGATGGCTATGTTGCCAAACCACAGTCCGTCGCTAAGGTCAGTCGATAAAGCCTCTTCGATAAGTTTTGGCACCTGTTTACGTGAAAGCCCCAGAGCAAGCGCATCAACATCGCGAGTGAATCGCCCTGTATTGATTGTCTTGAGAAGAACAAAGCCGCCTTTAAAAATGATATGCTCAGAAAGTTTTTGGTGCTTTTCAATTCTAGCAATAGCTCGTTCCAAAGCCAGGACTAGGCGCAACTCATTGATGGAGCTTCCTTTAGAAGATTTAGCGAGTTTTTTGAGTGCGGTCATGACCTTCATGCAAGGGCCTCAATATAAGGGAGGACGCGATGTAAGACGCCAAGTTGTTTGGCCATAGCCATAATTTTTGAGAGATTTGTCTTCTTCGATTGTGTCGACCTACGAAGTGCCTCGACAGCAACTTGTGTTCCGATTTTGTTCTTGGCACAAATCGCATCGACCACGGTTCGCTCGATGGAAGTGATGTCATAGCCGTCGCACGTATTAATGCCAATGTTCCACTGAGGAGTGCGTTGACGTTGAAGTTTGAGATTGGAGCACTGGCTGCGTTTGGTATTCGGAACCATGATCCATGTTTTTTTTGGAATGATGTCTGTGAGATCGTAATGAGCGAGGGCCGAAATTAAGCAAATTGCGCTAGGAGTTCCTACTACGAGGGTTGCGACGCGGTACTGGTCTTCTTCATTGTAGTCACCTTGAGCAGGTCTGTAGACACCATGAGTTACCTGCTCGAAGATGCCCTCTGCAACAAGCTCCCTAAAGGTGCGGTGATTGAGTCCCTGGTCTATCGCCTGCTGATAGCTAAAGGGCCTTTTCTTGAGTTTTGCGGGAACTTTAAGCATGATGTATTAAATTTGACTCGTAATTCTAATTGTGTCAATATAAATACTGAGTTTTTATGCGAAATCCCGATGAGGTACATGACTTGTTCTAGCCCTTGATTGGGCTGTATTCGGGGTATAAAAATGGACGGACATAAAGTCCACCACTCTTCGGAGTTCAAGTTCTTTGAAAATAGAATATGTTTGATAGAAGATGTTTCGAAATACACGGGCTACTCAGTTGGCACGTTGTACAACCTAACATCGAAGAATTTGATTCCACATAGGAAGAAGCGCGGAAAGCTCTATTTCGTACCTCTTGAAATCCAAAACTGGATTGAAGAAGGAGATATGAAATGAGTAAATACGTAAAAATCCCTAAGCAGCCGGGCATTCGCAAGAATCCGCTGACGGGAAAATATCTAGTCGCTAAGAGAATCAAAGGAAAACAACATGCGGAGACATTCGATACCATTCGTCAAGCGCAGCATTGGCGGAACACTTTCAACGGTGAACGTCAGTCGGTAGAGGCCGCAAAAACGACTTCTACCTTAGGCGATGTATGGAATCGCATGAAGGTTCTGCATTTTCCTTCGCTCGCTCTTAGCACGCAAAGAATTTGGTTGCGTCGATGGGAGCCACTCTCTGAGCTAGCTCATTACCCAATGGAAGACATCACCTCTACTGTGATTAACGATTGGGTTGTGAAAAAGAAGAAATGGTACTCTTCAGAAGAGTATCGTTCGCTCGGAAGAGGTTCATCTGCTCGATGCAACATGTATAACGAGTTGAATCTCTACACGACCATTTTTAATTGGTACAAAGCTGAAGATGAGTTCGAAGAAGAGTCGAGAGAGATCTCGACACCGATTCGCCCTCGTCATCGAAACATGGCGTTCATTAAAGACACGCCGAAGAATCCAGACGACAAGAAAATTCCTGTCGAAGCTGCGTTCAAGTTTTTTTCAGCTTTGCCCGAATTGTATCGTGATCTAGCGATGACTCAGTTTTTTTGTGCAGGTCGCATTGGTGAAGTTGCAGGAATTCAGATCCCGAATATTTATTTGGATCAGGAATACTTGCTCATTAAGGATGCGGTCGTGTGGTGCAATAAGAATAAGACCTTTGAGTATCTGTCGCCCTTTCCTAAGAACAAGGAAAGCCGTCAGGTCCACATTCATCCGCTACTACTTTCGATTATTGAAAGGAGACTGAAGCACCGTTATCCGGGCTGCAAGTATCTCTTTCATGTCGAGGGCAAGCCGCTGAATTATTGCACCATTCAAGTGAACTACCGTTCGGCGCAACAGAAGACAAAAATCCCCTACACTGGAACGCACTGCCTTCGTCACGGAATGGCGACGTTGGCTAGAAAAGTTGGTGGGATGGGCTTGGATTCTGTGATCGCGATGACCGGACACAAAGATCTGAAGCTAGCCGATCACTATTCAAAAATAGATGGAGAGGTTCAAAAAACAACATCACTCAAGATCCTAGACCACATCAGAGAGTTAGGACTTAGCGAGGTAAAATACGAACAAAATAGCAACGTAGTCCCAATAAGGAGGGCCAAATGAACCAGAATGCGCTGACCTGTGCTGACCTGGCCCAAAACCAAAAAATTAAAGTTAATGATTTTAGAGAGTTAGGCTCCTAATGCCCGAACTACCAGAGGTCGAGGTGATTCGTCGAGATTTGCAGTCTTTGTGCAAAGATCGGCCTCATCTTGAAAAATTTGATTTTCTTCGTCGTGATTTACGCGGGCCTATTCCTGTGGCGCAGATTCTAAAGCTTGAAGGGGCGCAGATTCTGGGGATTCATCGCCGGGCGAAATATCTGATTTTTGAAACTGATCGTGGTGGTTTGTTGTCGCACTTGGGGATGACCGGCACCTGGAGAGTTGTGCCCCAGGGGCAGGAGCGGGTTCATGATCATATTTATTTACATTTGTCGTCGGGCATTCGTTTGGGCTTTCGCGATCCCCGGCGTTTTGGGATTTTTGAGTGTGTGGATTTCAATGACCAGCAAAACAACCCGCGTCTAAGCAAGCTGGGGCCCGAGCCCCTGGGGGCAGATTTTGATGCGGTGGATTTTTGGCAGGCATTGCGGCAGCGGACGACCGCGGTCAAAGTGGCCATCATGGATCAAAAATTGGTGGTGGGTGTTGGGAATATCTATGCGTCAGAGGCCCTTTTTCTGGCGGGGATTCGTCCAGGGACGAAATCTTTTCGAGTCTCTTTGGATCGAGCGACCAAATTGGTTGAGGCCATTCGTCAGGTTTTGAGCTCTGCCATTGAAGCCGGCGGATCGAGCATTTCTGACTTCCTTCAATTTTCCGGCGAGGCCGGGGGGTATCAAAACAATCATCAGGTTTATGGCCATGGCGGGCAGCTTTGTCGAAAGTGCGGCCATGAAATTCGAAGTCAGGTGATGGGCGGACGGTCCACCTTCTGGTGTCCAGTCTGTCAGAAGTAGCCTATTGACCTTGGCTGGATTTAAGTCCAAACTCAGGGAGTCTTGTTAAAGAAAACG
>Ga0210057_1002916_pt1 | contig 23958 bp, 31 predicted proteins | sample CryGeyCG2114_010_2_FD_183968 | JGI IMG/M metagenome (GOLD analysis project Ga0210057, IMG submission 183968) | Groundwater microbial communities from aquifer - Crystal Geyser CG10_big_fil_rev_8/21/14_0.10 (SPAdes) (version 2) | ecosystem: Environmental > Aquatic > Deep subsurface > Groundwater ...
GCCTGAATTATTTTGCCATCGTTTTCAATTAACAAATTAACAAGCTTTTTTTCGTCCTCATTCAAAAAAGCAAGAATCATTTCAGTATTCTTTTTCAACGAATTCTGCTTTGAATCAAGTTTTTCACTCATCAAATAATAGGTACCTGCACCAACAAGCAATGCTAAAGAAAGCATTAATGGTAATGCTGTTTGCAGAAAATCAAGTTCTTGCTCATGAGGACAACCCTGAGTTAATGAGCATTCTTCTGTGTGTCCAGTAAGCCCTAGGAAAGGAAAAACGTTAAATGAGAGAACAAGGAAAGCCACAATTATGATTATTCCAAGAATTACTGTTTTGTCTCTTTTTTGAAACATGATAAAATTATAGAACCAATAGAAATTTAACTGTGAGTTATGCGATTTTGATGGTTTCATGAAATTATATGTATGGTTTCAGCACAATATACTTCAAGGAAATCATTTTTTGAGGTGATAAAAATTTTGAAAAACACAGAAACCGCCATTGTGATTGCACTTTCTTTTTTGGTGCTGGGAACAATGGCATTCAACATATTTCTCCACGGGGAAATAAGCAAGGATGTTGCACAGCAGGAAGTGCAGATACAGTATTTAAGCAGCAATCCTGCAAATGTAACACAAGCCGCTGCTACGGCAGGTACGCCACAGGCGTCTTCAGTTATTTCTTTTGAAGAGTTCCTGCCAAAAGGAACCCCAAGGGTTTACGGCGACCAATTAGGAGTCAGTTTTGACAAGCCAGTTGAAAGCCTTCAGATTCTAAGTGCGCTTGACGGCGATCTATATGAAAACGGGGTAATAAAATTCGCGGACCTCTCAGAACAGGAACAGCAGGATTACATCAAAATAGGAATGAGCATTTCATGCGAGTATTGCTGCGGAGCAAAATACATTACCGCACCTAATGGGCAACCTGCATGCGGATGCGCACACTCAGCCGCAATGAGAGGACTTGCAAAATATCTTGTAAAGTACCATAGAGGAGAATTCACAAATGATGAAATACTCCAGGAACTAACCCTGTGGAAAACAATGTTTTTCCCGAAACAGATGTACCAAAAAGCAATTGAATTCCAATCGGCTGGAACAACAGGAATTCCAAAAGCACTTGATCAGGTGCCTGACATGGTAGGGGGTTGTTAAAAATGGCAGAAAAAGAAAAATACAAACCGCAGGAAAAAGAAGAAAACACAAGAAAAAATGAAGAAACAGTAAACCTGAACATAAATACTGTGTTTACCCTTTTTTTGGGGGCAATGTTCATAATGGCCGCATTCCAGACAATGCAACTAAGCGAACTCAAACAGGATGTTCTGGCGCAAAAAAATGCAGTAGAGGAACTGAAAACAGTTTCCTTTTCTGCACCAACAGCATCCGCACCAGCACAGACAACACAAACTATCCCTGATAGTTTGACAAACGTTCCCGATATGGTTGGGGGATGCTAAAATGGATAAAGGCACAGTGCAAGTGGAAGCGAACCAAGTCCCGATACAATCGGGACTCTCGCTCCCAACCGGCGAAAGCATTGCGGGAGGCGCATCAACAGCCTCCGGCGCCCTCAGTTTTTTGGGCGGATGGCAGGTATGCCACAACATATGCCTTGGATTAATAGCATTGCTTGCGCTTATTGGGGTAAGCGTTGAGGGAATGCCTCTTGAATTCCTGCAGGCATACGCCGTGCCACTGTGGAGTATTGCATTAGTTTTGCTTGGGTTTACAGGTTACATGTATGCAAAACATAAATGTGTTTCAAAAAACCTTCTGGCAGGAAATACTGGATTGATAATTGCTGCAACCCCATTCAAGGAAATAGAACCGTTCCAGATAGTGTTCTGGATAATCGGTTTTGGCATTTTGGGAGTTGCAATAATAAATCATTTTGCAGAAAAAAAGGAAAACAAAAAGCAGGGAAATAAAACTGAAGAAAAAATAAACAAAAAACAAGAGGATGAAATGGAGGTAAAAGAATGTTGTCGTACACAAACGCAGTAATAGCATTAATAGTAATAGCCGGAATAGCACTTCTCGGAAGTGCAATATTAACCCTTGGGGAAACCCCTGAAAAAATTGAACTGCAAAAACCTGCTCTTCAAAACACGCCGGAGAATTTCCAGCAATTTGCTTCGGCAGAACTTGAGGATAAGTGTGCGGTTCCACCGGGACAGGATCCTGAAAAATGGAAAGAACATTTGGGGCATCATCCTGATCTTTACGCCGAGTGTTTATAACAAATGGTGGAGGAATTTGAATGGATAAAAATGGAATAAACAATTTAATCATGTACGGCGTTATTGGAGTTGCCCTTGTATTCGGACTTTTTATAGCCCTGAGCATAAGCAATCAACCCCAGGAAACCGTCACAACAAAAGCAGAAATCGGGGCCAGCGCCCCAAACTTTTCCCTTAAAACACTTGATGGGAAAACAATAAATCTGTCCGAATATAAGGGGAAAAATGTGGTTCTGTTCTTTAATGAGGGGAGCATGTGCTATCCTTCATGCTGGAACCAGATAAAAGAACTCGCCATGGATGAGAGGTTCAACAACAGCGAAACCGTTTCATTCTCGGTTGTGGTTGATGAAATGAAAAACTGGAGAAAAATTACACAACAATTTCCAGAATTTTCTGCGTCAAAACTCATTTTTGACATTACGGGAGAAACATCAAAAAATTATGGCGCTCTTGACATGCCATCATCAATGCACGGCGGAATGATGCCGGGCCACACATATTACATCATAGACAAGGAAGGAACGCTCAGATTTGTGTATGATGACCCGATGATGGGCATAAGAAATGACCTTATATCGGGAGAAATAGCAAAACTAAATTGAAGGAATTGGCAGCATGGTTGAATTTTTGGTTGGGGCATCACTGATAACCGCTTTTGTCGCGGGCGTTGCGGCATTGTTCGCACCCTGCTGCATCACAGTCCTTCTTCCGGCGTACCTTGGTTCAGTATTCAGGCAGCGCGCAACAATATTCCTGATGACATTCATTTTTTTCCTCGGAGTATTAACAGTTTTCCTTCCTCTCGGCCTCGGGATAGCGGCACTTGGAGAATTTTTCACACAATTCCATAACACGATTTTTATCCTTGGGGGTTTTCTTCTTGCAGGTCTTGGGACAATCATACTTTTAGGTCTCCATGTGTCACTGCCATTTTCCATACATGCAAAATCAGAAATCACAGGAGTAAGTTCCGTTTATGTTCTTGGGATTTTTTCTGGGTTCGCAACCATGTGCTGTGCACCGGTTCTTGCTGGGGTTCTTGCGCTTGCTGTTCTTCCCGGCTCGATGTTTTTGGGCGGGCTTTATTCAGTAACTTATGTAATCGGCATGGTGGCACCTCTTTTCATAATAGCATACTTTGTTGACAAATCAGATGCAGTAAGGAAAATGCAGAAAATGAACAAAATAATCAACTACAATGTTTTGTGGAAAAAAGTTAACATACGCGCATCGGAACTGCTCGCAGGAATAATGTTCATCGGAATGGGTTTATTCACAATATACCTAACTTATACTGGTCAGCTTCAACAGATGTCCGCATCAAAAGTTGAAACCAACATTTTCATGGCAGGAATAAACGAAATGCTTCAAACAAACTTTTCGTGGGTGCCTGATTATGCGGTAATACTGACGGTGCTAATCCTACTTATACTGCTTGGGTATAGCGCATGGAAAAAAACAAATGCAAGGTAAAACGCCTCTTTGTCTACAAGAATACCCCATGCTCATTTTTAACAATTGCGGACTGAAACTATAAATATGGATTCCTTAGATTTTCATAAAGAATTTCTCTCTAAAAGAGCGAAAAAAATAACTAAGGAAATACTTGAAAAAAGTTCGGAAAAAGCCAAACAAGATAAATCATTTTCAGAAAAACTTGCCAGAGGAAAACTGAAAATTATTATTTTAGCGGATAATAAAGAGGAAGGCGTACCGGGTGAATTTACCATTAACCTAAGGGGAAAAATTCAGGAACTGGGTTTTCCTTGCGCACTCGGCAGCGAATATTACAATCAGATGGAAGATTGTTTTGATGAAGACATTGAAACCGAAATTGGATTAAATAATGTTATCATTCTGCTCAATGGAAGAAATCCAGTATTAGTAGGAGAATCAAAAATGACTCGACTTATTGAAAATTGGAAAAATAAAACTTTATTTTTCTTTCAGTACGAAACAGAAGAAGAATTGAAAGCAAGAGCAGTAAACAAAGAGTTTCCAATAGATTTCAAATACCCGATACCTTATACAAACTTGGCTGATTTGGAAGCAAAAACACTATTCGGAGTATTGCATTGGCATTATTATAAATATCGCCACAGAGATAAAATATATGTAGAATGCAAAGAAAACATAGGTAACAAGGATGAACAACAAATTTAAATATTCAGAAAACCCAATAAATAACATGGCTTCCAATGGTACTTTTGAAGAATTGTTCCTTAATCTGGATAGCCTTCAGATAATGTATTTTTTGGCCGAAAAAAATCCTAATTTAGCAATTAATTTTATTGCAAAAAACACAAGAATAAACGAAGAAACTGTCACTTCATTAATAACCCAAATGATTGCAAAACAGCTTGTTACATACAACGAAGAAAAAAAAGGATACACTTTGACTAGAGTTGGATTGGCAAGCCTTTACAATTTCCACAAAGGCTATGTAGAAAACGAGCAAAATTAAACTACAGCTGGTCATAAGCCCGACCGTGATTTTGGTTTTACTCCACACACACCCCAACAGAGACAGTACGAATACCATGCCTCGAAGATGAGAAGTTTCCCTTTGTACCAAAGGTGAACAAAACGTAGGCTAGTAAGTGGCTTGTCCCAAAAATGGGAGAATCAGGATTTCTAAAACAAGTGATGACATAACCTTTTGAGTCATAATAAAATCAAGAAAGTCTTGCACATTATATAACCGCCTTTTCCGATATGCGGGGGTCACAGGTGCCTGGGTGTTTTTTACACCATGATTCGCAGGCTTCAGCAGTTTTTCTGTCAGTGTACTTCAGATTGCATATTCCGCATTGGAAAAATATTTTGCCTTTCAAGGTTATTTCAGTTACCATTGGAAAAACCATTTTATCCGAACGTGAGGATTTTGTCGGATTCCTCGACCATTTTCAGCAAATCCTGCATTGTCGAGATTGGGCAAATATCAGTTCCTTCTTTTTGCCTTGATTTCAGGCATGTTCCGCAAGCCAGAATTTTACCCTTGTTTTGGGCGAATACCTGCATTTGTTCTTGTACATTGTACTTTTCGCTTTGGATTTCTTCAACTTCAACGCCTTCATTCATGAGGAAAACCTTCACGTCATGCTCGGACTTTAACGCTGTATTGCCGAACCTGAACGCATTCCAAACCTTTTCAGCCTCAATTGTGCTTAAAATAATCCCGACTTTCAAAAAAATCACTCCCTATCCTGCTTAATGCACTAATAATACTTTTATTGAAAACAATTAAAACTAGGCCACAATAACCTTGGCTAATATCAAACCCATGATGCAGTCAAACGGGAATTACTTTTTGAATTCTTTCATAACAGAGTTTCCTGAATCAGTCAATTGCAAAAAAACAGGCTTTCCCCCAGGATTAATTTCAGAAACAAACCCTTCCTCAACCATAAGATCAAGATGTTTTTTCACCGCAACATGACTGACTTTGAGCTTTTCAGCAACCTGATTCAAGTAACATGGCTTTTTTGCCTTTTCGCATAGGGCAATTTCGTTAAGGATTTTCACCCGCATCTCCGCACCCTTGCTCCAGTAAAAGAGGATAAATTTCGACAATCGAAATCTCTCCTTAAAGCTCGCTTCCCATTTTCTTCCTGAATTTTTTCATAGAATCATAAAGGCCAAAACATGCATATGCAAGTGAGAAAGCACCGATTATTTCAAATATTTCCTGCAAACCAAAACCAATGACACCGAACTTTGAAACAATATGCACTCCACCAAACGCAAAGGATGCTATGAGGAAAAACACCCAGTATTTTTCGCCCTTTGTTTCACGCGAAAGCAATGCGGAAAAATAAACTGCGGCAAGAAAAAAAACCGTTGAAATAACAACAAGAATAGTTTCAAGAACCAAAGCATCACCTGAAGCATTAACGAACAAATAGGTTTAAAAATAAATATTACATTAAGGTTACATTAACATTACAATAGCGGTTTTTATGGGAGAAAATTATCTTTATTTTGGAATAGGCATTATAACAATTTTTCTTGTTACGGGCATAGCCCTGACTTCACAGGCAATGCAGGCAAAAAGCCTCGAGGGAAGCACTGCCTCAATAACACTTTCAATAGAAAAAGATTCCGGAGCCGCCGAAGCGTATTTTTCCAAGATTTCTGCGGAACAGCTTTTTTCGGAAGCCACAACAATAAGCTTTTCAAACGAAACCGAACCCCCAAAAAAAATAAGGTGCGAATTCGCGTGCGTGAAAGATGACTGATTAAATGAAGGCGATTAAAATTATTCAGATAATTCACAGAAAAAAACAAAGGAGGATTTAAATGAGTGAAGAAAAACAAAAAAATGAAACACAAAATAATGCAATTTACCTTCCGGCAAGCATAATTGTTGCGACTCTTATATTGTCGGCGACGCTTTTCATTGCTGCAGGAGACATAAGCACGGGCCTTACCGCATTATCCAGTTCGGTAAATAACATAAAAATCACAGGGGATTCTGGCAGTAGCGGAGGAACAATTGTTGCCGCACCAAACCCAAGCCCTTCACCCCAGCCAAGCGACACAACCGAAATAAAAGCGCTTTTTGAAGGGGTCGCCGCAAAAGAGGGAAGCGATGATGCGGAAATAGTGATAATAGAATACTCAGATTACCAGTGCCCTTTCTGCAGGTCATGGTATAACCAGTCAAAATCGCAGTTGAATGAAGAGTACATTGATACAGGAAAAGTGCAGTTCATTTACAAGGACTTCCCACTCAATTTCCATCCAATGGCACAGCCTTATGCTGAGGCAGCTAGATGTGCAGGCGGCCAGGGAAAATACTGGGAAATGCATGACAAAATATTTGACGAACAAAGCAAGTTCGGCCAGGGAACAATATCAAACCTCACACAAGAAGACATAAAAACATGGGCTTCTGATTTGGGCCTTGATACGGGCGAATTCAACTCGTGCCTTGATTCGGGAAAATATACTCAGGAAATACAGGCAAACCTTTCTGAGGGTCAGCAGGTTGGAGTTTCCGGAACACCAAGTTTCATAATAGGAAAGCGTGACGGAACAGGCCAGCTCATAGTTGGGGCACAGCCTTACGCAACGTTCAAGAGCGCAATTGAGGCATTGCTGAATTAAAGGTAATTGGATGAAACTCCTGAAAGTTCTTGCACAGCCAAAATATGCCGCGCTTGCAGGCGTTTCCGCAGCCATTATGGTTGCGGTTTACATTTATACACAGGTTCTGGGAAACGCACACAACATAAGCGTTTGGTTCGCCGCGATTCCATTGGAGAATCTAGGATTCTTTATTGTTTTTACGGCATTATTTGGAATCACATTCTCATTTCAGGTTTACAATTGGCTCCAATCAAAAACATGTACAACAAACCAAAAGGCAGGTGCGGCAGGAAGCAGCGGAATAGGAACAGCGGGTTTGTTTCTCGTTGCACAGTGCCCGGCATGCGCTTCACTCGGGGCATTGTTTCTTCCGCTCAGCGCAATAACTTTCATTACTGAATTCAGCTGGCTCATAAATCTGGCAGGAATCGGACTGCTTATTTTCACGATTAATTATTTGGGGGGATTCAGGAATGAGTGAACTTACAAAACAAGAAAGAAGGGAAATTAAACTGAAAGAAAAACGTGAAGCAAAGGAAAGAATGAGGCAGGATTTTCATAAACAGGAATCCGGCAAAAAAATAATGGTTTATGGAATAATTGCTGCAGTACTTATCATAGCAGTGGGTTTTTTCCTGTTGCTGCCCAAACCTGAACCAGTTGATTATGCAACAGGAAACCTTGTTTTTCCGCTGGGTAACATTCACTGGCATGCCACACCAAGTATAACTGTTTGCGGAGAAAGTGTTTCAATACCACAGCCATTGCCCGGGCAACACCTTGGAAGTTCGCTCCTGCACACACATGAGGATTTAAAAGCGCATATTGAAGGAAGTGTTTCAGGGCCCTCGCAGATAACTATAGGTGCGTTTATGGCAAATGTCGGAATGAGGTTTTCAGAAAATGAGCTTGCGGACAAAAAGAATGGAGATTTGTGCCCGAACGGAACCGCGGGAAAGGTAAGCATGATTGTTAATGGAACTGAAAATACAGAATTCGGGAATTACGTTCTAAGGGACGGAGACATAGTAGATTTGAAATTCAGTTAAGTGCACAAAATAAATGAAACTGCGAATACACATTGGAGGGAATAATATGCAGGATAAAAAAATAATCATGATTTCAGTCGCCATTATAGCCGCAATACTTTTGATTGTTTTCATTTTCACCGGCACAACGATGCAGGAAAGTAATTCGCAGCAATAAGTGCAGCTAAAGAACGGCAGTACTATTTCAATTACAGCCGAAAAAATAACAAAGGAAATAAACAACCAGCAAATATCATTTTTCGGGTACAACGGCATCTCACCAGGACCTTTGCTGAAAGTAAAACAGGGGGATTCAATTAATGTTTCTTTTGAGAACCACATTGGTGAAGACACTACAGTTCACTGGCATGGAATCAGGCTTGAGAACGAGTTCGATGGTGTCCCTGGAGTCACACAAGAACCTGTCAAAGACGGGGAAAGTTTCATTTACAAATTAAATTTTCCTGACCCTGGGCTTTACTGGTATCACCCGCATATAAGAGAGGACAAACAGCAGGAACTGGGGCTTTATGGGGGCATACTTGTTGAACCAAAGCAGGAAGATTACTATAACAAGGTTAATCGCGAAAAGGTAATTTTCCTCGATGACATAAAAATGTCAAATGCACCACCGCTATTCTACAATGATTTAGTTGACCATGCGCTCATGGGCAGGTTTGGAAACATAATGCTCACAAACGGAAAAACCGATTATGAACTAAAAGTGAAAAACGGGGAAACCGCAAGGCTGTTTTTTGCAAATGCGGCAAACGCAAGAACATTCAACGTTACAATTCCAGGGGTAAAAATGAAGCTTGTGGGGAGCGATGGCGGGTCTTTTGAAAAAGAAGAATTCGTTGACTCAATAGTTATTGCGCCAAGCGAAAGATATATAGTCGAGGTTTTTTTTGAAACGCCAGGGGAATATGAAATTCTCAATGAAACTCCGGTAAGCAAATACACGCTTGGAAAAATAGTTGTTTCGGAAGAGGAAACCGAGGAAAATTTTTCTTCATCATTCGATTCTCTAAGGGAAAACAATTACATCAAAGAAAGCATAGAAAAATACATAACCCATTTTGACAGGGAACCTGATGCGGAATTCATACTCGACATAAGAATGGGACACATGATAGCGATGCCTGAGCACCAAGAAGAAACTGAGATAGAATGGGAGGATTCTTTGGGGGCAATGAATTCACACATGACAAATGCCTCAACCGAATGGATAATCAAGGACAGGAAAACCGGAAAGGAAAACGAAGATATTGATTACAAATGGCAAACGGGAGATGTCGTGAAATTAAGGTTCTTCAATGATCCGGATACAATGCACGCAATGCAGCACCCAATTCATTTCCACGGGCAAAGGTTCCTTGTACTTGAAGAAAACGGCATTCCGAATGACAACATGGTTTGGAAAGACACTGTCCTTATTCCTAAAGGAGCCACAATGGACATTCTCTTGGAGATAAGCAACCCTGGCGACTGGATGGCACACTGCCATATAGCAGAACACCTTGAATCAGGAATGATGTTCCAATTCAACGTTGCATAAACACAAAAACGGTTTCAATAAAGAACATTAATGGTTTCAGCACAATAAGTATAAATAAAAGGGTGTAAAATGGACAAAAAAATAAGGCATGTACTGATGGCACTTGGGTTTTCAGCATTGTTTTTTGTGTTCCTTGGAACTCCGACAGCACTGGTGCCGAACCCAATCATCCAATACACGAGAATGATTGAAGCGACATTACTTGACTATTTTTTTCTCGCAACAACATCTTTACTGCTTGGAATTCTGATTTCGCTTAAACTTTATTTCAAATCAGAAAAACGAGTGGGAGCCAGAGAACTGGCGGGTGGCACGGCAGGTTTTGTAGCGTTCAGCTGTCCGATATGCAATGCGCTTCTAGTGGCACTTCTCGGAGGCACAACAATCATGGCATTCATTGAGCCGCTAAGACCCTTGCTTGGAGTTGTTTCAGTTATAATTTTAAGTTATTTGATTTATACTACAGTAACCTGCAGGAATTGTGTTGTGGAAAAAAACAATGACACGGCAAAAGGAGCATGAGTTAATGGAAAAAAAAATGGCAATTGTAATACTAACAATTCTTGTTTTGAGCGGGTGCGCACAGAAAACCTTGGATGACACAACACCTGAAAGCATGGTAAGTTTCAGTAATATTTCGGCAAATGAGCTTGAACAAAAACTTGACTCCAAGGATTTTTTTTTGCTTGATGTGCACATACCAGAGCAGGAGCACATACAACAAACAGATGCTTTTATCCCTTTCAATGAACTAGAGGCAAACCTTGCTAAATTGCCACAGGATAAAAGTACGCCGATTGTGGTTTACTGCAAGAGTGGAAACATGAGCATTGAGGTATCACAAAAACTTGCTGGATTGGGTTATACAAATGTGATGAACCTTGAAGGCGGGCTAAATGCATTCAATGCAATACAGCCCATTGAAAAGGAAATTACTGAAAAAAACCCGACAAAAACTGAATTGCTGCAGAAAATGGTTGCACCTTCAGCAGGAATTGTTTTGCCAGTAAAATGGCAGGATGTTCTTGTAAAGGCAAGGGAAGCAGGCGCAATAGATATAGAAAAGTACAATGAAGTTCTTGCAAATTATAATACTCAATTAACACCTGAACATGAAAAACTTTTGCTTGAGGGAAGCGATGAAAACATTTTCTTCAGCAATGAAACAGCACTTTTCAATTTGAACATGCTCTGGGCATTGGGTTTGGTGAATGATAATCCAATACTAACTGAAGGAAAAATTTCAGAATATGAAAACAAAGCAAGGTTTGCTTCCACTGGAGGCTGGACTCTTGGAACAAAATCTGGCGGAGAGTTACTGGCAACGGCAAAAATAATTTCCCTAACTGATGAACAACAGGCAATTGTGGAAGAAGTCGCTTCAAACGTTTACAGGCCTTGCTGTGGGAACAATACTGCTTTCCCGGATTGCAACCACGGAATGGCGGCACTCGCCCTTGCGGAGCTAATGGCTTCACAGGACGCTTCCGAAGAACAGATTTATGATGCGCTTCTTGTTGCCAATTCTTATTGGTTTACGCAGACATATGTGAATACGGCAGCATACCTTGAACAGCAGGAAAAATCATGGGAAAATACAGGTGCAAAGGAAATACTTGGTGGAGAGTATTCCAGTTACAATGGAAGCGTGAAAGTAAAAAGGGCGCTTGAAGAAACATACAAAGTGGATACAGGCGCAGGAGCATGTGGAGTGTAAAAAAAATATGTTTTGGAAATTGCCAATTTTCCACTAATGCGAATGACCCCCATTGAAAGTTGCAGCACAATGCACACAACAAAACATCACTTTTTTTCCGCCAATTTTTTCCGAATAACCCCCCTTGTAAACTTCACATCCGCAGTGCGCGCATTTTGAAAGGTTAGGTTCTATTGCGAGTTCCACAAGATCGCCGAATTTGTGAAGCATCGACTGGCAGAACTTCTTGCCTTCAGGAGTAAGTGCATATGTTTTTTTTTCACGGTCACCTTCTTCCTTTACCTTAATGTAACCGACCTTTTCAAGCTTGGCTAGGAAAGGGTAAATCTGACCCGGAGAAACTTTCTTCTCAAGCTTCTCGCTACTGATTTTTATTAATTCATAACCATGCTTGGGTTCCTCACACAAGAGCATAAGGCAATAGAATTTTGCCATATTGGTTACCTTTATTTGTTCCATAATTAACAATCCCCTCAAAAGGTTTAAATAAAGATATATCGTATTTAGATATATCATTTTTTTGGAGGCGGGGAATATGGTTTTAATGAAAGGGTGCTGCGGAGGAGAATCAAGCATATACCCTGAAGCAGAAGAAAACAAAACAACAATAAATTATGGCGGGGGATGCTGCGGTGAAGGCTGCTGAAACCCACATTTCTTACAGGAGGATGATTGAAATGGACGGAAAACTTTTGACAATTTTAATTGTGTTTTTGCTGGCAATGCCTTTGGCTTTTGCCGACAGTAGCCAGGATTTTTCAGGGGCGCAGGCAATTATAGCACAGGAAACGCCATGTGAAAGCCTTTCACAGGAACAGCTTGAACAGCTCGGGGATTATTACATGGAACAAATACATCCCGGAGAACAACACGAGGCAATGGATGCGATGATGGGTGGTGAAGGCTCGGAAAGCCTCAGGCAGATGCACATTGCGATGGGGTACAGGTTCTACTGTTCCGGCCTTAGCAATGAAGCGAACCAATACTTTGGAATGATGGGTTCGGGCTACAATTATGGTATGATGGGCGGAGGCATGATGGGCGGAATGATGGGTTCTGGTTATGGCCAGGGAATGATGCAGGGCACATATATGAACCAGTACGGAAATGGTTATGGATTGAACCTAAGCACATTGAACAGCGTGCTTTTTGCAATAGCACTTTTATTGTTCATTGTTTTCATAGGAATTAAACTAAATAAAGAAATTAAAGGGGGTAAAAAATAATGGACGGAAAACTGAATGAAACTGCCCTTGGATATGCTGGGGGAATAATTTCAGGTGCGGGAATGCTGGCTCTTGGAATACTTGCAAACCTAGGCATATACACCAATGCAGCGGGATTAATGATGCAGGGACATATGTTCTTTTCATTAACCCCTTTAGGAATCCTCGGAGGCATTATAGAGGCAGCAGTAATAGGGTTTGTATTAGGTTACATAATAGCTGTTGTGTACAACAAGTTTGCCTAAAAAAATGTTATTGCGGATAAGTTCCGCAATTATTTTATTTAAAAAAAGTGAAATTTACTATGTACAGCTACAAAAAAGAATTCAAAGGAAATTTTGAACAGGCAGAAACAAAAATAAGGCAAGAGCTTCAGAAGGAAGGTTTTGGTGTTCTTACTGAAATAGATGTAAAAGCAACTATTAAAAAGAAGCTGAATGAGGATTTTGACAATTACAAAATTCTCGGAACATGCAACCCGCTGTTCGCATTCAAGGCACTGAAAGCCGAAAAGGAAATCGGTTTGATGCTTCCGTGCAACGTGATTATTTTTGAGGATAAAGGAAAAGTTTTTGTATCAGCAATACAACCTACTACTGCAATGTCAATGGTTAAGAATCCCGTACTTGAGGCGATTGCACAGGAAGTTGAGGAAAAACTGAAAAAAGTGATTGATGAGGCTTCAAAATGACCAAAGTAAAAGACCCCATTTGCGGAATGGAAATAGAAAAGGAAACCGCGAAGTTCACGGAAAATGTCAGCGGCAAGGATTATTATTTCTGTTCGAAGGACTGCATGAATAAGTTCCTCTCGAAAAATTCTTCCAAACAACTGGAAAAAGGAATGAACCATGAGAACATGCATCATGGCATGCAGAAGAAAACTGAAAAATCGCTTTCAAAGGAAACAATCGCTGTTACTGAGATGCACTGCGCTTCCTGCGCATTAACAATTGAAAAGAACCTGAAAAAAGTTCAAGGAGTTAAATCTGCGAACGTGAATTTTGCAAATGCAAAAGCAACCATTGAATTTGACAAAAGTAAAACGAACCGGAGCATGCTTGAGGAATCCATAGAAAAATCAGGGTATGGCGTTGTGAAATACGCTGAAACAACCAAAGGAAAAGTTGTGCTGAAAATAGGTGGAATGGAATCACAACATTGTGTTGGAATAATTGAAAATACGCTTGGAAAAACACAGGGAGTTAAAAGTTACCATGTTAACCTTGCAACACAGAAGGCAACGGTGTTTTTTGAATCTGAAATGGTTAAAGTTGCTGATTTGATTAAGGCAATTGAGAATGCTGGTTATGGCGCGGAGATTGCAAAGAACGAAGATGCTGAAAAAGAGGCAAGAGAAAATGAGGTAAGGGAGTACAAAAACAAGTTCATTGCAGCTTTTGCCTTGTCCGCACCGCTCATGTACCTGATGATTTCAAACTTTATGCCCCTCCCCGTCCCGGGAATAATTGCGCAGAACGAAGCCATAATACAAGTTATTCTCGCAACACCTGTAATGTGGATTGGCAGGAAATTCTTTTCCTCAGGATTAAAGGCGTTGCTTTTGAACAGGAACCCGAACATGGATTCGCTGGTTGCGATAGGAGTGGGTTCAGCTTACATTTACAGTTTTGTTGCTGTAATATCAATTCTGAGCGGCTCTGCAACCTTTTCGGTACACGACCTTTACTTTGAGGTTGCAGCATTCCTGATTGCTTTCATACTTCTTGGAAAATATTTTGAGAGCGTAGCAAAGGGACGGACTTCGGAGGCAATAAAAAAACTCATGGGTTTGCAGGCAAAAACCGCAATTGTTGAAAGAAGCGGGAAAGAAATTTTAATACCCATTGAGGAAGTTCAGATAGGGGATATAGTGATTGTTAAGCCGGGGCAGAAAATACCTGTGGATGGAAAACTTGTCAGCGGACATTCAAGTGTTAATGAAAGCATGGTTACAGGAGAAAGCATTCCAATTGAAAAAAACACGGGCGACACAGTTATAGGTTCGACAATAAACATGACCGGTTCATTCAAATTCAAAGCCGAAAAAATAGGCTCTGAAACAATGCTCGCGCAAATAATCAGGATGGTTGAGGAAGCACAGGGAAGCAAGGCCCCTATACAGGAGTTTGCCGACAAAATTTCCTCTGTGTTCGTTCCGATAGTAATGGCAATTGCAATAATTGCGGGATTGTTTTGGTTCTTTCTTGGAGCGCAAAGTTTCCTGTTCGCACTCACAATATTCATAACGGTACTGATAATAGCTTGCCCGTGCGCAATGGGGCTTGCAACACCAACCGCCGTAATGGTTGGAACAGGAATCGGTGCGGAAAATGGAATTTTAATCAAAACCGCAGAAGCATTACAAAAGGCAGAGAAAATTGATGCGATTATTTTTGACAAAACAGGCACCATTACAAAAGGAAAACCCGAAGTTACAGACATTATCACACTAAACGGGTTTAAGGAAAATGAGGTTTTGGAAGTTGCGGCAACAATTGAAAACAAATCCGAGCACCCGCTTGGGGAAGCAATTGTGAACAAAGCCAAAAGCATGAACCTGAAAATCGGTTCGCCTGAAAAATTCAATTCAATAAGCGGGAAAGGGGTTGAAGCTACTTACAAACAAACAAATGTGCTTATTGGAAACAGGAAACTCTTTTCGGAAAAAGGAATTGCAATAAAGGGAATTGAAGAAACCCTTGTTAAACTGGAAAATGAGGGAAAAACAGCAATGCTTGTTTCAATAAACAGAAAAACCGCGGGAATAATTGCTGTTGCCGATACTGTCAAGGAAAGCTCCAAAAAAGCGATTAGGCTGCTGCAGGAAATGGGAAAGGAAACAATAATGATTACGGGGGATAATGAGCGCACTGCCCGGGCAATTGCAAATCAGGTTGGCATTGCAATGGTTTTGGCTGAGGTATTACCTGAAGACAAGGCAAACAGGGTTAAGGAACTGCAGGCAAAAGGAAAAAAGGTCGCGATGGTTGGCGATGGAATCAATGATGCGCCTGCGCTTGCGCAATCCGATTTGGGAATCGCAATAGGTTCCGGAACTGATGTGGCAATAGAATCAGGCGACATTGTGCTTGTGAAAAGTGATTTGACTGATGTTGTAACCGCAATAGACCTCAGCAGGTATGCGATGAATAAAATAAAGCAGAATTTTTTCTGGGCGTTTGCCTACAACATTATCGGAATTCCGATTGCAATGGGTGTGCTTTATCCTTTTACGGGCTGGCTTTTAAGTCCTGTTATTGCAGGAACCGCAATGGCTTTTTCTTCAGTATCGGTGGTAACCAATTCACTTTTAATGAAAAAATATAAACCAAAAAAAAGATGAAAAAGTCAAGAAACGTTTATTTGCTCAGTAAACAGTATCGGTTCCGTCTTTGGCGCACTGATGTACTTTTCAACTTTAACCGAAGTTCCAATAATGCAGGCGCTTATTGCAAAGGGAACCTGCCATTATTTTTTTTGTGATACCCGACTTTGAATTTTTATGTATAAATTGTTGAAACAGGCGTATTTTTATTTCTTTTATATATTATATTAACTTATTATAGTTATTACAATACAAAGGTTTTTAAACTATTATTGCCTATTAGTATTCTTTTATGGACAACACTATCTGTAAAAGACTAATACTTATTTTAGTGTTCTTACTAATGGCTTCAGCGTTTACTGTAGCTGAGCCTTCTGGAGATGCAGATTCATGTGCAAATTATACTGATGGTTCCTCGAGGATAATGGGTGACATTACAGGGGATGGAGTATTTAACTCAACGGATGCTCTTGCAATGGCAAGGCTTGCCTCTAATCCGGAAAATATCTGCTGTGTTGACATAGATTTGGATGGCACTTTTACGCCAACAGATTACGAACTGGCTTACAATGTTTCAATAGGGCAGTACTCATGGATCGCACCTTATGGTATGGGAACCTGTGATGCCCCCATAATACCTGCAAAAGAATCAGGTGATTATTATTATTGTTCAAATAATTCAGTCAGGGGAGACATAACTGCTGACGGTGTTGCAAATAACCTTGACGCTTCCATTGTTTACAATATGGCTCTTGGAAATGTCCCTTTACCAACCAACATTTGCTGTATTGATATTGACTTGTCGAATTCAGTAACAACGCTTGATGCATTTACTATGCAGGCCGTTGCTGTTGGAAATTACACCGCTGATATGGGAGCATGCAATGCTCCTGTTATACCAACTGCACGTTACTGTGCTGATTATGCTGATGGCCAGTCGAGGCTTCAGGGTGACGCTACCGGCGATGGAATTGTTGACAATGCAGATGCGACTCTCATTAGCAATATGGTTTCTGGAAATGTGCCTATTGACCCAGGGAACATTTGCTGCCTTGACGTTGATTCTGATGACGTGGTTACAGAAACAGATTATAGGCTTGTTTCACAGATAAATGTTGGAAATTACACTCCTGCAGGTACATGTGCCGTACCCAAAATGCCACAGCCTAAGGAATGTACAGATTATCCTAATGGTGATTCAAGATTAAGGGGTGATGCTAATGGTGATGGGATTGTAGATAATGCTGATGCGCAGCTTATACTTGATATGGAACTTGGAAATGTTCCAGTTTACCAGGATGCTTGTTGTATTGATATTGATATGGATGGGGAGATTAACAATTATAAAAACGATTCGACTCTTGTTTCAGAATATACTGTGGGCAACTTTACTGATGCTGGAACATGTGCATCGCCAAAAATTCCGCAGAGTAAAGGTAATACAATGTTTTATTATTGTTCAGCAAATTCGTTGAGAGGTGATATTACTGCGGATGGAATTGTAAATAATCTTGATGCATCTGTTATAGGTGGAATGGCAGATGGTCTTCTTGGAGTTCCTTTAAACTTTTGTTGCGTTGATATTGATTTTTCTAATTCAGTGACAATGTACGATGCGAATGTTGTTTACGCTTCTGCTGTTGGAAATTACACCGCTGATATGGGAGCATGCAATGCTCCTGTTATACCAACTGCACGTTACTGTGCTGATTATGCTAATGGTGATTCAAGATTAAGGGGTGATGCTAATGGTGATGGGATTGTAGATAATGCTGATGTTTCAATGATTTTAGACATGGCTTTAGGAACAGTTCCGACTCCACCCAATCTTTGTTGTGTTGATTTGACTCTTGATAATAATGTTACTTCTGCCGATTCTACTGTTTTAGAGGAGATTTCTGCGGGAAATTATTCTTCTGCAGGAACTTGTGCAGAACCGCTAATCCCAGAGCAGAACCTATTTTGCGGAGATAACATTTGTAATAATGGCGAATCATGTGCTGCATGCTCTGCGGATTGTGGAACGTGCCCAGAGCCTCCTTCTAATGAAGACGAAGGAGACATCAATACAGTTCCAAGAAGTTCTGGTGGCGGAGTAACAACAAATTCAGACCTTGATGTTTCATCAAGAGAGGTTTTGGTCAATGAAGAATTCACAATAACTGTTTTATGTGGCGACATGAGTGGCTGTGAACTTGTGGTTGATGGGGAAACTCTGGATGTAATGCTAAAGAACCTTTATGAGCAGGAATACAATTACAGTTTTGATTCTCCGGGTGACAAAGTTATAGAGCTTTTCAGGACAAGATCTGGTGGAAATATACTGGAGAAAAGCATAGTTATTTCAGTTGTTGAATCTGAAACTTCTCCTGAAGCTGAATCTGAAACTTCTCCTGAAGCTGAACCTCTTTTGCAGGACGAAATCCCTTTGGAAGACAATAACTCCTCTATTGGGGAAACACTAAGTGAAGAAAACAACCAGATACCCACAGGATTCCTTGGTTTGCTTCCTTTTGATTTGAATTTCAGCATTCCTCCTATTGAAGGATTGGGTATAGGTTTTGGTCTGGTATTCCTGCTGATTGTGCTAGTAGCAGTCCTTTTGACAGGCTTGGGTTATTTTTTCACAAAATACTTAAGTGCAAAAAAACCTGAACAGTCTCCTGAAAAAAGGAAACCTGTGGCAAAAAAGAAAAGTACATAAATCCGTTGTTTGCCAACCCAACGAAAGCCCCTTGCCCCAACCGCATGCAGTTGGAGGCGTATTTCCGGCGCTCTGGCGTGGTATGGGGTCGTTACGCTCTTTTATTCCGCAAATTTTTAAAGTGCATTTAAATGTTTGTAACTGTGGCACCATTTTATTTTTCTGATTTGAACATCACTCATTTTTCAGGTAAGAATAAACCACTCCGCCAACAGCACCGTTTATTATACTGATGACGCCCAATACAGGAAGACCTAAAATGAAGGTAACCGCAACAACCAGAATGCCTTCCCCTAAAACCTCAAGCGAACCCCAAACAAGAGCGGCAATTGCATAATTAACAGTTATGAAGAAAAGCGCAATCGCAATCAGCACAACCGCATAAACTATTCCTGTAACCGCCCCGTGCTTTGCAGCAACACCCCGATCAAGCTTTGTTCCATTAGCATAAGACTTTGTGGTGAAAAATGCAATAACAATAGGCATTGCAAACGTCAGCGGCGCAAGGATTACAAGAAGAGGAATTATTGTTGCCGGAACCGCAATGGCATTCAGCTCGGTTTCCATTGTTTCTAATTCGCTTCTGATGAAAAGGTACAAACCAAAGTATTTAAACAAAACTACTTAATTTAATTTATAGCAAAACCTAAAAAAATTTAAACAAACCACAGTGTAAAAATGGGCGAATTATTCAAATTATCCGAACTTGCAAAAGGGTCAAAAGGAAAAATTGAGAGAATAGAAGGAACTATTGATTTTCAAAGAAAAATCATGGAAATGGGTTTCATTAAAGGCACAGAAATTACACTTGTGAGAAAAGCACCCCTCGGGGACCCTTTGCAGGTTCAACTTGAAGGCCACAGTATTGCAATAAGAAAAAAGGATTCACGAAACATATTTGTTAAAAAAGACTGATTATTATGCAAAACGAAAATAAAAATTTCCCTATTGTAATCCCCATCATAGGAAACCCCAATGTGGGAAAATCAACTCTCTTTAACTCACTTACCGGTTTAAGGCAACATGTTGGAAACTGGCCTGGAAAAACAGTTGAAAAAAAAGAGGGAATATACTTGAAGAATCCGCAAATCCGTTTTATTGATCTCCCGGGAGCTTACAGCATACACGGGGCTTCGGCTGAAGAAAAAATAACCTATAATTATCTCCAAAATCACAAACAGGACACCGTGCTTCAGATTATCGATGCCACAAATTTAAGACGCGGACTTTACCTTACATTACAGCTCCTTGAAATGGGAATTAAGGTAGTTATGGCATTGAATCTTAATGAACAGGCAAAAGAACAGGGCATTATAATTGATGATTCAATCATTAGTTCGGAACTCAAAATTCCTGTGGTGGTGATTGACCCGGTAAAAAAAACCGGAATTGATAAGATTGTGGAAACTGTATCCTGCAGGCACACGGAAAACAAAAAACCAATAATTGACCTTAGTTACTGTGAAGACATGAAAGCTACGGATGTTCGGGTTATTTCAGGAAGACATAATTTTATTGATTCCATTGTAAAAAGAAGCGTTACAAAAAACCAGGTAACCAAAGATTTCACAAAAATGATTGACAGGGTTCTTCTAAACAAAATTTTAGGCCTGCCTATTTTTCTTTTTGTAATGTGGCTTGCGTTCGTAATTTCTTTTGAAGCGGCAAGACCTTTTGTGGATGCCCTTGATTTTGCCTTTGCGGCAATTTCGGAAATCGTTAAAAATTTTCTTTTAACTGATTTGAATGCGCCTGCTTTTATTGTATCCGCAATTGTTGATGCAGGTATAGGCGGAGTTAGCAGCGTTCTTATTTTTCTGCCCAATATTTTCATCTTATTTTTGACAATGGCTTTTCTTGAAACAACGGGATATCTTGCAAGAGCAGCATTTATCATGGACAGGTTAATGAAAAAAATTGGTCTGCAGGGAAAATCATTCATTCCCCTTATACTGGGATTTGGCTGTAATGTACCCGCAATAATGGCCTCAAGAACAATAGACAATCCAAAAGAAAGACTGCTTACAATAATGATGACCCCTTTTATGTCCTGTTCGGCAAGGCTTCCGGTTTACATTCTTTTTGCGGGAATTTTTTTCAGCGAAAATGAAGGCACAATAATTTTTTCACTCTATCTTATTGGAATAATAATTGCAATAATTTTTGCGTTTTTGATGAAAAAAATAGTGGCTAAAAAAGAGGATGCTGTTTTTTTGATGGAACTTCCGCCTTATAGGATTCCGGGTTTTTCAAATCTGGTTATTCCGGCATACCATAAATCCAAAATGTTTGTAAAAAAAGCAGGGACAATAATTCTTTCGCTCGTGCTTATAATCTGGTTTCTTGCAAACCTGCCAATTGGAGTTGATTATGCAGCACAGGAAAGCGTGCTTGGTTTTATAGGAACCCTATTTGCCCCGTTGCTGGAACCCATTGGCTTTGGGGATTGGAGAATTGCTGTTTCGCTCATGTTTGGTTTTGTCGCAAAAGAAATAATAGTGGGTTCCCTTGGAACGCTTTACAGCACAGGTGGCAAAACACTAACCTCAATTATTACGGCAGATTTTACCGCACTTTCAGCATATTCCTTTATGGTATTTACATTGCTTTATTCTCCCTGCATGGCAACGGCAACAATAATCAAAAAAGAAACACAGGACTGGAAAATCCCTTTAATTGTAATCGGGTATAACATTGCAGTCGCATGGATTGCCTCATTCATTGTATACCAGACAGGATTATTTTTAGGATTATGAAAAATGAGTTAGACTCAACAGAAAAAAATTAGATTAGTATTCCCCATGAGTGTTCTGCATTTCCGACTGCCTCACCAAGTTCTTTTGTTGAAACAATGATTTTTTCTTTTTTGTCAGTAACTTTAAAATTCTTGATTTTTGAAGGATACTCATTGTACCTTAATTTTGTGTTGAGCAAACCAAATGCCTTTTTTTCAAACTCCCAAAAAGCATCAGAGTAGCAGTCAACTTCGAAAGAAATTTTTTTGAATTTGTTTTCACCAAAAACAAAAAAAATCGGGAACCCTTTTGAATTCTTTTTTGATGTTATCTTCTTTAATTTAAAAGATTCTTTTGTACCTGTTTTCGGATTTGCAAAGTACAGGTCATTACCAATTGAAATGTTTCCTTGGCGAATAAATTTATTTGTAAGATTTCCTTTTAGTAAAGCTGGTCCAATGTGCGGATTAAAGTATGAAAGGAAACCGCCTTTTGGAAAATGGAAAATACCCCAATACCATGAGGGAGAAGGAGCATTTACAATAACATACTGGAAATATGCTGTTCCTTTAATTTCACGCAATTCTTCATGCTCTATTATAGAACCTGAAAAATCTGCTTTTGGAATTCCGAGCGCACTAAAACTCAATCCACCTGGATAAGTTCCACCTGCATGGGTAGGGTTAAGGAAATCTTTGGAAGAATCAATTGCTAATTCAAAGTTGAATGTTTTTTCGCCGCGGTTTATTTCAACAAACAGTTTACCGTTTTTTTCAAAAAATTTTGACTTGTTTTCCGAATCAGAAACAAGCGAATACGGTTTTTTTGTAAGTGAAATTTTGGATTGCTCAAGCAAATAGGAATCGTGCATTTTGCCGTCAAAATACCATGCGGCAACAACACCGTCAAAAGAGGTCTTTTTTTCGTCAATTAAAATCTTATTTGGAAATGTGAAGGTTGAGCCATTGCATTTAATGCTTTTTTCATTCTTGGTTGACCAGAGAATCATTAATTGGTGCGGCTCTTGTGGTTTTTCAGGATTATCAATGAAAAATAACCAGAACCACCACCACCAAGTGCCTTTGCGATCATCAGCCTTATCAATAGCCCAAATTTTTTCGTACAATTCAGTAGCATTAAACAATCAAACCACAAGCCAACTAAAAGACAAAAACCAATCACATTAAAAAAGGGAAAAATGACATTAATTGAAAATATATCGCAAAATCAATAATCGCATCTCTCAGAAAATACAAGAGTGAAAAGAACATTGCGATGAATGCCGAGCTTTCCAAAGTAAAAATATTCACTTCAAATGAAATAAAAGAAATACTTGAGGATATTAAAAATACAATGAATATAAAGAAAATTTCTATCAAAGAAGGAACAAGAAACATTGAAATACCGGAAGGAATTTCCATTACAATCAATTAATCCTTAATTTAAAGCCAGAATTAGCGAATTTTTGCGTTCCAAAACGTTCCACCCAAATTATATAAAGCGTTCCGACGCAATGCGTACAAGCGGATTGTGAAAAACAATCACAGACACATGGAGGATTAAAAAAATGAAATCAGGAACAACGGGAAAAATAATAGTGCTTCTTGGCATAATGCTATTTTCACTGGCAGTACAGGGAGCACAGGTAACAATAGAGGAATTCGGAGGCTATCAGGATCCTTTTTCGCAAAGGTTTTACAGCCAGACACTGCCTCTAATTGAAAATGAATATGGAACGCAGGTTGAACTTAAATTCAGGCACTTTCCATTGTCATTCCACCCAGATGCACAAAAGGCAGCAGAGGCCTCTGAATGCGCACGCGACCAGGGAGCATTTGGAGAATACCATAACATTCTGTTTGAAAACACGAATTTTGACAGGGCATCATTGAAAAATTATGCTTATACTACAGGACTTGATGTGAACGCATTTGTTTATTGCCTTGATACGGGAAAAACAGAAGATCGGGTAAAAAATGATTTTAACGAAGGAACAAATAGAGGAGTTACTGGAACGCCAACTTTTTTCATTGAAGGGGAAAAAATTGTCGGCGCACAGCCTTTTGACGCTTTCAAAAAAGTAATAGATAGCAAAATAGGAAAAATAATAATTGACCCAATAGAAACATACAATGAAGCGAAAAAAATAACAGGAGTTTACGGGGACGGAAAATACTACGGGGAAAAAATGACCATAAAAGTTAACCAGATACTTATAACAAACACAACCCCGAAATACCAGGCAGAATTTGAACTTTATAATGCACAAGGAAACCTCCTGGCAAAAATAATTGCCGGTCCTGGAGCAAACCTTAAAGAAC
>Ga0210057_1002917_pt1 | contig 23956 bp, 21 predicted proteins | sample CryGeyCG2114_010_2_FD_183968 | JGI IMG/M metagenome (GOLD analysis project Ga0210057, IMG submission 183968) | Groundwater microbial communities from aquifer - Crystal Geyser CG10_big_fil_rev_8/21/14_0.10 (SPAdes) (version 2) | ecosystem: Environmental > Aquatic > Deep subsurface > Groundwater ...
GTTTTTGCTCCAGCAATTTCACGAGTACTACCGCTTGTTAAGCCAAAAGCCTGAGAGGCACCTACAATACTAGCGATACTGGCAATTACTTGTATAGTACCCCACCCCGTTTGTGATATGGTTTTTACAATAAAAACACTTTGAACTATACCTAAAAACATTGCCATAATACGTGATATTAGGCTAATTGATTGTAGTTTAAACAAAGAGGAATCTTTCATAGTTTAATTTCCCCAACTTTTATATTATTTTTGGTATAAGCGTTGGTACCGATACCAAAATATATGGTATACATGCCTGGTTTACTTCTAATATATTCTGGAATCTCTATATCAAAGGTCTCATTTATTATATTATTTGGGAGTGTTACAGCATATATATTTGAAAAATAACTAGGTACATGAATAAAAGACCATTTATTTTCATTGCTTTCCAAAATAGTATATCCAAAAAACTGATCTCTACCAGGTTCCCAATCAAAGGAGTAGTTATAACTAACTTGTAATCTTTTATCTGACATTTTAGAAATATTAAGGTCATATATCTTAAAAAAGTCCTCGTCTTTATACAAATAGGTAAATAAAGGTTTTTCTTTTGAAATATATGTAGAATAAGACACTGTATAATTTGATTTTTCTGCCTTTTTTAACATAAATAGTCTGTTACATGCTGTAGTTATTTCTACGGTACTATCAGTAACGTATTTATTCAAAGCTTTCTTATTATATAAAAAATTGAGTTCTAGAAAATCGGTGACTTTGCGTTCAAGAACATCTACTACTACAACATTAGATTTATTTAAACCTGTAGGATATAAAGCGTTATAATACCTATTGCTTGTTTTAGCGCCAAGTGGTTGGGGTACACTAACTTTATCATTTGGTAATAGCTTTGAAACTATATAATCGGCACACTTAGGATCTAAATTATAATTCCACTCAGCTTTTTTGTTAATCTCAGCAAAAACTTTTTTATTGTTATATACTGTTTGTTTAATTCTTTCATAGACAGTATACAACAAAGGACTTTTTGAATAATAAGAAATTCCTACCGAAAAAAACAAAACCAGTATTAGGTAAACATAAGAAAAATATAAATTTTTTTTAGTATTCAAATATTTTACAAAACTTATTACAGAAATAATTAAAATGGGAACAACGGCTAATAATCTATGATTTTCTATACTAAAAACAGTAGGATCCCCGGTAATTCCATGTATTAAAATCTCAGGGAGTGCTGCCAAAAACACCAGTGGTGAAAATAAAATAGAAAAAAGTATAGGGGCAAACAGGGAAAATAAAGTAGATAAAACTTCTGGTTTAAGAAATACTTGAACAAAAAGGAGTGGGTGCAAAATAATACCTACTAATATACCAACATAAGAATCACCAAACTGCTCGTATCTGTGCAAGAAAAAATTAGAAGAAAATAAATAGTAATACTTTTCAGGGTTTACACCTATATATTTTGAAAAACCCTCTAAACTCTGACTGCGGCCCAGGGTATATGCAGGAATTAAATATACAAAGGAGAATACAGACCAAAGAAAAGAAAATACTGAAGATACCACTAAGTGGAATCTCATTTTTTTAAACTTTTTATATAAATGTGGTAAAAAAGCAAACAGCACAAAACCCAGTTCCTCCTTACTTAAAATGAATATCAAAACACTAATATAGAAAATTATCAGGCATAAATTCTTATGTTTTACTAATTTGGAGTATTCAATTTTTTGAAGTATGTAATAAAGTAACAGTAAAAAGGGCATAGCCAAAACAAGAGGTCTAAAACCAGTCCACACTAAAATATATCCTGATATCGGAAACAAAAAAATTAAAGAAGAAACCATAAAAGCCTGTAAATAGGTTAATTTTTCATTTAAAGAAATTAAATAGGATAACACAGAAGACAAACTAAAACACAACACTAAAAATATTAGAAGTACAAAAGCGTCGGTGAAAACTAAATTTATAGGCATAAATATAAGAATAGAAGGATCAATATGACTCATAGACCATCTAGGAACATTAGAACCAAACTGGTCTGTAACAGACATAAAAAAACCACGGGTAGAGTTGTATAACATCTGGTTTACATTCCCTAAATCAAATTTGCCGTAAATATAGTCATTATAAGAACGTGATACGTACTTAAAGGAAATAAAAGAAAATAAAACCAAATAAATAATAAAGATAACACCAACAGTTTTTCTAGTATTCTTTTTGGATAAATTCAAAAAAAATTTTAACATTATTCACAAAGTAATTTGCCATTAGGATATACTTCTACTTTTCCCCAAATCCAAACTGCTTCATAATTACCTTTATAAATTGTTTTTAAGAGGTAATAACCCGATTTGTATAATTCCATATTATAAAAATACCAACTATGGGGTGCTTCTACACCAATTAAAGTATCTGCACCAAGTTGCATTCCATCAGTTAACAAATTATCTTGATCAACCCCCATATAAAATTTGGTAATAGAGTTTTTTTCATTTGAATTATAAGTACCTTTTAAGCACCCGGAATCATAATAATCTCTTATAATTTTCCAGTCCCTATTATGATTGAACCCAAACACCCCATCTATTTTTTTATGTCTAACATGTTGGAGTGTATATAAATTAGACCAAAAAACCGGTTTATCCCACCACAAATATTCGGGGTTTTTATCTACATATATAATCCAGTTAATATAAGATAAATAAATAAAAAAAATAATAATAAGGGTACTAAAAAAAATCTTGATATAGGAATTGAAATAATTTAGAAATTTGGAAAGGCCATATCCAGCCAAAATAAATCCAGGAATAAAAACCACATATACATGTGTTCTGGGATCTCTTAAAAAGAAAAAGTAGAAGGCGTTTGCAAATAAAAACCAAGATGCAAGCCCTACATACACAGGTTTAACTTTTTTTGATAAGAATAGCAGTAATATAATTAGTATACTTCCAACATAAACAATTAAGGTAGACAAACGGGGTTTTAAGGGAAAAAAACTAAAAATTATTCCAAAGGAAAAAAGAGAAACACCAAAATAATACAAATAGGATAGGTTAAAAGGAATCTTATATTTAAATATTTTATTTTCTCTAATATTGGAACCTAAAAAGAAAAGGCCCAAAACAATAAATAAAAACAAAAAAGCCCAGCCTTCCATAGGTACATACATTGCCAAAATTTTTTCAACAACGTAAGGTGTTCGTGGCATAAATCCACCACCAAAAATACGTCTGCCTAAATAATCGGAAGTGGTACTTTCATAAGAACTATTTTGCAAGAAGGGAACATAAAAAAGTATGGAAGGTATTATAAAAAAGAGCGAAAACAATGTTCCTGATTTTAATATGTACATAAAGTCACTTTTATCTCTATATAAGCTTGCTAGTACAAAAAAACAAATAAAAGGCAAAACAGAAAGGGTATCATAATGACCAAGCATATCAAGAGAAAGTAAAAATCCGGATATTGATATTAATTTATAATTTCTATCTTTAAAGGCCTTAACAAAAACAAATAAAGAAACAGGCACCATAAAATACATAAAGGATTGGTATTGAGTAATTCTTGCAAATGTAATATATAGTCCATTTAGAGCTAAAAATACAGTAGTCCACATTGCAGCATTTTTATCAAATATTTTTTTAGCAAAGTAATAAAAAGAAACTAGAGCTAAAGAACCCAGTATAAAAAAAGGTAGTCTGACCTGGTATTCATTATGATAACCAAAAAGGCTGGTATTTGCATAATTAATTAAATATTGAATAGGGCCACGCTTCTGAACAAGTAAATAAGCAATAAAATCCGTTAAAGTGGGGTTAGTACCTTTTATGTTACCCAAATAATCTAGCGGGTTAATTTCATCTCCCTGTAGATCTGAATAACCTAATCCTTTATACCTTACAAAAATACCAAAAAGAATAAACGCACCTGTGATAAAAAATAAGTAATTTTGTTTAAATAATATAATTATTTTTTTCATATTATTTTTTGCATTTATATAATTTTAAAAAGTCAAATTCAAAAAATACCCTAGGTCCAAAACCTTTGATGAAAAAACAATTTGGTGTAAGTCTTTCTAAATGATTATACTCCACTAAAAAATAATCCGGCGTCCCTCTTGGAATCAATCCAGCAGATGTATATACAGTACCCAAATACCCTTTGGTAGACCTATCCCTCTCACTAGCAGGTACAATAACATTTTTGTTATATGCCTCAGACTTATCTAATTTATTAAGGTATTGCATAGGAGCTAAATAAAATTCGCCCCTATTCTTAATCATATTAATTTTAGCAAATCCAGTATAACCTCCAAACAAGTCTGTATGATAAGCTGAGAAACTAGGATAGTAAGAATATAAAGTTAATGCAAAATATGAAAATATTATAAATAAAAAAGCTTTTGCATATTTTTTGCTAAAAAGATTATAAATGTAATACATACTGTATGAGCTTAATAACAAAAAATAAGGCATTATTGGCACTAAATATCTATCTTTTAGCTTACTGGGAATAATCATAATTAAGTTGTAATAAAAGATTATTATAAGACTTGAAATAAGAAGATATTTAATTTTTTTATTTTTAGATTTAAACAAAAATAAAATAGATAACAGAAAAAAAACAAACTCAAGGCCAGTACTACGTATAAAAAACATCTCATAGTAATATAAAAATTTAATTCCCGATAGGGAATCACCCATGCCGCCTCCAAAACCAGTTTCGAGTACACCTTTGTCAAACATATCATGTATAGTTTTAAAAGGTGCAACCCACATGGCAGGCCATAATATTATAAACATGGTCAAAGAGCTAAGAGAAAGCAATAAAATAGTTTTTAGAGAATTAGTAATAAAAGGTTTTATGACAAAATCTATCTTATTGTTCTCTTTACCTTTCCCTAATAAATACCCTTCAAATAATAAAATAATTAGAAAAGAGATAGGAATAAAAATACCTACAGAAGATTTAGTTAGCATTCCTAGAGCCAGAGAAAGGGAAGATATAAATAAAAACCTAATGCTTCGCTTAGTGTAATAATAATAGATTAATGACACAATAAACAGAAAGCTGAAGGCCGCTTCTAATCCAGATAAATGGTAGAACCTGGTAACACCTAAAAAGAATGGGGATACCGACAAAAGAAAAGAAAAAAAGATAAGATACACAGTATCGATCTTCATTTTTTTTAGTAGCAAAATAGAATAGGCAAAAGCAAAAGAAATAACCAAAACTAAAGGCAATTTAGCGACAAAGGAATTTACATAAAACCATTCGGGATAAACAGCCCCTGCAGCAATTGAAGGACTGTATCCGGTTTTTATTTTAAAAATCCAATAAAAAAACTCCTTGGAAAATCCAGAAAGCCACATCACAGTTACACCGGGATGATACTTTTGATAGGTCCCTGCAAAATCACCTTGAAAAAGATTTTTTACAAATTCAAAGCTTCTAAAGTCCCATCTTCCAGCATCTATGTTCCACATATCATACCCCAAACCCACCACTCTAGGAATTAAAAAAAGTATGAAAATACCATATAAAAACTTATACTTCTTAAAATGCTTCTTTAAAAATTTCATATGGTTCAATATAACTTTTTTAAAAGATGTAAGTAACTAGCTCCCATAACCCTATAATCATAATTAGAAGTCGCATATAATTTAGACTGTGTAGATAGTTTTGCATACTCTTTGTAATTTTTATATAGATATTCTATTTTATTTGTCGCTTTCTTAACATTGTCAATATTGAAATACCCATTCTTTCCACTAATACTACTATCTTTAAGAGTGGTAACAACAACACATCCGCTTGATAAAGATTCTAATATAGTCATTGGCATACCCTCTTTTCTTTTTGTTAAAAATAGAAAAACATGAGAGGTTCCAAAAACCTTAGCTATTTCTTTATTGCTTACAGAACCTTTATAAATAATATTTTTAACGCTTGGGGTTTGGTTTTTAATGTCTCTGGAATCCGGTCCATCCCCGTAAATTTCAAAACGTATTTTAGGAAGATTTTTAGCCACACTTATAAAATTATCTAAACCTTTTTCATAATCTATACGCCCCACATATACAACTGTAAAGGAATCATTTTTATTTAATGGTTTAAAAACATTGGTATTTATACCATTAGGAATTACGACAGTTTTAGGAACAAATATTTTGTGTTGTTTCTCAAAATCTTTTTTTAACCTATTACTAATAAGCACTATTTTAAAAGCTTTTTTAAAAAGTATAGGGTTATTCACACAGGCCTCTATTACCAAAACGGGAAGATCCAATAAAAGAAATCTTATAAAATGTTTTAGTCCTTTAACACTATTATATCTATTCTTTATTTCATTCAAGCTTGTTCCGTGATTAATTAATATTAATTTTTGGTGAGTATCTATATTAAAATTCTGTGCTGAAGAGGACTGACTTAGTATAACCTTAAAACCTTTTTTTAAGTATTTGTCGTAATATAAAGAAGCCTGCTTTCGAAAATTAGTATTTAGGCTTTTTATATTATGCTTAAAAGGTACTTGCCAAAAAAGAGACTCATACAAAGTAAATCCATACTCACCAGGAACACTATTTTTTAAAAAGATATATTTAACACCTCTTAATATTTTAGTTTGGTTAATTTTTGGAGGTGTTTTCTTATAAGGGTAGGCCGTAGTTAATATAGTTATATCAAAATAATCTTTTAGATACTCTACTAAATTATTAAGCTGAGTCTCAAGGCCACCTGATTTATTATGATAAACTGTGGATCTGGTTACTATAAGAAGTTTTTCTTTATTATTCACAATAGGTTTATTCTATCAAATAGAGTAAAACTCACCTAGACTAATCTTGTAATGTAGTAAAAGAAAGATTAAATGGTTTACACACATAAAATCATTTTGTAATAAAGAATGGTACCATTAAAATCTAGGTTTAAAAATGTTTAAATATTCCCTGGAAATTTTTTTCCATTCATAATCACCCAGATTTTTACCAGCTCTCTCTACAAGTTTTTTTCGCAATTGGGGCTCTTTATCAACCCGCAAAAGTAATTTGGAAAGACTTTTTACAGAGGAAGTTTTAAAAACGAGTCCCCCTTCAGTTCGTCTTGATATCTCAATAAAACCACCACTAGAGGCAATAAAAGGTGTTTTACATGCTAAAGACTCGAGGGCAACAATTCCAAAAGGCTCGTATCTTGAGGGGAAAACACTAAAATAGGCATTTTTGTAATATTCAATTACTTTTCCTGGTTCGACTCTACCTGTAAATTCTATTTTTTTAGACTTTGCCAACTTTTTATAATAATCTATGTCTCTGCTTCCGTGTTTTGTTTCTCCTGAAGGACCGCCAACTATAACCAAAGAATGCACAACCCTAGCAGAAATACTATTATATGCTTTTATTAAAATGTCTAAACCCTTTTTATAATCAAAACGACCTATAAATAGAAAATAGGACATAGAATTCTTAAAAACCTTTGTTTTTACACTAAATTTGTCTAAATCTATGCCATTTCTAATTATATTAATCTTATCTTTAAAACCAAAATAAATTTTACCAAGCTCTTTTTCCATAAAAATACTATTAACTACAATTCCGCTACATTTTGAAAGTAATTTATTTAAAAAAAGCCTATATATTTTATTCTTTGAAAATAGGTGCAATTCGTTTCCATGTATATTTATATAAATAGGATATTTTAAAAAAATAGTAGAAAAATAAAAATAATAAAGTGAATCATCAGGAAAATGAAAGTTAATCACATCGGGATTAAATTTTTTTATAAAATACCTAGTTTTTATAATTGAAAATAAAAAACGGTATGGGAATGATAAAAATCCTAGAAAGGATCTAGGTAGAGACATAAAAATTTCTTTTACATACACTTGTTCGAACTTTTTCATTCTATTACTCAACCTAAAACCTTTAGTTAAAAACCGTAAAGGCATTTTTTTGGACTCATTTTGGAGCAGAAAAGGTGCAATAACACACACTGTATTTTTACTTTTAACAAACTCCTTACTTAAGTTATATACAACATTTTCAACCCCACCAATTTGTGGTGGGTACTTTGACGAGTAGATTAAAATTTTCATCGATATGGCTAATAAGAAAATTGAATCATAAAACCATTATAACCCAAAGGGATATTAGATAATAGATAATGGATACACCATTATCTAATATCTATTATCATAATGAAATATCTGAGACATTATACTATCTCTATTATTTGGAGACGTAATTTTTATAAATACCTGCCAGTAAACGGGCTTTAGAATCCCAGCTATAATATTTTTCTATAATACTTCTTGTTTTTTCATATTTGGAAGGCTTTGAATATACAATTTTTATATTATTTGCAATGCTAGATGGTTTAATTTTATTTAAAAAATATAAATTTGGAATATCTTTATCAGTTTCAAAGCCACTTGCTATTACCTTACACCCACTATTTAATGCCTCAATTACTACTTTAGGCAACCCTTCGTAAGAAGAGGGTAATAAAAATAAATCACAAGATCTATAAAAAGAATCTACCCTAAAATATGAAATTACACCTAAATATTTTACTCTATCTTTTAAACCATTCTCATCAATTATTTTTTGTACTTTATTTTTAAAAGATGTATCCCAAGGACCCCATAAAACTAATTTATATTGGTCAGGTAAATAACATAATGACTTTACCAAAATATCTATATTTTTCCTTTTGCTAAGCCTACCCCCGTTTCCTAAAATTATATCGTTTTCATTAAATCCAAAATCCTCCTTAGCGCCCTTTTTTATAAATCTCTTAGTATCTACACCACTTTCTAATAATGAAATTTTGTTTGGATCCGCTTTATATAAATTAACAAGTTCTTCAATATTTCCCTTGCTTACCATAACAATATGATTACATACATGCACCATTAAATAATCAGAAAACTTATGAATTGGGTATTCAAAACACTTTGAAAAAAAATTAATACATCCTCCATTTAGCAAAATAGCCTGCTCCCTTCCTTTTGCAGTGTTATGAAAATGTCCAATCACAGGAGTTTTATCAATAAACTTGAAAAGATACTTGTAAAGTAAAAACCATACTCCTAAGTGTCCATGGTTATGAACAATATCAATTCTTTTTGTAATTTTTAAATAAAAATAGAAAGGTAAAACAAATACGGAGGTTGTTAAGAAAGGCCCAAAGTATTTTAACGCCCTAGGAAGATTATATACAAAAACTTTGTTATTGTTTAGAGAGTACGAAAAATTTAACTTTTTCAAGTTTTTTCCATTTAAATTTCCACATAAAACATACACAGTATTGTTGAGTCTTGTTTGGGACAAAGATAGTTCATACGGGGCTGGAGCTAAACCCTCAGTTATTACATTTTCATCGGGCCAGTCATAAACAATTCTTAAAATATTCATAATTTAGCTTTTTTATGTTTTTCAAATACAGTATTAATATTCAATAAAATAAAAACCCATCCTAATAGACTCATTAATATTCTAACTGAATGAATTAACAAAGAAACAGCAATAGAAACTTCAGAGGTAACACCAACATTTGAAAAAAGATAAGCATAAACCGTTTCCTGGGTACCAAATCCATTAAAAGATGGAACTAATAATGAAAGTGAGGCAATAGGTAAAAAAGCTATAATTGACTTTAAGGGTAGGGCTATATTAAACCCCCAAAATAAAACAACCGGTATAGAAAAGGAAAAAACTTGAACAAGAAGTGAATAACAAAGCACCAACAAACCTCTTTTTTTATCTTTTAAAAAAAGGTCACTTCCTTTTTTGAAATTTTGAAAAAATTTTATTTTCTTGGCAACTACACCTAGAACTGGATAATATAATATTAAACCCATTATAAAAACAACAATTGCCAGTAAAAACCCAGATTGGCCCATAACAGAGCCTACTCCAAACAAAGTTAAAACCAATAATACAACTAAACCACTAAATCTATCCATAAAAACACTAAAAAGAGCCAGTGGCTGATTTTTAATTTTGCTACCAAGACTAATACTTTTGTAAACATCCCCACCCATTTGAGTAGGCAAAAAGTTATTATAGAAATAACCCTTTAAATAAAGCACAAACAAATATTTAACAGAAATGTTACTATCGGAAGTAGCCAATATTTCTTTCCAACGCAAACTTGAAACAAAAGTGCCAATCAACAACAAAACAAAGGCTATTAAAAGATATAAAAACTTAAAGGAAAAAAGAGCCAGTTTTATTTTTAAAACATCTTGGGTTTTAATTAAAATTATAATCAAAACCAAACTGATACCTATTCTAAGAAATGTTTTTAAGTATTTTGAGGATTTCATAAAAGTTCTAAGACTTTTCAGAAACTATATAAGGTTTTTTACCGCTGGATTCAAAGTAAATACGCATCATAAGCTCACCTAAAAGTCCTGTCATTATAAGTTGAACGCCAAACATTAAAAGCATTAAGCCGCCTATAAACATAGGCCTGTCTCCAATACTTTGTCCAAAAACGAATTTTATAAAAATCATATATAAAGTTATGAGAGAACCCAAAAGAAAAGTAAATATTCCTGTAGTTCCAAATAATCTACCCGGCATCATGCTAAAAGGTTTTGTGGCAAAAGATAGCATAAATTTCATAGAAAAAAGGTCTAATATTACAGAAAAAGTTCTTTTTAATGAACCGTACGCAGGAGTTCCATATTTACGTTCTTGATAGTCCACAGGTATTTCTACAATTTTGGTTGTATAAAGGCTAGAGTAAGCAGGGAGAAATCTGTGCATATCTCCATATATTCTTAAATTATCTATAATAAATCTTCTAAAACCTTTTACGCCAGAACCAGTATCATTAACTTTAACCCCAGAAACCTTTTCAATGAGTCCATTTGCTATGTTTGAAGGAATTCTTCGAACTAAAGATCCTTTTTTAGATTCTTGCCACCTGCCTGTTCTATAAGTATTAACAAGATCATTTCCTTCTTCCAATTTATCTACAACCTCTTTTATATATTCTGCAGGTGTTTCTAAATCAGATGAAAAAGTAACAATATAATCTCCAATAGCCTCGTCAAAAGCGGTTTGATAAGCAGCACCCATACCATAATTGCGAGAGTGTTTAAATGCCTTAAATTTGTTGTGCTTTTCAGATAACTTTTTTAAAGCCCTCCAAGTATCATCTTTATTAGAGCCATCATCTACAGCTAATATTTCGTAATCAAAGTTGAAAGCATCTAACTTTTCAATTAATTCTTTGGGGAACCGTTCTATATTTTTTTCTTCGTTATAACAAGGTATTACTACTGAAACTGTTTTTTTATTTTTCATATTTTTAAAAATCTCCTTTTTTATACCAGTCAGGCTGTTTTAAAAACCATTCGTAATATTTAGAAATCATAACATCAAGTGATGTTGCAGGGTTATACTGTACAATACTCCTTGCCTTATCTATATTAGCATATGTAATCTTCATTTGTCCGGGCAAAGGCTTTTCTACCGTTTTTATAATTTTGCTCGTAATTTTTTCTACAGACTTTTTCATATCTATTAAAGATACGGGGTTAGAGTTACCCAGATTCATTATTTCGTATTTTAAAGGCTTATTTAAAACATACTCAATAGCCTCTAACATATGATCTATATAAGTATAATCCCGAGCTGAGGATTCGGGATTTTGATATAAAGGAAACTCATTACCATATTCAGCAGCTCTAATTAACTTGGGCAAGGCCATGTCGGGTCGTATCTTTATACCTAAGGGATTAAAAAATCTAAATATGGTAACATTCAAGTCAAAATTATGAGAGTACGAATATAGCAAAACCTCTCCAGCTTTTTTAGACGCCGGATATGGAGATAAGGGTTTGTCGGTATTCATTGTCTCTACAAATGGAACATCTTCACTATCTCCATATACCGAAGAAGTAGAAGCAAAAACAAAACTTTTTATATTATACTTTGCTGAAAACTCAGCCAAGTTATTAGTACCATCAACATTTGAGCTAATATATACATCAGGATGTTCTACAGAATACGTAACACCCGCCCAAGCGGCTAAATGCACAAGACCCTCAATATTTTCATTCTTAAAAACATCTTCCACTTTTACTCTATCTCGTATATCAATTGGACACATTTTAAATTTTGGATCTTTTTCGTATTCCGAAATATTAAAATGCTTAATTTTAGGGCTATAAAAATCATTAAAATCGTCTACACCCACAACAGTATGTCCTTTCCTAAGTAAATAACCACACAAATTAGATCCAATAAACCCGGCTGCACCTGTTACTAATATCTTCATAATAATAATTATATAGGATTATTAATTAATGCGAATCATAAAATACGCAACATCCCGCTAATCCCAATTTGACACAATTAAACGAAGCTTTGTCGAAAAAAGCATTTATTTTCGGCTAGACTATAAATTGCTAATATTATTAAATGTCAAAATTAAAATTACAAATGTCAATTCAATTTCAAATGCCTAAATCGTTTATTTCTCTCATTTTTCTATGTGTCATTCATTGGACATTCGGATTTTGATATTTGTAATTTATATAGCATTATGCCTTCCAATAGGATAGTATTCAACCCCCATCTCTTTCATACCTTCAGGATCTAGCAAGTTTCTACCATCAAAAATAACTTTACTTTTTAGTTTACCAACCAAGGATTCATAGTTTAAACTTACAAATTCCGGCCATTCGGTCAATATTACTATAGCATCACTTCCAATAAACACATCGTTTGCTTGTTTAGCATATTCTATATATTCATTACCCAAAGCACCTTTGGCCGTGTCCATAGCAGCAGGATCATATAATTTTATTTGAGCGCCACTTCCACGTAGAAGTTTTATAACCTCCAGGGCAACGGATTTTCTCACATCATCAGTCCCATTTTTAAAAGCGGCCCCTAATACACCAAAAGTCAAACCAGACAAATTACTATTATATTTACTAAATATTTTTTCAATAAAATAATATTTTTGTCTTTCATTTGCATCCATAACTCCCCTAAGTAACCTAAAATCATAAAAGTTCTCGCTACTGGTTCTGTATAAAGCTTCAACATCTTTAGGAAAACAAGAACCACCATAACCAATACCAGCGTTTAGAAATTTAGAGCCTATTCTTTTATCAAGCCCCATACCCTGAGCAACAGATACAACATCAGCCCCGGTTCGTTCACATATTTGAGAAATTTCATTAATAAAACTTATTTTTGTTGCTAAAAAGGCATTTGCTGCATACTTAATAAGCTCGGCACTGGCTAGATCTGTTTTTACAATAGGAGCATTTAAATGCTTATATAAATTTTCAAGCATATCCAAAGCTTTATTAGAATCAGACCCTATTACAACTCTATCTGTATTATTGGCATCATAAATACTTGTACCCTCACGCAAAAATTCAGGATTTGAAGCTACAGAAAATTCAATTTTTTTGTCCCCGGCTCCTTTTTTAATATATTCCTTAACTTTATTATGCGTACCAACCGGAACAGTACTTTTAGTTATTATCACCTTATAATCAGTACTATTCATAAATTTACCAATGCTTTCAGATACCTGAAAGACATAACTTAAGTCAGCTGCACCTGACTGGTTTCCGGGAGTACCAACACATATAAATAGTAATTCACCATGTTCCACGGCCATTTTATAGTCTGTTGTAGCCAAAAACCTTTTTTCCACGTTTTGAACTTTATTAACCAATTCCTGTAATCCTTCTTCATAAATAGGCATAACACCATTCTTTATATTTTGTATTTTACTTTCATCAACGTCTAAACATACAACATCGTGTCCCCAATCTGCAAAAACTGCACCACTAACTAACCCTACATATCCTGTGCCAATAACTGTGATTTTCATAATATCTTATGTAAAAGGTTATATGTTAAAACTTAAATCTTTAACATTTAACATATGACTTTTAATTTAATTTAATCGTACAGACCTTTTTTATTATTCCACCAAACCTTTGCTACATCTAAAAAATTGTTCAAGGAATCTCTCAAATTACTTACTTTAGAATCCTCACCATATTGCCACTCAACAGGAACGGACTTTACTTTATACCTTAACTTTATTGCAACAAATAATAACTCAACATCAAAAGCCGTTACCTTGGGAACGTTAATTTCTTCGGCAGAATCATACAACTTCATTTTTGAAATTATATTTTTGGCCGAAATATTTGTAAAAAGTTTAAAACCGCATTGAGTGTCTTCTATACCTGGAAGAAGCAAGAATCTTATTAAGGTATTAAATACCCTACCCATAAAATGTCTTAGCCATGGTTCATTTTTTCTAACCGCTCCCACACCTTCTCTACTTGCTATACAAACGTCAAATCCTTGCTCAGTTACATAATGTAAAAGTTTTTTTACTTCACTTATAGGTGTTGCAGAATCAGCATCGGTAAACAAAATATAAGTGCCTTTAGCTTGTTTAAACCCATCTATAACGGTATTAGCTTTTCCTCTGTGGGGTAAATTAAAAACTTTTATACACTTATTTGTAGAAGAATAATTATTAGCTATAGAGTATGTTGAATCAGAACTGCCGTCATCCATTACCAAAATTTCATAAGCATAGTCTTCTTTATCTAAAAAGTTTTCGACATTTTTTAAGGTATCTAAAATATTCTTTTCCTCGTTATAAGCAGGAATAATAACAGACAAAAAAGGTTTGCCTACTTTTTTCGTATTTTCCATATTAGTCGAGTATAAAAATAATAATTTGTAATTAGACCAAGTATAATACCAATAATTACTAGACTATAAACTACTATATCACTTTTTCCCAAAACAAAAACACCTAAACTATTTACCAAAAACTGTACTGTTATAGAACCGCAACTTAATAAATTAAACTTTAAAAAATTTTTAATAAGACCCTTCTCAGCACCTATTTTATGATTTTTAAAACTAAAATTATTATTTAGGGTAAAGTTATTAACAATAGCCAGCTCAATACTCAGTAACAACGAAGCCAAATGGGAAATTTCCAAAATTGAATAAAAAACGTAAAAAGAAAGGGTTTGAATACTTGCCCCAATACTACCAACTATAGCTACTCTAAAAAAATACGAAGACATAATATCCTTTAACCTAGTTGTAACAACGTAATAAAGAGCTCTAAATAAATATTCCGGCCCTAATTTACTTGTACCATAATCTCTTTCTTTAAAAACATAGGGTATTTCAACAGGTATATATCCTTTATTAACAGCACTTTTTTTAAGAGAAATCTGAAAATTATACCCACGTTCCACACTCAATTCATTTCTAATATCTTTAAATAATTTTTTAGAAATTGCACTATACCCACTTGTCCAGTCAGTTATATTTTTTTGCATAAAAACTATACGAGTGAATAAATTACCGCCTCTAGACAAAAATTTGCGAACAAATGTCCATTCTTCAGGAATACCCCCGCCTTTTCTATAACGGGTACCTATAACAATGTCATTTCCTTTAGAAAGAAGGGTTATAAAATCTCGTATTTTTAAGGGATCGTGTTGTAAATCAGCATCAAATTGAAAAACATAAGAAGCTCTCATTTGGTCAAAAGCGTAGTCCATACCTTTTAGATAAGCTGTTCCTAATCCTGTTTTTTCTTTCTCTAAAATTAAATGCAAGTTAGGAAAGTCAGGTATCATTTTTCTAACAATATCCGCCGTGTTATCAGGTGAATTACCATCTACAATTAAAATATGAAAATTCCAGTTCTTCTTTACCGGAAAAGAATTAAATACTACTTTAATAAACTTCTCTACATTTTCAGCTTCGTTATAGGTTGGCGCTATTAAAACAACTTTCTTTTCTCTTTTTTTCATAAAAGTATTGTACTACAATACACAAATTTAAATTACCAGGCAACTAAATGAGATTTTTTATACTTTCTAGTAGAGAACTAAACATATTTCTAATATTAGTTTGAATATTTTTACCAATTTCATCAAATTTAATATTTTCAGTGATTGATTTTATAAAAGATTTTTTTGTTTTTTCTGTCTCTTTTATAGCATATATTTTTAAATCTTCAGATGTATTTTTTATAAAAGAATCAGTACTCTCTTTAATATTCTCATTAATTATCTCATTAACATTTTTACTAGAATCAGCCTCATTATTACTATAAACCTCACTTGCATATAAAACAGGGGAAACCAAAAAAAAGGCAGATAGTATAAAAATAATTAGCAATTTACTAAGCATATTTCTAATATAAATTTAGAAATAAAAAGATTAAATAAACCAGAGAAACTATCAAAATATACTCTAAAAATATAGAAAGGGTAAGTTTGCCTTGGCTTTTATGATACAAAAAATTTAAAAGTAAAAATATCACCAAAACACCAATAATAATTACATTTTTTTGTAAAAAACTATTAGAAACCAAATACAACATAAAACCAAACAAAAAAAGACTTAAAACTATTAAGTTGTGGTTAAGATACTTTTTCATATTCATAGTAGGTTAATTATAATATTATCGGGTGCTTAAGGTAATACACAAAAAACAGGGTGGCTACAAATAAAACTATATGTGTTACTGTATTTCCTGTTAAACGCAAATGCTTTTGTTTAAATGCAATAAAACCGTCTAGTATAAGCGAAATTGTAAAAAATATTAAAATACCATATCCCAAATATATTGCGTACTTCATATTTATAGTAATGATATCATTATTAGACGAATTGGTAGGTTGCACATAAAATTGCTCCGTCTCATTACTTATATTAGGGTTTTCTACTTTCTTGTCGTTGCTACCATTTACAGAAACATCGGGCTCTCTCATATTTTCAGCTGTTCGTTCTGTAGACTTACTTACAAGTTCATTTGTATCTGGAGTACCAAACATTTGAACAACTAAAGTTGTATCCTCCCCTTGTAAACGCCCGTTAACTACAGCAAAACCCATATCTACATAATGGGAATTCAACATATTTTCTCGATGCGAGGGCGAATCCATCCAAGCTTTTACAACACTAGAACTTTTAATAAAATCTTTTGCCAAATTTTCACCAGCGTACGTGTAACTATAATTCTCACCTACTATAAAATCCCACGGGGTAGTGCCATCATCGGCTATATGGGCCCAATAATTATCATTAAACATATCTTGAGCTTTTTTATAGGCAGCTTTTGTAAGTTTTTCATTCAATTTTAGAGGGGTCAGACCCGCCTTAACACGTTCATTATTAGTATCGTTTAGCAAAGATTGAACATCTATATCAGTCGCAAAGCCAAGTATTTTAAAATCAACATAGTTTAGTGAAACTAGCCTTAATAAAACTAAGGATAAAAATAGTAAATTGGCTATAAAAAGTGACTTTAATGACAGTACTGCAGATCTGGACTTTTTTTTTGGTATAAATAATCTATGAGGCATATTTTTGACAGGTATTCATAATATAGTTTTTTAAACTACAATAATTATAAACCCAGGTCATCAATGATAAAAGGCGATTAACTTAAAATCCATTTTTTTTGCACTATAATATACATATGCACAAACTTAACGATATCCAAAATTCTCACGTTTTTTTAAGAGCCGATATGGACGTTCCTTTAGACAAGAGAAAAGTTGAAGACGACTATAGGATAAAACGTTGTATAGAAACTCTTGTGGAGCTAATATCAAATGGCAATAAAGTGGCTATTTTCACAAAATTAGGTAGGCCTGAAAAACAAGACCCAGACCTAAGTACAAAAAATATTCTACCAACGTTAAGAGAATTATTAAAAAAAGATATTTTGTTTATTAAAAATATATACGAACTAGAATTAATGCATAAAACAAAAGAGCAGATATTTTTGTTTGAAAATACCAGATTTTTTGATTGGGAGGAAAATGTAGATACAAAAACGTCCCACAAAATAGCTACCTATTTTGATTACTATGTTGACGAAGCTTTTGCTATGAGTCATAGAGAAGAAACCACAAACTTTATAATACCTCAAAAAATCGGAGATATTGCTTTAGGTAAAAATTATGTAGAAGAAATAGATACGTTATTTAAAATTAGAAAAGGTGATTTTGAAAGACCTGCTTACTTTATTTTGGGTGGGGCTAAGGCAGAAACTAAAATTCCCATGGTAAGTAAACTAGTAAGCACTTTTGATAAATTTCTAATAGGGGGAAAGCTTGTAGTTGAATCCAAAAAAGAGTTTTCAAACTTTAAAGAAAAAGTCGTTTTTGGTAACTTGGAAAAACATGGATTTGACATTACTGACAGTGCAACGCAAGATTTTATAAATTATATAGAAAAAGCAAAAACCGTTGTTTGGAACGGTCCAACAGGAATGTTTGAGCTTAAGGAATACAAAAAATCTACGGAGGAGATAGTAAAGGCGTTAGAAAAAACAAAAGCATTAACTATAGCCGGGGGAGGAGATACAATTTCGGCTATTAACAAGTTTGGAGATATAGAAAAATTTAGTTTTGTGTCAACAGGAGGAGGTGCAATGTTTTCATACTTAGCAGGTAATAAGACAAATATAGAAAAGGTAGAGGAAATAATTACAAATCCCAAATGAATGTCAAATTTTTAAAAAAATTTTAGCATTATATAATTTTGAATTGGTTTGACATTAGTTATTTTTATTTTGGCATTATTTTTTGGATAGGGTAATATTAGGTTCCTTATGATATTTTGGGTACTTCAAATCACTAATAGGAACAGAATTTACATAATGTTTTAAAATATTACAAATATTTGTAGCCTGTCTTAACCCTGTAAAACTTTCGGTAGGAACAGCTATAAAATCATCAAAATCATTAAGTGTGAGATTTGTGTTTTTAAGCAATTCTTTTACAAACTCAAAAACATCACCTTTAACCTTTAACATTTCACATGGTATGTCATCTTTTAGTATTCCCACCCTCTTCTCATTTTTACCTTTACTCTCAATATAAAGTATATACTTTTTATCACTCATAGTTTTTATATTTTAACACATACCCTATAATTTATGCATGAAACCTAAACATAAACTTATTTTATGGCTTATTTTGATATTTGCATTAACAAGCATACCAAATGCAAGAATAGCAAAAGAAGAAATAATAGATTTTATACTTAGAAAATCTATTCATATAACTGAATACTTTATTTTATTTATTTTTTCGTATTTCACCTTTGGTAAGAATAATTTAAAAGCTACAGTCTTTGCAATTATGTTTGCAATATCTGATGAGATACATCAACATTTTGTTCCGGGTAGAGGTCCAGCATTTAAAGACGTTTTGGTAGATACATTTGGTATAATTTTAGGTAATATCTATATATGGAATTTTTGGCAAAAAACACCAACCAAAATAAAAAAATTGCTAAATCAATAGTAGATATTGTAATAAACGAAAATATAAATATCATACTGCTAAAAGGAACACTAGGAGCAGGAAAAACAACTATTACAAGAGAAATAGGTAAACTATTGGGTGTTAAAACTAATATAAGCTCACCTACCTTTGTTATAGAAAAAATATATATTCCTAAAAAGTATTTCAGCACCATACACCACATTGATTTATATAGATTGCACTCTAAAAAAGAAATTGAAGAAATGGAGATTTTAGAAGAAGTAAAAGATAAAGAAAATTTGTATATTGTGGAATGGCCAGATTTGTTACTAAAAAAGATAGAACAAAATTATTTACTTGTGGACATAAAAAAGGGAAAAGGGAATGGGAGAACATTTAAAATAAGGAAAAAAAGACGTTGGGAGCAGGATGTAAGAAGGTTAATTCAACTGAATATAATATTTATCAGCTCAATAATATCTAGTAAATTTACTTTATAATCCCCATTAACATCATAGTAGATATTTACATCTGGTTTAAATATTTCTTGAATTAAAAACATAATGTCTAGAACATCTATAGAATTATCATCGTTAAGATCACCCTTTAGAGTACTAATTGGAATTTTTGCCCATACCCATTTATTTTCTGGATCATCCATATCAAAAGAGCTTAAAAGTTGAGGATTAGAGTCTAATTGAAAAATGCCCGCGTTACCTTGCTCGGAAAAAAAATCTGTAGCAACAACATAACTTTTAGGCTTAATAATATTTCTCTCATAAATATATATTGGTATAAAATAATTATTAAGCCAACTCCAAGACCACCCAGGTGTGTCCGGGGATTGTCCATTTTGAATGGCATTCATAATTGCAGAAAAATTAATATCTCCTAATGCCTGAGGAAACAAAAATAAGTCAACATGAGATCCTTCTATTTTAGACCTTATTGCTTCAGTCGTAGGCGATTCCCAAGCCTCAGCACATATAAGAAAAAAATAGTTGGCAAAAGCGCCTTGTTGAGTTTTTAAAGTGTAACTTTTAATTCTAGGATAAGAATATTCTTGGTACGCTTCAGTACAATTTTCACAATGTTTTGTACGCAAGTCGACGATAGACCCACTGTTATCAACAATTAAAAAGGTTTGTAAGTTTTCATCTAAGTAATTCTCCATAACAGTTCCCAATAAAATATAAGTATTATAGTCCCTTGCAAGTTGCTGGACTTGCTCAATAATAGGAACCACTCTGTTATTTTCCTGGTTGGGTGAGATAAAAAAAGTGTTACTATAAGAATCAAAACTAAATTTTATAGGAGGACTGCCTTGATTATCACCTTCAAATTGAGAAAGTGAAAATTCTGGCACAAGCACAATATCAACAGGCTTTTTAGAAACAACATCCTCAATTCTTAAAACAAGCTCATTTAAAATTACTGGATCTTCCCAATTAAAATATAAACGTATTGCCGCAGCATTTATACTACTAGCTTTAAATCCATCAGTAAAATCTACAGTTATATTAGTATCATGAAAAAGGCTAATAGTACAAGGATTTCCCCTACCAACGCAACCATTCCAGTTTGTATGAAAAGACCCTGGGCCAGGAACCGCTTTTAGCGTAATATCTGTGTTAGCCAAAAAAGTTCCTGTACATATGTTTTGGTTACATACCAAGCCATCGGGAACACTTTTCACTACACCAGAGCCACTACCTTGTATATAAACTGAAAGATTATAAGTTGTTTGTGCGAAAACTTCGTGGGAAGATACTAGAAAGAGTAAAAGAAATAAAAGAGAAGGTATTAAATTTCTACTAAATATGCGAATCATTAAATATATTGTAGGGTAAAAATAAACGAGGAGGAAGAAGAAAATAAGAACTAATTAGATCAATTCAACTAAATATAATATTTATTAAAAAAATAACATCCAGAATATCAATTTTGGAGTCATTATTAATATCCGCAGTCGCGTATCCACTTGGGGCAAAGATTTCATTTATAAGCAATATGATATCTTGTATATTTACACTATTATCGTTGTTTAAATCACCCTGCAGGGGCACAATAGTCCCGTCATCACACGTCTGACCATCGTCTATACTCCAACACCACCCGCGGTAGGCTTTGATGGTTTCTGCGAGTTTTTGGAGGTAAAATAAATCTCCCGCCTCAAGCCAGGGAATATCGACATATTTGCGAAGCGTATCTGCCGGTACCTTATCAATCCAGGACTTTGCCATAAAAATTTGGAATGGGTCCGCAGGATGAAGAAGGCTATGTTCCCGGGCAAGTCCCGACTGGGTAAACGCCCGATACCAGTCGGGATAATTTTGTTCGACCACATCAATATACAAATCTGATTCGGTTTTGGTATAATCTCCTAAAAATCGTGCCAAACCGGGAACCATATCCTTAAATGGGATTAAATACGGATTGGGCCCTCCAGAATTCCAACCTCGCGAAGAGTGATCGTGTAAATCAAGTTCAAATTGACTAAGTGTTCTCACTTGTCGAAAATCCTGCGATGGATCAGTCCAGTTATATTTCCAGAGATGTCCCCACCACCCTCCGGTTGCATAGACAACCTGCCAATTCGGATTGGTGGGATATTCCAGAAGGCCGGAGGATGCATAATACTGCGGATAATATGCCATTGCGGCACGAAGAACCAGTGCTTTTGCAAACAATGCTTTTGTCAGATCGGCAGTTGCCGTATCTCCGGTCATTTCTGCCATTTTATTTACTCCAATAAGTCCGGCAATATATCGATTGGTATTTATAACCGCAATAGATGGCGCGTCATCGTACCCGGCAAACCAGTAGTGTGTAGCCCAGTCCTGCTCATTGACATACGTATTTAAAACTGCTTTTGCCGTATCCCAGTCTGCGGTGCTTACTTGCTCATTTGTTTTAGCATAGTAATCTGATAGTGCATAATAACTATATAGAGGAATGCGATCCTGAAACCCAAGTCAAGGATATGTAGGATAGAATATTTGCCTTCTTGTATAATACGTACCGCCGGATCCTTGTAAATTTTCAAGAGCATAAGGCTCGCGCTGCTGCCCTAGACCATATTGTAGATTATAAACGGCATCCGGAGAAAATTGGGATTTCTCCGATTGCGCATACGTTGTCGACTGATTATGTAATTGTGACAATGTTTCTCCGCTTGAGAGAATATGATACAGGGTATCTGCTGGATTACCAAAATAGGTATAGCCAACTTCGTGTGACTTTGGCATGTGATCGGCAAACATCCACGGATCGAAATGCACAGGATTGCCTTGGACATCAAATAGCTTGTTAAATTCATCAATCAATTGTTGTGAAAGTTCGGGCGGGACGGATCCGGATTTCAAGAGCTGCGTTGCATTTAGATATTTATTAACACCGGACATACTCCACTTATACGCAGTTGTTAATGAAGCAGTGTTTGTATCTTCTATTCCTTCAACCGGTCCATACGCCAAAGGTGTCCCCATAGTGACCGGAGTAAGCAGAGCTCCTTGAGAGTTGGTTATAGTAACAGGAACAATATTTTTCGCAATACCTACGATGGGAGAAAGAGATGCCAGTTTTTTACCCTGATTGCACAGCTGAATAAATGAAATCGTTTCGGTGATGGTTGCGGTATCGGTAGCAGTATCGTATCCATAATTTTCAGAAGCCGTATACGGAAAGTAGCAGAGATATTGATTCCAGGAATTAATTTTACTTACTATTGCGGGAGGTATGCTCCGTGATGTCCCCCAGCTTTCGGTATCACTAGCTTTACTGTGTTCCCGTCCCAATAAAGGCATAATAGACATATATCCCGCTCCTGAAGAGAATGTTACCGATATTCCCCCTTCCTGCGTGTTTTGTACAATTGAAGAAGGTTTATTCTGAAAGCGGACTAAAATCGGCGCATCTGCCTGATATGCCTCACTATATGGCAGGGTATGATTATCTGATTGGTTATCTGCAACATTGTCGGCAGAATTGGTAAATGATGTGGGCTTTTTTGTATCGACAAAATGGCTGTTTGAACCATACCAGACCAGTATCCAGTTTTCACTATTCACAGCTGAGATATCAAAGGGTGCTGCCTGTACCTGAATGCCACTAGTGGTCGGAAATGCTATGTATTTTGGAGAAGAAGGTGCTTTTATAATCGCGTTAACATTTGTTACTATTCCGTTGACATACTCGATATGACGAACATCGCCGGAAAAGAGATTGATCTGTGCAGCATTTGTTTGTGCCAACAGTGCAGGGGTCAGTCTGCTTGCCCATACCGAAAGAGTATTGCTCCCAAAACTCAGTTTATTATGCGACCAGTCCACTTCCTGATTGATCAGGTTTCCCGTTTGTCCCGGAATTTGGATGTGACCAAGGTCAATAGATCCACTCTCGGCAAGCTTTCCATAATATCCCTGTACACCGCCGTGAAGCTGAACAAACGGCCATTCCCCATCTGCCTTTAGCATGATCTCTAAACCGGCAGTCCTTTTTTGTGTATCGTTGTTCACATCCAATCCCTGTGCGGTTTGCTGCCACACTGAAGGATCTACTACTACCTGAGCTTGTACATTTTCGGGTATGGCGGTTCCCGTTAACAAACAAACATATATTGCGAGGAATATCG